>Ga0228536_1001848_pt1 | contig 16090 bp, 14 predicted proteins | sample SJ1Smetagenome_FD_168611 | JGI IMG/M metagenome (GOLD analysis project Ga0228536, IMG submission 168611) | Enriched culture of PCE-dechlorinating microbial communities from Ithaca, New York, USA - SJ1.S | ecosystem: Engineered > Modeled > Simulated communities (microbial... > Unclassified...
GTCCCCAGGCCTACGCAGCCTCCGGCAGCCACCGGCGAAGAACTGGTCACGAACGGGTAGGTCCCATGGTCTATATCCAGAAGAGTGCCCTGGGCCCCCTCGAAGAGGACTCCCTTTCCCTCCCGTATAGCCTCGTCAATGACCAGGGAGGCGTCTTCAACATAGGGGGCAAGCGCCTTTCCCCATTTCACGGCTGCTTCGTAGACTTCGCTGAAGGGCAGAGGTTCCACGCCGAAGATCTTTGTAAGATACATGTTCTTCTCGTCCAGGTTGTATTCCAGTTTTTCCCTGAGAGCCTCTCCGTCAAGGAGGTCCTCCACACGGATTCCGCACCTGCTGTATTTGTCGACGTACGCGGGGCCGATGCCGCGTCCCGTCGTGCCGATCTTCCGCCCCTTGCTCCTGAGGTTTTCCTGGGCCTTGTCGATTTTTTTATGGTAGGGCATGACAACGTGGGCAGCACCGCTGATTACCAGCCGTGCCCTGTCTTTTCCCCGGTCCTGGAGTTCTTTCAGTTCATTCAGAAGCTGATCCGGATCGATGACCACACCGTTGCCGATAATGCAAGTCTTGCACGGATAGAGCATCCCCGAGGGAAGAAGGTGAAACACATATTTCTGTCCGTCGACCAGAACAGTATGGCCTGCATTGGCACCTCCCTGGTACCGGGCAAACACATCCACTTTTCCTCCGAGGGCGTCGACGACCCGCCCTTTCCCTTCATCGCCCCACTGGGCACCAACAACAGCCTCAACTCGACCTTTCACTGCATTGCCTCCTCACGCAGCGCCCCGGGGGCGCCCGAAAAAATCACAGTCAATCTCTTTGGCGGAACCTTTCTCCGAAAAGACGAAAATAGCCCTATTTTTTCGCCGTATAGCGGATAAGTTCCGGCATGGTCACATACCGCCCCTTTTCGAGAGGGACCGCACTCTTTTTTTTCAGAAAACCAATGGTAGCGGAGCGCGTATGGGCGATCATGACGACCCAGCCTTTCTTCTCCGCAATGGCAAACCCCCGGCGAAACTGTTTCTCCATGAATTCCTCTGACGATTCGTGATCGAGAAAAACCGAACAGAACGCCGCCGGAACTCCTTTCGCCAGTGCCGTATTATACGCCACCGACGAGGAAATTGTCCTGCTGTCGAGAAAGAAAAGAGGTGTGGCGGCAAGCTCCGTCATCACCATCTCCATTATCTTTTCATCCTTCGTTGCCCGGGATCCCCGGTGATTGTTCATCCCGAGAGCTCCGGGGAGCGACGCCATTGCCTTCCGCAGGAGAAGGGTCACGGTCTCGGCAGACATTCCGGTATCGATGACCCCCTTTTTTTCGCTCCATTTTTTATCCCCCACCGCGCTCATGGGCATGTGGACCATGTAGGGAATTCCGGATTCTTCCGCACGTTCGGCCGCGTAGCCGGAATGAGGCTGAAAGGGGATGATGGACCATGTCAGTGAAAGAGAAATATCCTTGTATTCGTCAGCAATGGACCTCGAGAATCCGAAATCGTCTATGACGATGGCAACATAAGGCCCCGGAGGAGGAGATTTCTCCTCTTTCCGCACTCCTTCATCACCGTTCTTTCCGCCTTCCGGAACGTCACCGGATACGGGTGCAGCGGGCGAAGGCACTCTCTTCATTTCCGTACCTGCTTCGTTCACAGCCCGATGCAGAGCATCCTCATTTCCCCTGTCATCCGCACCGGAGAGAAGCCCCCCCGCGAGGACGGCCAAAATGCACAACGACAGCAGCACCCATGGTACACGGTTCATCTTCTTCATGGCCCAGGCCCGGTTCAGGAAGCCTCGGGCATCTTTCTGACAGGTGTTCCTTTGCCCGAAAGAATATTCTTCAGCTCCTGCCGTGCCCTGGTGAGCTGTTCGTCTTTTTCGGTCTCCCTGGTCACTTCGCCCGCAACTTCAATGTCAGGTTCAAGCCCCACATGGTCGATAATTTTTCCGGACGGCGTATGATATCGTGCTATTGTGACATACAGGCCCGATCCGTCCGTCAGGTTGAAAAGGGTCTGCACTGATCCCTTGCCGAAGGTTTTTTTACCTATGGAGACCGCTCTTCCCCTGTCCGTCAGTGCGCCTGCCACTATTTCGGAAGCCGAGGCGCTTCCCTCGTTGATGAGCACTACCATGGGAAGACTGGTAACCGTTCCCGGGTTGGCGAAAATCTCGTCATTGGCCCGCTCCACCCTTCCCTTCATCCCAACGACCAGCCCTCCGTTGAGGAACATGTCGCAGATCTCCACGGAGCTGTTGAGCAGTCCGCCGCCATTGTTTCTCAGGTCGAGGATAAATCCCCTGGCACCGTCTTTCAGAAGGGAAAGGAGGGACTCCCTGACCTCCTGCCCGGTCTTGTGCTTGAACTGGCTTATCCTGACATATCCAAGGTTCCCGTCCATCATTTCGGAACGGACCGATTTCAGCTTGATGTTCTCCCTGGTGATCTCGAACTTCAGGAGCTCTTCTTCTCCTTCACGGCGTATCCAGATGGTGACGGAAGTGCCCGGTTTTCCACGCAGTTTTTTTACGACCTGCTGGGAATCCCATCCCAGGATGATCTCGTCCTCAATTTTCACTATCTGGTCCTGGGGCTTCAGTCCCACCCTGTCCGCTGGCGTATCCTCAATAGGGCTTATAACGAGGGTCTTGCCGTCGCGCTGGCCTATATATATGCCAAGACCGCCGTACTCGCCCTCCATCTCGATCTCTTCTTCCTTGAGCTGCATCGGGTCCACGAAACGGGTATAGGGATCGCCCCAGGCTTCCACCATTCCTCTGATAGCCCCGTAGAGGATCTTGCTTTCTTCAGCCGGTTTCTCCGCCGAGTCCACCTGGTAGGTTTCGATGATCGCCCGGGCCTGCTTCATGAGCCACATTGACTGGGCATCGAAGGGAAGGATCCTGTCGTATTCCCCCATGTCGGATGCTCCCATGTCGGATGCTCCCATGTCGGACGCTCCTGCAGCCACAATCAATCCCGCTGCCAGCGCCCCGATGATGATGCCTCCGCCCCAGTCCCGCAATCGTTTTCTAAAGGGTGTCTTTTGTTCAGCCATATCGGTTTCTCCTTCTCTATTTTCTCAGATACTTCATGGGATCCCGTGCATCTCCGTCCGCTCTCACCTCGAAATGGAGATGGGCGCCGGTGGCAGTACCGGTACTTCCCACGGCGCCGATGGTCTGCCCCTTTTTCACGGCGCTCCCCTCGCGGACTGACATGCTCGAGAGATGGGCGTAGACCGAAGACAGGTTGTTCCCGTGATCTATTATTATGACCTGGCCGTATCCCCTCAGCCACCCCGCGTACAGCACCTCGCCGGGGCCGGCGGCACGCACCGGCGTTCCTCTTGAGGCACGGATATCAATGCCTGTATGCATCATCTTCGTCTTGAAAGTCGGATGGACCCTCATGCCGAAGGAACTGGTTATCTGGCCCTGGACAGGCCATGCAAGCCGGCCTCCGGAAGGAAGGTAGGTGTACTGGGCCGACCGGGTTTTGTTCCTGGATTCTTCCTCCCTCTTTTTTCGCATGAGCGCCATAACAGTCTGCTGGATCTCCTTCTGCGACTCCTGGAGTTCCCTGACGGCCTGTTCATGAAGCCCGCGCTCCTTTCGCACCTTGCCGAGGAAATCGTTGCTTTTCGAAATTTCACTTTTATAGGTTTTTCTTTCGCTGGAAAGGTTCGACGTATTGGCCGCAAGCTCTCTTTGCTGCTGCTGCATTTTCCCGGCAGCCTGGAGCAGCCTTTCCTTTTTCTCCAGCATCTCGCTGATCATTGCCTGGTCCTGCTGTGCGATCCGGTTCAGAAGGTAGGAGGTCTCCATGGCCTCGTGAGCGGTGCTGGAAGAAAGGAGGAGGTTGAACTCGGCAACGCCCCCGTATTTATAGATATTCACGAGCCTGTTTTCAAGGACGTACATCATTTCCCCAAGCTCCTGCTCGGTCATCTTTACCTCGGCACGGAGGCCGGCAATGGTGTTCTTCACCTTCTCCAGCTTCAGTTCCAGTACACGGATCCTCTGTTCCGTCACCTTTTTCTTCTGGTCGAGGGTGTTGATCTGGGTCAGGACGCCCTTTTCCCGCTCCCCCATCTGTTTTGCCCTTTTCTGATGCTCCGATATCTGTTTCTCGAGTATCCGCATCCTGGCCTCCTCCTGGGCTATTTTGCTGTCCAGGCCGGAAGGTGCTGCGGAGGCCGCAGGGGAAAAAACATGCACTGCCAGCACGGCAACCACAAAAAAAAGAAAGAATCGGACTGCTCTCAATTTCCCCACTCCCTTCCCGGGGCTTATTTCGGTTTCAGGGCCTTCGAGGTGAACCTGCTCACGGCGAGCCAGCTGCACATCCATCCCATGGTCGCGCCTGTCGCGAAGAGAAGGAAAAAGAACTGGATCAGAATCCGGTGGTTGACAATTATATCAAGAAACGCAAGGGCTGACCTCACCGCATTCACGGCGGCAGCGTACGTAGCCCAGAGCCCGCCCACGGCCAGCAGGGCCCCGCCTGCACCGAGGAGCATTCCCTGGAACACGAAAGGAAGGGAGATATAGGTCTTCGTCGCCCCTATAAGGAGCATAACCTCGATCTCCTCTTTCCTTGAATAAATAGCTATCCGTATGGTGTTGAAGATGACCAGGGCGCTTATGACAATCGTAAGTATCAGGATGCCCGCCGATATCGCCGATGAAGCCCTGGAAATGGTCGACAGGCGCTCCACGAGCTTTCCGGAATAAAGCACTTCTTCAACGGACGGAAAAACCACAAGGTCCCTCACGAGAGGCGTTATATGCTCGACCCTGTGGACCTGTATCTCGAGGCTCCATGGAAGTGGATTCTGTCCCAGCAGGGCCACGGCCTTCGCCTGGTTTCCAAGCTTCGCACGAAGCCTTTCAAGAGCCTCCTCCGGTGAGATCACCCTCACGGCTGACACCATGGGATTGGTCTGCAGCCTGGCGTGGATCTCGTCGGCCCTTTCTCCCTTCTTCATGTAGACCTGAATGACAAGCCCTCCCTCGATCCTGGAGACCATGTGCCGGACATTCAGCGCGAACAATGCGGTAAAGCCCAGTATATACAGTACAGACGCCGCCGTTATGAGGGTGAGTATGCTCAGTCCCCAGTGGCGTCCCAGAAGCCTGAACGTGTCCCTGAGGGCGTATCTAAAGCTCGCCATCGATGAAATACCTCCCTCTCCGTTCATCGCGTTTCAGCCTGCCGTTGTGGAGTTCAACAAGCCGCTGCCTGTAGGCGTCCACGAGGTACTGGTCGTGGGTCGCCACGATGACGGTGGTGCCTGTGGCGTTTATGGAAAGAAGGAGCCGCATGATTTCCTCCGATGTCCGCAGGTCCAGGTTTCCTGTCGGCTCGTCGGCGAGAAAAATTGAAGGAGAGTTGGCCATGGCCCGCGCTATCGTGACCCGCTGCTGCTCTCCTCCTGACAGCTGGGGAGGCTTGAGGAAACGCCTCCGCCAGAGACCGACCTGGTCGATAACCTCGTTCGACCTGTTCTGCACTATCCGGGGAGGAATGCCCATGGCCTCAAGCACAAAAGCCACGTTCTCGAAAACGGTCAGGTTGGGAAGAAGCTTGTAGTCCTGGAAAACGACACCTACATCCCTCCTGTAGAAGGGAAGCTGGCTGCGGCTGATCTTCCTCAGGTTGATGTCCCCTACCGTGATCTGTCCCCTCGAGGGCAGGTATTCCCTCGATATAAGCCGGAGAAGAGTTGTTTTTCCTGAACCGGTGGTACCAACAAGATAGACGAATTCTCCCTTGTCGATGGAGAGATAGACATCCTCAAGGGCGACGATATCGGGTTCGAATATCTTGGTGACTCCAGCCAGGCGTATATCCATTTCCTACCTCCTGCGCATGGTCCAGGCCTGCACCGCCGCGCTCACTATCTGAGACGCGGTCAGGCCGTAATATTCCTGGAGTTCGGCCGGGGAACCGCTCTGGCCGAATTTGTCGAACACGGCAACCTGCTTTACAGGGACCGGGTAAGCCCCGCTGACGAGCGAGGCAACCGCCTCACCGAGACCTCCCCTTGCAAAATGCTCTTCGGCGGCCACACAGCATCCCGTCCTGTGGACGGACTCGAGGATCTGCTGTGCCGGCAGAGGCGAAACACTGTAACAGTCGATAACCTCAGCGCTTATGTTCTGCCGCGCCAGTATGTCGGCCGCCCGGAGCGCTTCGCAAACCATGATACCACAACAGCATACCGTGACATCCGCCCCCTCCCTCAGGACCCTGCCTCCCCCGGGAACAAAGCTATCGTCGCCGTCCCCGTAAATATCCGGTGACGGGGCACGGCCCAGGCGAATATAGACCGGCGCCCCCATCCCTGATGATTTTTTGACGAGTGAAAGGGCGGAGGAATAATCCGCCGGGACAAGGACCGTCATATTCGGGAAGACCCTCATGAGCGCCAGGTCCTCGAGCATCTGGTGGGATGCCCCGTCCTCGCCGACCGTGACCCCGCAGTGGCTTCCCGCGATCTTCACCGGGAGGGACGGGATGGCGACGGCGGAACGTATCTGCTCGTATCCCCGCCCCACGAGAAAGGAGGCGAAGGACGAAACGAAAACATTCCGGCCGCACAGTGCAAGCCCTGCTGCCGTAAGGATCATATCCTGCTCCGCCATGCCGACTGAAAAGAACCTGTCGGGAAAGCGGCCGGCAAATCTGGATGCCCTGGTTGCGGACCCCACGTCTCCGTCCACGACTACAAGCGCCTCGTCTGTTTCAGCAAGTTCAAGAAGGGCCTGTCCGAAAGCGTCCCTCGTGCTCCGTTCGCTGACGGCCATCTCAATCCCCTCCCTTTTCAAGCTCCCGAAGGGCTTTTTCCATGAAATCACGGCCGAGGACCATGCGTCCGCCCGAAGGATCGTTTTCGAGGAAGGAAATTCCCTTCCCCAACCGCGTGACGGCAACGATACAGCCGGGCTTTCCCCCGGATTTTCCAAGACTGGCAAATGTCCGTCTGAGCGAATCAAAGTCATGGCCGTCGCATTCCTCAACGTTCCATCCGAAGGCCGACAATTTATCCCGAAGAGGCTCGATGGACATGATGGATTCTGTTGAGCCTTCCATCTGCCGCCCGTCCCTGTCGATGATGAGCGTCACATTTTCCAGGCCGTAATGCGAGGATGTCATGGCAGACTCCCAGAAGATGCCCTCCTGGAGTTCACCGTCACCTACAAGACAGAAGATCCTTGAAGAAGAACCCTTCCCCCTGAGGGCCAGGGCGATTCCGTTTGCCAGACCGAGCCCCTGCCCGAGAGATCCCCCAGGGGCATCAACGCCCGGCGTCCGCTTCACCTCGGGAAATCCCTGGAGCATGGCCCCAAGTCGCCGGTAGCTCCACAGCTCCTCCCTCGGGAAAAAACTTCTGTTCGCAAGAACGGAGTACAGGGCGGGGCAGCCGTGTCCCTTTCCGAGCACAAACCTGTCACGATTCTCCCATGCCGGCTCCACCGGCCGCAGGGAAAGAACCTCCCAGTACAGCCACACAAGTATATCCACGATGGAGAGGGATGAGGCCAGATGCCCCGAACGGGCAACACCTATCATCCTCACAATGTCCCTTCGGACTGCGGACGCGAGCTCCGCAAGATCATGGAGTTCCGGGGTCATGAAAGAGACCTCCTCTTTCTGTGTACATAGCTCCTGACTTCGTTCCATGTCCGGCAGAATTCTTCCAGGAAACGGCCTGCATTGAGCCGGACCCTGCCCCTTTCAGCGGAAGCGGCGGGAAACGGAATATCCCTTTCCCCGTACCAGCAGGGAAGCCCCCACTCCTCCCCGAATGACTCCACCTTGGGATCGTAGGCCGAAAGGGACAATGGGATCCCGGAAATCAGGCAAAGCAGGGCGAAATGGTATCTCATGGAGACGGCCCCCGCTGAATCTCCAAAAAGATCTGCCGCGCGCTCTCTCCAGTTCCCCGGTTCAAAAAGAACGATCTCTTCAGGAGTAAAGATGCCGCGGGCAGCCTGCTCCTCCATGAGCCAGAGGTCCTCGCGGGCAAGGGCGACAGCGGTAAGGGCCAGCCCGGCTTCGGCCGCCAGGCGGGAAGCCGCCGCTGCCGTACGATCAGGCAGATCCCCTTTCCATGGCCTCACGTTCACAAGAAGACGCTTTCCGTGAGATGCCGTTTTTCTTTCCTCTCCCTGAAGGGCAAAAACAGGGTCAGGGACAACTTCCGCCTCAAGTCCCCACGAAGCAAGGAGATCCCTGGACCGTTCGTCGCGAACGGTCCGTGAGACGCACCGTCCCAGGGCATTCTTCGCGAGCAGGGAGCCGGCGGCCGACCGGAAAGGACCCACTGACTGGGCACAGCACCACGGCACTGCTCCGGCGACCTTTGCAAGGCGGACCGCTCCCCAGTAATAGGCGCACGACCTGACGCTGGTGGTATCCTGAAACAGTCCACCGCCGCCCAGGAGCAGCGTCTCGCTCTGCCTGAGGAGAGAGAACACTTCTGCAGGGTTCCACCTGTCAGCCGCCCGGATACCGGTCTCGCGAAATGTTTTTTCGGGATCCGGCGAGAGGATCGCGAGTTCATCCACCGGAACGCCTGATTTGTCAAATGCCGAAACAAGGGCGGCGGCAAGAAGCTCGTCGCCCAGGTTGCCGAAACCGTAATATCCGCAGAGGACCGCCCGGAATCGACGGCTCACTCGGCCACCAGCCTCCCGTACTTCTCCCAGAGGGGGAGGATCACAAAACGAAGGACCAGCACCGCAATCATACCTGCGAGAACACCGGTCCACAATCCGTTAAACTGCCTGAACAGAATAAAATATACAGGAGTGTGGAAATGGCAGAAACTGTTCACAGCAGATGAGAAGCCGAAGACAGTGCCCATCCGGAACACTTCCCTGTACCCGGGCCACATGTCCGCCCTGCGGACAAAATACCACAAGAGGAGCGCGGGGTAGCCGAGAAATACTTCCTTGTTCCGGGGGCGTGCAACAAGGACACGCTCCAGGAAGTCCCGGATCTTTACCTCGAAGGCTGGTACGAACTGGACGTTGTCGCTCCTGAAAAGCACCAGCGCTGCACCGAGAAGCAGGACTCCCAGCAGGAAGAGCTCCCCCCAGAGCGGCGGTCTGCGGAATATTTCCGCCAGTGATTCGGGGTGCTCCCTTCGTCGTAAATCCGCCAGCAGCACGAGCAGAGGCGGTAAGAACAGCGTCGCCTTCACACCCGAAAAGGAACGCAGCCTGAGCATGTAGGCCGGCTCACTGAAGAACGCCGCTATGGCGAGCCCGCCCGCAACGGCAAACAGAAAGCTCCCCAGGAGGCCTGCCCGGGGACGCCTCCAGCCGTCCAGGGCTGTGAATGAAGCCCCGGTTGCCACGAATACGGCTGCCAGGGCGCCCGCGATCCGTGCGGCGGCAGGAATGAACCGAACAGCAACTGCCGATGCAAGGACAATAACGCCAAGGAGAATGATACCGTTCCGTGAGATGCCGGGAAGCTTTCCTCCGGCAGCTGCCCCTGACGGGGAGAAAAAGCGCTGAAGATACCTGAGCAGGGAATAGACGAAGGCGAGAGACAGGGCGAGGGCTCCGGCCATTCCCGTCCTCCACGGCGAAAAAGGTTCAGGCCATTCGACCCGGATCCCGTGCGCCGCAAGTCCGGAGGAAAGGTCTCCCACTTCTTCAAGGAAAGCACCGTAGGGGTCGGCTGATGATTCCATGGCCGACGGGCGGAAGACAAGAAGGCGAACGGAACGCTCCTTCACAGCCCGCAGCATTCGTTCTTTCAGCGCCGGCCTGGAAATATTCCTGCTCAGCATCTCCTCGCGGGTAACGCTGTGCAGCGGCAGAAGGGAGGGATAGGCAAGCCAGTTCAGCTGCGGAGCACCGAGCTGCCGGGAAAATTCCACAACGGCTACAGATTTTCCCCCTTTTTTCACTGCGCCTGCAAGAGGTATCAAATCAGGGAATCCGAGGGCAGTCTCTCCGGAAGGGGCAATGGTCCTGATGGACGAAAAATCGTCAAAAAGCCGGCCCAGGGCTTCAACTGATCGGGCGGTATCCCCCGGAAGCGCGGGCGCCGCCCGATAGAATACCGGAATTTTCATCTTTTCCGCCAGCAAAAGGCCGTCAAAGTCAGGAAGTATCCCGGTAAGGGAAAGTTCTTCCAGTGTCCGCGGAAGGACAACGGCTGTCCCGCCGCCGGACTGGGCGGATCTCATGCCGGGGAACCGGATGGACAGGTAGGCAAGGGCCTGCTTCGATGGGCTGAAAGACCCGGGAAAATAGAGCGAGGCAGCGGACAGGGGAACGGACAGGACTTTTTTCGCCCCCTCAGGAAGCCCCGAAGCAGGACCGTAGTATACCGGCACAACACCGAGGGACAGCTGGGTCCCGGTGAGCTCCGACACCATCAGCCCCGTGGCTCCCCTTTCGGAGAGATCCGACCAGATAGCCTGGGCCGTTTTTCCGCCCGCCGGGGCCAGGGAAGCCACGTCCCGGAAGTCGATCACGATCCCTGCGTTCCGCGACGACTTTTCGGCCTGCAGCCGGGGGAGAAGAGCAATTCCGGAGAAAAGAAACAGGAGCAGCACAACGGCAATGCCAGGATTGAATCCTGCTGCTGAAGGAAATACCTTTTTTTTCATCGTTTCAACCTCCATTGATCGGAAAGAGAAAATCCCAGGGATCCAAACATTCGGCTGAGCCTGTACAGGGGCAGCCCGACAACGTTGAAGTAATCTCCCCTGATCCCCTCGACAAGAAGAGCGCCCAGCCCATGTATCGCATACGCCCCCGCCTTGTCGTCACACTCCCCGCTTTCGGCATAGGCCCGTATTTCATCCTCGCCGAGCGTGCGGAATACAACGTCGGTCCCCTCGACCCCTATCTCCCTGCCGGAAGGGGAAATAACGGCAATTCCCGTAAATACGGTATGGGTCTTTCCGCTCAGGAGGGAGAGCATTCGGGAGGCGTCCCCGCGGGATGAAGGTTTTCCCAGTATTTTACCCTCCAGAGATACAACTGTGTCAGCGGCCACGATCCATTCATGGGGATGCCGGAATGCAGCTGCTTCAGCTTTTGCCCCGGCGAGGCGCATGACAGCATTCTCCGGATCCTCCCCGTCAAGGAAAGATTCATCCACCACTGGGATCCTGACCGTGAACGGCCAGCCCAGGGACGTCAACAGCTCCCTTCTTCTCGGGCTGCCGGAGGCAAGAACCAGGTTTACCGGGCGGCCCATATTCCTGCGATCCCCCCTGCGATCGTGCCGGGATTGCACCTGAGGAAGAGGCGAAAACCGAACTCGGCAAATCCAAGATTCACTTCCGGGACGTTGAACCCGGCGGACAGGATATCACGAAAAAAAGGCTCCAGGGACGGAAAACGCTGAAGGTAGACCCCCAGCAGAGTTCCCGTAACGAGAGAAACAATTATGATCCACCATTTTGTTGTCTGCGGTGAAGACGCCATCTCTTCACCTCCACAGGGCCAACAGGATCGAAACGGTTCCGAGAAACGCACAGTAGCATGCAAACGGACGCCATTTCCCCCTTGCTACAAGCCGTCGCAGAATCACCAATGCCGCAAGCCCTGAGAGAAAGGCCGCGGCGATCCCTGCCGGCCAGCCTGAGGGAAGGGCCGACTGCCAGTCCGGGACCGCTGTCAGGTCCTTCATTTCCAGGAGCGCCGCACCGAATATGGCAGGAAGGGAAAGCAGAAATGAAAAACGAAACGCCGAATCCGCGGAAAACCCGGTCCTCATGCCCGCAACAATGGTCGATCCGGAACGGGAAATGCCCGGGAGAACGGCAATTCCCTGGGCGAGCCCGACCAGGACTCCCCGGAGCACGGTTACCGGCTGTCCGGACCGGTTTCCCGAAACCCCTGATCCATACCAGAGCACGGCGGCTGTAATGAGAAGCCCGCATCCAACCGCACCTGGGAGCTGCATGGCGCGCTCCACGAGAGGTTTCAGCGGGAGCCCCGCTGCTGCCGTTACTCCGGTTCCGGCAAGAACAGCCCATCCCAGCGTCCATCCTTCTGAATCCCTTCGGTCCGCCGAAAAAAAGCCGCTTCCCCATTCACGAAGAAGGGAAACGATATCTTTTCCGAAATACAGAAGGGTCGCCAGCATGGTAGCGACGTGCAGCATCAGGTCATACGACAGGGCAGCCTCTTCAATGCCGAACACTTGCTGCAGCAGGGCGAGATGTCCGGAACTGCTGACGGGGAGAAACTCTGTCAGTCCCTGGACGAGGCCCAGAACAAGAGATGGAAGGGCATCGATCATTTTTTTCTTCTTCCCCGGCCTGAAGAAGCCGCAGCGGATACAGGCGGATGATATGTACCGTCAAGAACCGTAATAAGCGGGCAGATGACGGGTTTTCCCCTTCCGAACCTGCGGAGGGCGTCCCGCATCCTTCCCCTTACCCTGGTTTCCAGAAGCCCGATATCCTCAGCAGCCCGGCTGCCGAGCTGACCGACAGTTCTCTCCACTGCCAGCGTCAGTTCTTCCCCGAGGCTTGCGGCATCCTCCAGGTGGAGGAATCCCCTGCTTTCGAACCTGGGCGCCGAGGCGAGGGTCCCGTCAGGGAAAAGAACGATGGAAGCGATGATCGTCCCTTCCTCGGACAGCTCGCGCCGCTCTTTGAGGACGCTTCCCTGCATCTCGCCGAGTGCGATCCCGTCAACCATGATCCCCCCGGCCTGCACATGCTCCCTGACGGAGGCCTTTTCGCTCTCGATGGAGAGAACATCTCCGTTGACCATGACAAAGGCGTTTTTCTGGGCGACCCCCATCTCCCTTGCTAGCTGAGCGTGGCGTACCAGGTGGCGGTATTCTCCGTGGACAGGGACAAAAAATTTCGGCCGCACCATGTTCAGCATGATACACAGTTCATCCCGGGCTGCGTGTCCGGAGACGTGGATCGCCTGCTCCTTTTCATAGACGACCTCGCACCCGCAGGAAAAAAGCCGGTTGATGGTGTTGCTCACCATCTTCTCATTGCCCGGAACAGGAGTGGCGAATATGGCGACTACGTCCTTCTCCGTCAGGGTGATCACACGGTGTTCACCCCTGCTCATGAGGACGAGCCCGGAAAAGGGTTCTCCCTGGCTGCCCGTCGTCATCACCACGAGGGACCCTGCAGGGACCCTTGAGATCTCCTCGATGTCGACGATCGTCTTGTCGTCAGCATGAAGGTAGCCGAGTTCCCTGGCAAGCTCCACGTTTTTGACCATGCTTCTCCCCACGAAGGCAACCTTCCTGTTGAAGCGGGCAGCGGCGTCCACGACCTGCTGCACCCGGTGCAGGTTGCTTGCGAATGCGGAAATGACGATCCTCCGCGTCCGGTGCTGCCGGAAAAGCCTGTCGATCGTGCTCGAAAGGGTGTGCTCCGACTGGGTGAAACCTGACCGCTCCACGTTGGTGGAATCCGACAGGAGCAGCAGGACCCCTTTCTTTCCCTCCTCGGAAAAAGCGGCATAATCTGTGAGCCTGCCGTCTATGGGCGTGGGGTCAAGCTTGAAGTCCCCGGTGTGCACCACTGTCCCCACAGGAGTCTCGATCGCCAGCCCCACGCCGTCCGGAACCGAGTGGCAGACGGCGATGAACTTGACGGTAAACGGCCCCATTTCCACTTTCTCCCCGGCCTTTATCTCCCTGTAATCCGGGACGAGAGCGGGAGCCAACTCTGACAGCTTGTTCCCCACCATACCCAGTGTGAGCTTCGTTCCGTAGAGGGGCGCGGGGATCTTCGGAAGCACGAAAGGAAGAGCACCGATATGGTCCTCGTGCCCATGAGTAATGATAATTCCGACGATTTTCTCTTTTCTCTCTTCCAGGTAGGCAATATCAGGGATTACAAAGTCTATGCCGAACATCTCGTCATCAGGGAACATCAGCCCGCAATCCACCACAAGGATCGAATCGTCGTACTCCAGGGCATACATGTTCTTCCCGACTTCTCCGAGACCGCCCAGCGGAATATACCGGAGTTTTCCCTCCTGTTTTTTCGGGAGCGTCTTTTTCTTCCGGCTCCTGTTTTCACGCACCATCTGCACACCTTGCCTTTCTCTATTTCTCCGTCGGCCCCGGAATTTTTATCATCCAGTATTGCCGAACAGAACATTCTTTGTTAGAATTCCATATCAAACGTAATAAGACCCTAGCCTCGTTCAGAGGACGTTACCGGGAGGTAGAAAGTTTGAGCAATCACAACAGCGACAGCCCTTCCACCATGACCCAGAAGGGGTACGACAAGCTCATGGCGGAGCTCGTAGAGCTCCGAAGCACGGGACGAGCGGAAATTTCCCGACAGCTCGAGGAAGCGAGATCCTTCGGCGACCTCAGTGAAAACGCTGAATACGCCGCAGCGAAGGAAGAACAGGCAAAACTCGAGACACGCATCTCATATCTTGAATTCCAGCTCAGCAAGGCAAAGATCCTCGATTCCTCCACCATCGACAACAGCAGCGTCACCCTCGGAACCACGGTCACCATTCAGGACATCAGCAACAGGAACGAATTCTCATATACCATCGTGGGATCCGAAGAATCCGACCCAAAAACGAGTAAAATTTCTTCCGCAAGTCCGGTAGGGCAGGCGCTGCTGAACAAAAGGGTCGGGGACGAAGTGCACGTCAAGGTGCCCCGTGGAATGCGGCATCTACGGATAAAGGAGATTTCCGTCCTCGGCTGAGCCCGTCACGTCTCCGCTTTCAGGTGAAGGGACAGGGTTCTCCCCTGTCTCTTTCAGCCTGGTGGGATCGGACCAGTAGGTCACGCCGTCGTCTCCCCACTGCTCGTCATATTCCAAAGGCTTCTTCGAGGGGACCCCTTCCCTCTTCTTTCCGCGGAACTCTCCCTGGTTGGGGAACGTAAAAGGAAGGTTCTTGTCGCCGAAAACAAGGGGAGTTGCCGGAAATGCCTTCACCATGAACCGCAGGGACATCCAGTCGTCGTCCGCTCCGGTCTGGTCATCGCGGAAAATGAACTCCCAGCGGCTGCAGTCCTGGTCCAGGATCAGCCTGTAGTCCATTTCCGTGATGCTGCGGGCCCGAATATCGTAGGTGGAGAGAGCGGAAAGATAGAGATCCCGTCCCACGGGAAACCCCAGTTCCGTGTAAAACACTTCCTTGTCGCCAAGGCGGTCCCATCCCATGGGGGACCTTCCGCTCGTCCTCTGTATATGCCAGGCATTGGCGAAATCGAACATGCCGAGCCGGGTCCGGAAGCCCAGCCACATGGCCGAAGTATTCTGGTAATCGTATTCGTTTCCCCTGTACAGAATGGAGTCGGAATAGTCAAACTTACGGTACTGCCCGCGCCAGAAGGGGCGGATGTCTCCGGTTTTGCCTATGTACTGGGCCTGGAGTTCCCACACGGACCTTGAGGCCATCCGGATTTCGCCTGCCCGCACCCGTGACACTTCGTAATCACCCCACGTGCCGGTGACCCTCCACTGAAAATCCTGTATGGACCCGACATTCCACCAGGGGCTTGCAATGGTCAGTTCCGGCTCCCGGTGGAGCATGTTCCTGTAGTTTTTCGTCACCGTTTCCCCGTCGATCTCCTGGTTGCGTTTCTCGATATCCAGGTTCTCCCTCTGGGACCAGAGGAGGGTCGCGTTCCATCCGTTCCGTGAAAACCGGGCACCCCACTGGGGGCGGTGCTTCTTCTCGCCGATGCTGTTGCCCTCTTCATCCTCTTCAAGTTCTTCCCACGAGTAATCCACGTTGGCAAAAACGGAATAGTGTCTGCCGAAACGCTGGTTCAGACCGAGCCTGTATTCAAAATCAACATCGCTCCAGTACCTGAACGCCATGTCAACTTCACCCGTATCCCAGGCATAGGGACCGGAAAGGGCATAACCGACTCCCTTGTCGGAATCATAGACAACGCTCGGGATAAAAATGCCGAGGACGTAGCCCTTTTGGCCGTGAAGGGGCACCACGTAGTCAAAGGGATAGGAGAAAAGGAATTTTTCGGCTATATAGACGCGGGGATTCTTCGCGATGACCCGAACCCCCGGAATTACCACGAGCCGCTTTGTCATGAGACGATAATGGGGCTTCGCGGACG
>Ga0228536_1001849_pt1 | contig 16072 bp, 6 predicted proteins | sample SJ1Smetagenome_FD_168611 | JGI IMG/M metagenome (GOLD analysis project Ga0228536, IMG submission 168611) | Enriched culture of PCE-dechlorinating microbial communities from Ithaca, New York, USA - SJ1.S | ecosystem: Engineered > Modeled > Simulated communities (microbial... > Unclassified...
AGGTAAGGTTCTTCGTGTAGCAACGAATTAAACCACACGCTCCGCTGCTTGTGCGGGGACCCGTCAATTCCTTTGAGTTTTAACCTTGCGGCCGTAGTCCCCAGGCGGTAGACTTATCGCGTTAGCTACGACACCGATGGCGTTTAAACCACCGACGCCAAGTCTACATCGTTTAGGGCTAGGACTACCGGGGTCTCTAATCCCGTTTGCTACCCTAGCTTTCGCGTCTGAGTGTCAGGAGTGGTCCAGGAGGCCGCCTTCGCCACTGGTGTTCCTCCGGATATCTGCGCATTCCACCGCTACACCCGGAATTCCACCTCCCTCTACCATCCTCTAGCTTGGCAGTTTAGAACGGCCTCTCCCAGTTGAGCCGGGAGCTTTCACGCCCTACTTACCAAACCACCTACACGCGCTTTACGCCCAGTAAATCCGGATAACGTTCGCCTCCTACGTGTTACCGCGGCTGCTGGCACGTAGTTAGCCGAGACTTATTCTGAGAGTACCGTCCTTCCTCATCCTCTCTAAAAGTGCTTTACAACCCGAAGGCCTTCTTCGCACACGCGGCGTTGCTAGTTCAGGCTTTCGCCCATTACTAATATTCCCTACTGCTGCCACCCGTAGGTGTATGGACCGTGTTTCAGTTCCATTGTGGGGGGCCACCCTCTCAGGTCCCCTACCCGTCATAGCCTTGGTAAGCCATTACCTTACCAACTAGCTGATGGGACGCAGGCCCCTCCCGAAGCGAATAAATCCTTTAATCCAAAAGCGTCTAGTCTTCTGGATATTATGCGGTATTAGCAGCTCTTTCGATCTGTTATTCCACACTTCGGGGCAGGTCACCAACGCGTTACTCACCCGTTCGCCACTGAGACCGTATTGCTACAATCTCCGTTCGACTTGCATGTATTAGGCACGCCGCCAACGTTCATCCTGAGCCAGGATCAAACTCTCCGCTAAATTTATCACCTTACGGTGTTTCGTTTTACGGAAAGGACAATTAACGAGGCTTGTTTCTTACCTATTGTATTGCTTTTACTATCTTCCTATCACTTTTCAGTTGTTAAGGTTCTGACTTCATGAGAGCAGGATTCTACCGAAACTACCCCGCTTTGTCAATGCCAATTTCGTCTCTCTAACAGACAAAATCGCCGGCAATTTTCGCTCGCCGGCTTCGGGCACTGCAATTTTGGGTTGTCTTTTCTCCCACGGAATCTTATTTTCAATGTGCAGTTCCCAAGATGCAACTACCAACGTTTTACCTTGGAACAATTAGTATAGACTAAACAAGATTCTTTGTCAAGGGCGAAAATTGACTTGTTCGGGTCAATTCCCCAGGCTCTTCATTTTTCAAGGTGCGCATCAAATGCACAAACGCCTATTATAGGTATCCCGAGGATTAAGTCAAGCCTTTTTTGACCGAATCAAGCCCAATTTCCAAAACTCATATTATTTGCTGCGGCTGTGCCCTTGCAGTTCACCGCGGTAATCTAAACGCCTTTGTTCAGCTCGCACGCAAAATGGAAGTGTTTACGCTGCTGGCTGGAATTCCAGGCAGCAGCGCCTGTTTATATCATCGCCGACAGAAATAAAACCACAACTCCCAATCCCGCGTTTACTGCCAGCACCGCGAAAGAGGCTTTTTGAAGCTCCGGCTTCTTTTCAGCCCTGACGCGCTTATTGATAAACAGTCGTACGACAGCCAGCACAAGCATCAGCGCAATCAAAATGTGTTTGATGGAAAGCGCGGTCATGTACACCGTGCCAAAGCTGAATAGCCCGGTAAAGTTCTTGGACGCGCGGCCCAACAACAGCCCGGTCAAAACCAAGCCCGCCATACTGACCCACGCGACCGGGTTGATTCGCGACTGGATACCCTCGATGACCGCCCAGGGTTCGCCGACCTTCTGGTTCTTGCGTACACCAGGCAACACAGCGATCGCCATGGTCAGCATTCCACCAATCCACAACGCGGTAAACAAATTGTGTAAGAACCGCACCCCACTCATTACAAACATTTGAACTGTCATTTTAATCCTCATCTTCCTTTATCATTACTTTTTCCAACAGCGCGATTAACTGCGCTTTCTCGGCCTGGTCCAAACGGGCTAACATCCGCTCCACCCTTTTAACGCGGAAAGCTTCCACTTCGGCAACCACCCGCGCGCCTTCCTCGGTCAGGCCTAGCCGCAGCGCCCTGGCATCATCCAATTCCTGGGCTTTCCGAATCAACCCCTTTCCCTCAAGAGTCGAGACCATCGCGCTGGCGCTTGCCGCCTTATACCGAAGCGCCTCCGCAAGGTCGGTCAAACGGCAGCCCGGATGCTTGCTCAGATAATCCAGATAGACAACCTGAGCCGGGGTGATCCTCTGCGCTTCAATTGGGGTCCCCTCACCGCCCAAACGATGAAAGCGCAAGATCAGTTCCTGAAATCGTTGGTTCAAGTTATTTTCCATTATAGTTAGCCTTCCTAACTAATTATAGCCGGGACGCGGCTGTGTGTCAAGTTTGTTTCAGCCGGCGCGCATCAGTTTCAGCCGGCGCTCATCAGGCTCTTAAGCATCCGGATGGATCCATTGTGAGCATGCCGTCCAACTGCATAAGCCCAACCCGGCGCGCTTATTCCTTTCTGACAGCAAGGGCGCGTTGGCAATCTGGCAACCGTAAGGCAGGCGGGGTTTCCAGCCGACCTCAGATAGGCTCTCGATTATTCCCCCCGAAAAATAACCATACCTGAGGCAAATCCTCCGATCTCGCCCCTCAGCAAACATACTGCCCTCCCGCGCTTTCGCGGTCCGTTATCAGTAGTTTGACATTATTCCAACAAATCGCTAATACCCCTCTCTTATAATTAACTAAATTATCAGTTAACTACAAGCAGCTCTGCTGTTTACACTCCAAAGAAGGAGATTATTATGGATATCAACAAATTTACACAAAAAGCTCAGGAAGCTCTCCTTTCCGCCGAAGGCGCCGCGCGCGATATGAATCACCAGGCAATAGAGCCCGACCATCTCCTGCTCGCGCTGCTCCAACAGTCCGGGAGCAGTGTACCGGCAGTTGTAACTCAAATCGCGGGCAGCACCCAAGCACTCCTGCAGGAACTCCGCGCCGACCTGGAAAAACGCCCCAAGCTGTACGGCGCCGGGCAAACCGGTCTGAGCAGCACAGCCCTCTCCGCGTTGGACGCGGCGCAGCGCTACGCCAAGGGTATGGGTGATGAATTTACATCCACGGAGCATATTCTCCTGGGTCTCACCGACACCCCCGAAAAACAGCGTCTGGATGCTTACGGAATCAGCAAAGACGCGGTGCTGAAAGCCCTGCGCGGAATTCGCGGCAGCCAATCCGTCACCAGCCAAACCCCGGAAGGCACCTATCAGGCGCTCGAAAAGTACGGGCGGGACCTGACCGCGCTGGCACGGCAGGGCAAACTGGACCCTGTGATTGGGCGTGATGAAGAAATTCGCCGCACGATCGAAATCTTATCCCGCCGCACCAAAAACAATCCCGCCCTCATCGGCGAGCCCGGCGTGGGTAAGACTGCCATCGTCGAAGGGCTGGCGCAGCGCATCGTCAAACGCGATGTGCCGGAGGGTCTGAAAAACAAACGCATCGTCCAGTTGGATATGGCCGCGCTGGTCGCCGGCGCGAAATATCGCGGCGAGTTTGAGGAACGCCTGAAAGCCGCCCTGAAAGAGGTGAGCGATGCTGAAGGGGAGGTCATCCTGTTCATTGATGAATTGCATACCGTGATTGGCGCCGGAGCCGCGGAAGGCGCAATGGACGCCGGGAACATCCTCAAACCCATGCTGGCGCGCGGCGAATTGCACCTGATTGGCGCCACCACCACCAGCGAGTACCGCAAATACATAGAAAAAGACGCTGCCCTGGAACGCCGCTTCCAACCGGTTATGGTGTTGGAACCATCCGTGGAAGACACAATCAGCATCCTGCGCGGGCTCAAATCCCGCTATGAAGTGCACCACGGCGTGCGCATCACAGACCCCGCGGTCATCGCTGCCGCCACGCTTTCCAACCGCTACATCACAGACCGGAAGCTGCCGGATAAGGCGATTGACCTGATAGATGAAGCCGCCGCTCACTTGCGCGCCGAGATAGACTCGAAACCCCAGGCGCTGGACGAGGTGGACCGTCAGATGATGCAGCTGGAGATTGAACGCCAGGCGCTTCAAAAAGAAAAAGACCCGGCCTCCCGCGAACGCCTTGAAAAGCTTGAAAAAGACCTCGCCGACTTGCGGGAAAAGTCCGACGCGCTGAACGTGCGCTGGACAACCGAAAAAGACGCGATTGCTGGTTTGCGCGCGCTCAAAGCGCAGCAGGAAGAAGCTGAACAGGAAATGGAACAAGCCGAGCGCGATGCCAACCTGGAAAAAGCCGCCCGCCTGCGCTACGAAACCTTGCACCAGTTGAAAGACAAAATCCAATCCGCGGAAGCGAAACTGAAAGAGCTCCAACAAAACGGCGCTCTCCTCAAAGAAGAGGTGGATTCCGAGGAAATCGCCGAGGTCGTGGCAAAATGGACAGGCATCCCGGTAAGCCGCCTGTTGGAGGGTGAGATGGATAAACTGCTGCGCATGGAAGAACGCCTGCACCAGCGCGTTGTCGGGCAGGAAGAAGCCGTCGCGGCTGTTTCCAATGCCGTGCGACGTTCACGCTCGGGAATGCAAGACCCGAACCGCCCGATTGGCTCATTCATATTCCTGGGCCCAACCGGCGTAGGCAAAACCGAACTTGCCCGCGCGCTGGCAGAGTTCCTGTTTGACGACCAAAACGCCATGGTGCGGGTAGATATGAGCGAATATCAGGAGAGGCATACCATCAGCCGCCTCTTCGGCGCGCCCCCCGGCTATGTCGGCTACGAAGAAGGCGGTCAGCTCACCGAAGCGGTCCGCCGGCGCCCGTACAGCGTGGTGCTGTTCGATGAAATTGAAAAAGCGCATCCTGAGGTTTTCAACGCCCTTCTGCAAGTTCTGGACGATGGACGCATGACCGATGGGCAGGGGCGCACGGTGGATTTCCGCAACACGCTCATTATCATGACCAGCAACCTCGGCAGTCAACTCTGGTCCGACCCAGAAAAAGCAGAGCGTGTCACCCGCGACCAGGTCACGGATCTTCTGAAGGCTTTCTTCCGGCCGGAGTTCCTGAACCGCGTTGACGAAATCGTGATTTTCAAGCCGCTCACGAAAGAGGACCTGCGTCAAATCGTTGGGATTCAACTCGGGCACGTGGCGGCGTTGCTCGCGGCGCGCGGCTACTCACTCAAGAGCACTCCCGCCGCGGAAGCCTGGCTGGCGGATATTGGGTTTGAACCGGAATTCGGTGCCCGCCCGCTCAAACGCGCAATTCAGCGCGAAGTCCAAGACCCCTTGGCGGTAAAAATTCTCTCCGGTGAGTTCCGTGAGGGCGACGCCATCACCCTGGATGCCGGTTCCGATGGGCTGGTATTCCGGAACTGACAACAGACCCTCCGAAAAGTTCGGCGCGCTGGCTGATAATCCGGTGCGCCGTGCTTTTTTGCTCAAACAAGATCCAATGACAGCCCCCCGGCTTCCGGGGAGCTTGCCCTTGCCGGGGCTTCGAAAACTGCCTGAACGGGTGCCCGACCGTTTCTGCGCTCAATCCACAGGCGCCGAGCAGCGAAAACCAAAACTGAGTTTATGCGCGTCGGGGTCGTGGTCGCTGTTATAGGCTATCCGCAGGCGGCTCCAGGCATAGTCCCAGGACCCGCCCTTCACAACCTTGTAAAAATCCAAATTTTCCTCCAATGGGTCCAGGTTGACGCGAACGCCGTCCTTATCCAGCACATACCAGTCCTGCACCCATTCCCACACATTCCCCGCCATGTCCATCACCCCGTAAGGCGAGGACCCCTCCGGCAGGCTGCCTACGGGCAGGGTGTCCCCCACGCAGCTGGAGCCGTTCAGCTCATCCTTGGCGTTGGCTTTGCTGCAGCTGGGGGGTGTGTCGCCCCAGGGGAAAGCGCGCAGACCCGTGCCCCTGGCGGCTTTTTCCCATTCCGCTTCAGTCGGCAGCCGCCCTCCCGCCCAGGCGCAATAAGCAGCCGCTTCCGTCCAGGAAACATTCGCGGCTGGATAGTCATCATAATCCGGGTTTCCATAATACGAACTTCGCGTTGCGGAGTAGCGGTAAAACGGCTCAGGGCAGGCTCCTTCCGCCACGCAGAGCGCGTACTGCCGGTTGGTCACCTCATATTTATCAATGTAATACGCGCCCAGGTTTATCTGTCGGGCGGGCAGCTCATCATCCGCGCAATCATAACCGCCGTTGTGTTCCGCCACGCAGCCAAAGGTAAAAGCTCCCGCCGGGATGAGGATTTCCACCGTCTCATCCTTCAAACGAACGCGCTCGCTAAGGCTTATGGTAGGTGAGGGTTGTCTTTCAGGCTGAGAGGCAGTTTCCCCGCTGCTGCTCAGCTGGGAGCCCTGCGCTTGGCCGGCTTGCGTCCCTTCCCCTTCACCAGCCAGCCCCTGTGCCAGGCTTCTGAGGTTCTCCTCTCCCAGCCGGGCTGTTATCGTCGGATTGGCGTACAGGCTGTAAATCCCGCGCAAGGCATACACTTGCTGGCCAAAATCGTCCTGCAGCGGGGAGATACCATCGATGGCTAGCACGCGATAACCCGCTTGAATCCGGGACAAGGGCACAATCGCCCAAACAGACGCCCCAAGTTGGTCTGAGAGGTTGTTTTTCTCGTTAGGCACCAAGCTGATAAGTTCACTCAAAGTTTCATCCTTGCCAGGTTCGCCGAGCAAACCTAAAAGGCTGTTGTAATCCTCCGCGTAGATTAGTAATTGGGTTATGTGCATCAGACTGCCGCGCGGCTTGCCTTCCCAGGCAAATCGGATGTCCACGCTGCTGGCGCCCTCCCGGAAAGACCAGGCTGGCGCGACCAGGGCGTAATCCCACGATAACTGGGCGATGAGCTGCTCCTCAGGCGCCCTGAACGCTTCCAGGCCCAACGTCACGCTGCATGGGCCCCGGGTTCCCCCCCAGCGCAAGCCGGCTGGCAGGATGAAATTCTCGCGGATGCGCGCCGGCACCTCCGGCGCCACCCACACATCTATAGCGCAGTTATCAGTTTCTGCCGCGAAGGCCTGCGGGGATTGCGGTTGAGCTGGCGAAGCGCAGCCGGCCAGAAGCAGCCCCAACAACACAAATAAACCAACGAAATGGAATCGTTTCATACTAACCCCAGTCAGCCGGATTATATCACCAAAGGGGATAAATAAATCATCCGGCAGAACATACTGCCGGATGATTTTCTAATGCTTCGCGTAAAAAAGGGTCTAATTCCGCCGCTTACTTGAACAGCAGCGGGATGTAGAAGTACTGCATGCTGGTCACGTGCAGGGTCACCGGAATGTTAATTGCGGCAGCAGGCGGGTTCTTGACGCGTAAAGTCGCCAGGTAATCTCCGACCGCCAGACCAGTGGAGTCGTAGGTGATAGTAACCGCCAGAGATCCATCCGCCGGCACTGTACCAGCCACTGGATCTTCAGACAGCCACGGGACGTCCAGCCCTTCAACGCCATCCAAAACAACCGCGTCGATGGCTATGTCCGCATCATCATCCCCGATCATTTGGATACCAATACGAACAGGTCCGCCGGGCAGGAATGCTGCCAGATCAATACTTGATTGCTCCCATGTCCAGCTTGCCGTCCAATCTTCTTCCAGGTTCTTGACGAAGATATCGTCACCGCCCCCGACATCACCAACGACCAGCCAGACATTGAGGTCACAATTATCATAGGTATCCCGACACCAGTAAATACTGCCGATAGAGTAGAGCGAAAGCGTGCCCTCCGACAAAGCAAATTCTGGAGTCAGAAGCCACTCATCCTGGTTGTAATCCCAGGGAACAAGAGCTCCATAACTTCCTTCATAGAAATAGTCAGAGGTTTTCTCCCAGGTGTAGCTGGGGTTATTGATTACCTGTGCCCATCCGGTAGGAGGAAACGCATTTTCAAATCCCTCATCAATCAACACATCCAGCAGATGATTGGAGCCGCCTGAAGGCGCTTGTACCCCAGCGGGTATATTCTTGGACTTATCCAAGCCGGGCAGGTCTTTCTCAGGTGAATACTTTAGGCTGGGCGTTTTGCCAATATGCGTTCCCGCCCATGGCTGATAGCCGCCGTCAATTTCCATGAGCTCAAAGCTTCCTTCCCAGGCTCCGGTATTGATAATTGTTAGCGTCTGAGAAGTAGTCACGTCCGCCGGCTGCGTCTGCTCAAGTTCGGTTGGCAGAACGCTCATGCAAGGCGCCAGTAAGCGCAGGTCAAAGTTCTGGGTAAGCGTAGACCCACCAAGAACCTCAACATCTTCCACGATCGCTGTAAGATACCCGGCAGCTACGACTTCGAGATCATAGGTGCCCGCGGGAACTGCATACGAGTAATACCCGGCGGCGTTGGTGCTTGTGGTGTAGACAATACTGCCGCCTTGCCAGAAGTTCACCACCGCGTCTTTCAATGGCGTCGGGTCCACATCGCAGACTTTCAATCCGCTCACGGTGCCCTTAACTGTGCCGTAAGTGCTCGGAGCTATCAGATGCAAGGTCACCGGAATGTTGGGGTGGGTGTAGGGCGTGTTATGTTTAATCTTCAATTCAGCCAGATAATCGCCAGGTTGGCTGAGGCCAGCGCCGGTCGGATCAAAGCTGATAGTTACTTCCTTATCTCCAAAAGCGTCAACCGTGCCGCTGGCCGGGTCCTCGGAAAGCCACGGCACGTCAGAGACGCCGCCGGTCGGGAAGGCCAGGCAGTCGGTTTCCGCGCCGGAGGGGAAGGCCCCGACCAGAGCGCTTGCGCCGGTGGTCGTGTCGATCACGCGCAGTTCGCCGGAAGAGACGTAGGCCGCCCAGTAGAGCACACCGGACTCTTCTTCAAAGTCCATACCCTGGGCGTAGTTGGGGGTAACCCCAAGCGAGCCAACAGTCGTCACCGTCAGCGTAGCAGGGTCAACTTTCATCAGGTTAGTAGAGATCAGATCCACAATGTAGATCATGTCATCTGCCGGGTTGTAAGCCAGGTCGATACCGCAGTCAACGCCGGGCAGGTCGCCCAAAACTGTGGTTGCGCCGCTGGTGATATCCACGATCACCAGGCTCGAAGCGGAGCAGCTGGTGGCCAGCCCGTACATCGTACCGTCAGGCGCGCCGGTGAGGCCGGAGAATGTCTGCCCGGAGGGAGGTGCGGTTGGACCAATCAAGGTTGCCGCCGCGGTGGCGGTATTGATCGCGTACAGCCCATTGGTGTTGTACTCGACCGCGTAGAGCGTGTCGAAATCGCCACCGACAAAGTCGCCGGCGAAGAAGTCATAGGTTCCCACGCTTCCGACGATATTCCAGACGCCAGGCACATCCGTATCAGGAATATTGACCAGGTTGTAGCCGGGGTAAATATCAATCGCGAACGCGGGAGCGCCGGCCAGAATATCCGCCACGCCGTTGCTGGATTTCTCCAGCCCGACGCCCTTGGCGGCCTCAGGCGCTTTGCCCATCGAAATGGTGCGGGAATCCTCGGGCAGCGCGTCCGTGAAGGCGGGGATGGAAAGCGGCGGTTCAAACCCGGCATCTTTTTCCACCAGTTCATACATCGCGCTGGCGGAACCGTAGTTTTCAATGGTCAACGTCTCCGTATGAACAGGGTCACCCATTTGCATCGTCACTTCAAACGAGCCTGGGTCAAACTCCAGTTCGCCACTGCCCAGATAGAAATCCTGCTGCGTTATTTGGTCTTGCTTAACGCTCACGGTTTTGGTCTGACTGCCGTAAAGAGCCATGGAAGCCGTGAATTCTACGTCTTCAGGGTCAACTGAGCTGGGTTGGAAGACCCAGTACAAGCCCTGATTATTCGGGTCGTCAGCAACAGAAAAGGTTTTTGTGGTCACATCCGCGCTGGACACATCCGCGCCGATAAGTGGGTTGTTGTCGTTGTCGTCATAGACGAAACCAGCCACTACGCCTCCGTCCTTCAACCCACAGTTTAACGGGGTGATAAGCACATCATCAACCTGCCACCACCACGCCCAACTGCCTGTGTATCTGAATTCAATGATCACACCAGTCTTACCAGCCGCCTGGGCAGAGATATCCAGGTGAACATGGTCTACAAAATCATCTGCCTTCATCCATACATCAGTCCAGGTGGCGCCGTTATCGCTTGATACGCGCACCGTAGCGCGGTCTCCAGAATAGTAGTTGTAATTTGTGTCAAAATCCAAAGCTACGCTGGATTCACCAGAGAAATCCATCACGGGCGTGCGCAAACCGGCATCCTGGTTGCCCCCGTTTCCATAGTAATCGCTGTCCAGGACGGCAAACCCACCGTTGCTGCCAGGGGTAAGGTTTCCTCTACCGTCCGGGTCATCAAAGAGCCACACCTGGCCGCTTCCAGCATAGTCAAAGTTTTCCCACCCGGGGGGAAGCATGCCGCTTTCAAAACCCTCATTAACCCCAGAGCCCAAATACCCGGGCGCTGAACAGGTTTCACTGACCTTCATCGGGAAGTCTTGTGAGGTTGCATAGCTGATGGGTGTCACAGTTTCCACTTTGGCAGTGTATCCCGGAATGATCGGGGTTACCGTAAAGGTATGTGGTGTATCCTGGATTAACTCAACCCCATATTGACCAGTGAATGGGTCTGTGAAGATGGTGTCATCAAAGCCTTCAGCAGTAATATGAATGGAAGCGTAGAGCGGATAGCCGTGCAAACCCACCCCGGTCACGCCGTCATCATATACCACGCCGGAAACATGGCTGGTGCCCAGTTCCGCCAACACAAAGTCTTGCGTGGTGGTCGCGCCTTCGGTGATAACGACACCGGTAACGCTGACCGTATCATTGCCGTACTTACTGGCGGTGACGGTATAGGTGCCCTCTGTCAGGTCTACCGAATAGGTTCCGTCAGCGGCAGTGGTGGCAATGCGCGCGAAGCCCGCGCCGTTATCCGCGTGGACTTTAACGCCCGCGACAGGGGTAGTGCCGTCACTCGTCACAGTACCCTGCAGGGTGCCCATCACGCATAAGCCAGAGGCATAATTTACCGCCGCCAGGGCATCAATCTCGCCCCAGCCGGTGGCGTAGTTCGGGTAATCAGTTGGGGTGTCGGGTGAGCCGTCATTATAGGTCAGGTGCACCGCCGTCTGTTCAATGACATTTTCGGTTACAGCGTAATCGCCAACCAGGCAGGGCGCCGCCTGCCAGATGAGCGCGACCAAGCCAGTCACATGCGGGGCAGACATGGAAGTGCCTGACCAGCCGTCCTGATATTCCGTATCGCTGCCGGGTGTGGATGAACGGATGCTCACGCCAGGCGCGAGCACCTGCGGTTTCATGTAAATGAAGCCGTCGGTCGGGTTGACTGTGTCCGCATTGTCGGTCGGGCCCCAGTTGGAATGTGAGGCATACTGCCCGTTCTGTTCACCGGAAGAACCGACGCCGGTCACGTTGCCGGAGCGGGCCGGGTTGCCGACTGTGTTCAGCCCGGGAGGCGAAGAATACTCGCAGTTGCTGGAATTGCCATTGGAGAAAATCGGGTAAACGCCGCCCGCATGCCAGGCAGAAATAACGCCCTCAAACCAGTTGTCATAGGTCTGACCGCAATCGCCCCAGGAGTTGTTGACCGCGTTCGGGCGCTTATCCGGATTAGCGTTGGCGCCGTTCAGGTCGGTTGGCGCCGCGATAAATTGACCACAGCCAAGCAAAGCGGAATCCGTGCAGCCGCCGTCCGGGCAGCCGGCACAAGCAATCCACTTTGCGCCGGGCGCGATGCCAATCTGATTTGAGCCGCCGTCATCGCCAACCATAGTGCCCATAGTATGGGTGCCGTGACCGTTGCCGTCGCGGGGGACATTATCGGAATGATCGTCGGGGTTGAACCAGTTATAGTTATGGTTAAATGAGCCGCCGCCAAGGTTGCCGCGATACTGACCGACAAGCGCCTGATGCGAAAAGCGCACGCCGGTATCAATATTGGCAATCACCATCCCCGCGCCGTCTATTCCCATCGCCCAAACATCGTCCGCGTTGATGTGAGTCAGATTGGGTTCGATGGCCTTGGTACCATTATCCAAGATCGCGGCACTTTTGTCGGGTTCGTAAAGGATAAAGGTCTGTCGGGGGCTGATGGCCTTAATTTCAGAGAAACTCATCAGGCCGTTCAACGTGGCCTTATTGGAGCTCTCAACCAGGATGGTGTTCTTAATCCAGTAGGATTGGTATTCCACCTTGGAATTCTCCAGATAAGCTGCCACGCGGGCTTGGGAGGTTTTGGCTGCCTTCGAAAGGGTGTCGTAAACGTACCACCCTCGTTCAGACCAGCTCATTTGGTACGCCGCCGATAGGTCGGGCTGAGCGGAGAACTCAATCCAATAGCTGGCGCTGCCTTTGGTTTCCATTTCTGTCAACACTTCCGGCGCCACAGTTATGGAAGCCTGCGGTTCCGTGTCACTCGCCTGTACTGCCGTGGTATTGAGCATGCTAAAGAGCATGCCAAGCGCCAATAACAGGGCTAACACTCTGTAAGTTGACTTTTTGTGCATTTCTTGCTCCTTCCAGGATAAAAAAGCGTAAACGACGGGAAACATTAACAAAACAGTAGTATGAAAATTAATCCTGTTTTCTATTGGTGGCACCTCCTCATTAAAGAAAGAATGCGGTCGTTAGGCAAAGAAAATTGGGATTCCAGATGCCAGGGGTTCCGCTCCAAGGCATGGGCATCCGGGGTGTACAAGAAAGATTGTGAATCAACAGATTGTTGAAATCATTTTATCACCACTTGTTCAATCGACAAGGGTTTTTCTCAACCGTTCAGGATATTGATTTCTCAACCGTTCAGGATATTGAATATATAATTGTCAGGAAATGTCGGGGGGAGGGAACAGAAGCGCGTGAGGATGATTATCCAATTAAGTACCGCGCTCCCGAAAGGAGAACTTCGGGAGCGCGAAACAAAGTTAGCAGTTTACCTCATTTGGTCAGTATCGGGAGGAACTGTTTATACACAACCGGAGGGTAGGCCAGGGGGTAGAATTCCACACCCTGATACGGCGGCGTGTCTGCGCCCGAACGCCCGCCAAATACCCACAAACCGGGCAGCCCGTCTGCCAGGCTGGGCGTGTCGAGCGGCACAAAAACTCCGCCGTGGTTCCGACGCGCGTGCTGCAGGTCTGGGAAGCTGGTATCGTAGGTGTTGGTTGTTGTGTCATAAGTCCAAACATCCGCGGACTCGCCCGGCCACTGCCCGCCGCCCGCGAAGATGATTTTGCCAGCCACGCTGGTTATCGCGGAAGTGCTGTCAAAGCCGAAGGTCTGACCTTCGTCATAAGCTGTGGGCAAATCCGCCACGGCGGCGTCATTCCAGGTGCCTGCCCCTTCCGGTGCCGCCATAACCTCGGCGCGGGTTTGCGCGTTCAGGTTGGTTCCATCGTAAACCGTTCCACCAAAGGCATAAATCTTGCCGTCCACCTCCGCGGCATACAGATAGCTGCGCGCCAGGCTTAGGTCGCCAAGCTGGGTGAAGGTGTTTGTGATTGGGTCAAAGCGGTCCGTTCGCGCGGTCTCATTGGGGGAGCTAACGTTGTTGAAACCGCCGAAGATGTAGACCTTGTTGTTGTATACTACCTGCGCGCCGGGTGTATAGCCCGCCCAGGCAGCCGGAAGATTTGCGACCGAGGCAGCAGTATTGGTGAGTGGGTTGTAACACTGCACGTTCAATATCGTCGCGCCGGCGGAATTTCGCCCGCCAAATGTGCATAACACATCGGCAGTACCGTTATTCACCAGGTTCACGGTGTAGTTGGAAATAGGCACCGGCATGTTCGCTCCGGTATCCAGGCACGCGCCGGTGACCGGGTTGTAGCTGTAGATATCGCCAACGGTGCTGGTATCGGAGCGGCCGCCCAGCGCGTAAATCAGGCCGGTGGCGGGATAGTATTCCACATCATAACGCGTCCAGTCAAAGCAGGGGGCGGTCCCTTCCACCCAAGCTCCGATGTAGGTAAGCGTAAAATCCTGGGTGGTCGTCGCACCATCTGAAATAACCACGCCGGGTACTGTCTGGGACTGGTAGCCGTACTTGCTGGCAGTCACCGAATAGGTCCCGACGGGGACGCTCATGGAATACGAACCGTCCGGGGCAGTTGTCGCCGATGTCACAGCGGTCACCGTCGCCCCACCTATTGGGCTGCCGTAGTTATCGTACACGTGCCCCTGCAAGGTGCCATAATTCACCGTGCCGCAGGTGAGGTTGCCTGCTGCTAAAACGTTCAGGTAGCCGTATCCATAGGTATAGTTGCCCTGCCCATCCGGCGGCGCGCTGCAGTTGCCCGCGTACAGGGGGGCGTCCGCGCTGTTTTGTAATATCTGAAAGGTCTGGTCAATTTTCCCTACCAAAGAGCTGTTGCACGACCAAAGCAGCGCTACCGCGCCCGCGCTGTGCGGCGAAGCCATCGAGGTGCCGCTGTAGCCGCAGCTCCAGCTGCTGCCCGGGATGGAGGAGCATATGCTGGTGCCCGGGGCGGAAATGTTGGGTTTGGTGTAAGGCTCATGCCCGTAAGTGGAAGGACCGCGGCTAGAACCGGAGTTGATCGTCCTGCCGCTCATGTGGTTTGCGGTGGCAAAGCTTTCCTGATAATCGCTTGGTGAACCAATGGTGCCGCAGGACGAGCCGCTGTTGCCGGCTGAGAATGCCGGGAAGATACCGGCAGCCCGCCAGGCTTGCACCTTGGCAAGGTACCAGGTATCCCCCCCGCCGCCGCCCCAGGAGTTGTTGACGATGTTCGGGCGGTTAGCCGGGTTTCCGCCAGGGGCAAGAATCCAATCCGCGCAGGCGTTCAGGGCAGTATCAGAGCAGCTGCTTGATTCGCAGCCCTTACAGGCAATCCACTTGGCATTGGGCGCCATGCCCACCTGATAGGTCAGGGTCGGGTCATCGTCGCCGACCATTGTGCCCATGGTATGAGTGCCGTGTCCGTTATTATCGCAGGCGGAGCCCCCGCAGATATTAGAGGGGTCTGCCCAGCAAGCAGCGTCGGATGGTGACGCGCATTTGAAAGCCTGATCGAGGGCGGGATGGTTATATTGCACCCCGGTGTCAATGTTGGCAACCACGATGCCGTCGCCCTGCACCCCAAAGGTCGTCCAAAAACTGGGCGCGTTGGTGTCGGTAATACCCCAATCCAAGGCATCAATGCTGAAATCAAAGAGATCCCGGGTCAGAATCGGCAGGGGATCAATCGTGGCGGTGCGCGGGTAGCGCACGTGTCCCACCGATTCCAGCGCGGCGACCTGGCTGAGGACTGCCATGTCGCTGCCGGTCACGGCGATTTCGTTGCCCGCGAAGAAGGACTGATATTTCACGCCGTTCTTTTCCAGGATCGCGATCACCGGAGCCTGCGTGCGGGCGGCTGTTTCTTTCAGGGTGTTGTACACATACCAGCCGCGCTCATTCCAATCTGCCATCCCGTAAGCCTTGCTGAGGTCGGCATGTTCTGCCATTTCGATGACATAATCCGAGCTGCCATGCGCGGTAAGCGCGTCCAGAACCAAAGTTTCCACCTTTTCCAGCCCCGGTTCGGAGGCTGCCGCGGCTGTGCGCGTGGACTGAACAAGCCCAAATCCCAAGGCAAGCATCAGGAAGAGGCTGAATACTAATCTCACCGGTTGTTTATTCATCTTTCTCCTTTACAGAACCACTTAAAACGAAAAATTGGACCGAAACAAAAAACATATACTTGAAGTGCCTCCATTTCTGACCACAGTGTCAACGCGGAAAAACAGAAATCTTACACGGATAGCTATTCAATTGTGAGGGTGGATTCCGAAGCAGACGACCTGGAACTGTCATTCTATTTACCTCTATTATATCATCCTGTTTCCCAAATGAGAGTTGATCGCATTGACTCACAATTAAAGTAACTTTACCAGATAACGTTGCCTCATAATAGAAGTAACTTTGCATGAATCAGGAAGGTGCAGGGAAAGTCTATGATGAGCAAAAAGAGTAAAAGCGAACTAATAGAAAC
>Ga0228536_1001850_pt1 | contig 16070 bp, 15 predicted proteins | sample SJ1Smetagenome_FD_168611 | JGI IMG/M metagenome (GOLD analysis project Ga0228536, IMG submission 168611) | Enriched culture of PCE-dechlorinating microbial communities from Ithaca, New York, USA - SJ1.S | ecosystem: Engineered > Modeled > Simulated communities (microbial... > Unclassified...
CACCTCGTGCGTGGTGGCGCTCGGCGGAGGCGTGGTGGGCGATCTGGCCGGCTTCTGCGCCTCGGCGTACATGCGCGGCATCCCTGTGGTGCAGGTGCCCACAACGCTGCTCGCGCAGGTGGACAGTGCGATCGGCGGCAAGACCGGCGTGGACCTCACCGCCGGCAAGAACCTCGCGGGCGCCTTCTGGCCGCCGCGTCTGGTGCTCGCCGATACCGGCGTTCTGGTAACGCTCCCGGCTGCCGAGTGGACGAACGGGCTGGTCGAGGCGGCAAAGGCGGCGGTGCTTGAGAGCGCCGGCGCCCTCGAGCGCTTCGAGTCACGCGTGCCGGGGCTCCTTGCGCGCGACCCTGAGACCGTGCGCGCGGCCGTTGCGGAGGCCGCTGCGTTCAAAGCGAAGGTCGTGAGCGCCGATCTGCGCGAGTGCGACCAGCGCGAGTGCTTGAACCTCGGCCATACCCTCGGGCATGCGCTCGAGCTGGTTGCGGGCTATGGCGTGCTTCCGCACGGACTCGCCGTTGCCGAGGGCATGCGGTTCGCCTCGCTGCTCGCGGAGCGGCTGGTGGGTGCCTCCTCCCGGCTCAGCAGGCGAGTGGACGGTGTTCTCGACAGCATCGGGGCGTCGCGCGGCGACTTCCTCGCTCCAGCGTGGCCGGTGCTTGAGACGCTCACGCCTGAGGCGCTGCTTGCAGCGATGAAGTCCGACAAGAAGGCGCGTGCGGGGGTGGTGCGCTTCGTGCTCGTGGAGCGCCCCGGCTCGTGGAGCGCCGTCCCCGTGGCCGACGAGATCGTGGCCGAGGCGCTGGAGCGGTGGCGGGCGGCTGTGGATGTGATGGTGGCGGAAGCCGCCGGGTCGACCGACGCGGAGGTATGACGTGCTGCGGATACTCGTACTGAACGGCCCCAACCTCAACCTGCTGGGCACGCGCGAGCCGGCTGTATACGGCGCGCAGACGCTCGATGACATCGAATCGCTGATCGTCACCCGCGCCGCCGAGCTCGATGTGGAGGTCTCGTTCTTCCAGTCGAACCACGAGGGTGCGCTGATCGACCGGCTGCATGAGGCGATGGGCGAGTGCGACGGGGCCGTGTTCAATCCCGGCGCATACACGCACTACTCCTACGCGCTTCGCGACGCGATTGCCGCCATAGGGTTTCCGGTCGTTGAGGTGCACTTGAGCGATATCCATGCGCGCGAACCGTTCCGTGCCGTGAGCGTGATCGAGCCGGTCTGCATCGGCCAGATCTGTGGGCGGGGGGCGGCCTCGTACACTGATGGACTCGAGATGCTGGTGGATCACCTGCACAAGGAGGACGAATGAACGTAGAGGAGCGGATCGGCGCATTGCGCCGGCGCATGCGCGACGAGGGTGTTCCCGCCGCGATCATCAGCACGGTCGCCAACCTGCGCTACCTGACCGCCTTCGATGGTGTGATCGACGAAGGGATCAACGGCGCGTGCCTCGTCACCGATGAGGTCACGCGTTTCTATACCGACATGCGCTATGCCGACGCCGCCGCCGCGGCGGCGGAAGGCGGACCATGGGAAGTCGGCGTCCAGCGCGAGAACCTCTACATCGAGATCTGCGAGGCCCTCCACGAGCTTGGCATCGAGTCGCTTGCCGTCGAGTCTTCCGTGCCGTACGGCCGCTTCCGGTTCATCTCCGAGCAGTTCCGCGGCGCCGTGCGGGTCACCGATCATCTTGTGGAGGAGCTCAGGCAGGTCAAGGAGCCTGGCGAGATCGAGCGCATCGCACAGGCCGCCGCTATCGCCGACGAGGCGTTCCAGCACATGCTCGGCTACATCCGGCCCGGGATCACCGAGGCCGAGATCGCGCTCGAGCTGGAGTTCACCATGCGGCGCAACGGGTCGGACGGCATGCCGTTCGATCCCATCATCGCGTCGGGCCCCAACGGCGCGCGTCCCCATGCGGTACCGGGTCCGCGTCGCATCGAGACAGGCGACCTGATCGTGCTCGACTTCGGCGCTCGCGTGGGAGGGTACTGCTCGGACATGACACGCACCATCTGCGTGGGCACCCCCTCTGATGAGCAGCGGCGCCTCTACGACGCGGTGCTCGCCGCCAACGAGGCCGGGCTTGCCGCGGTGAAGGCGGGAGCGCCGTGTGTGGACGTGGACCGCGCCGGGCGCGACGTGCTCGAGGCCCGCGGGCTCGGCGACGTGTTCACCCATGGCATCGGGCACGGGGTGGGCCTCGACATCCACGAGCTGCCCACGCTCAGCCGCACCAGCACGCACTCGCTGCGAAACCAGGCGTGCGTGACCGTGGAGCCGGGTGTGTATATCGAAGGCTTCGCCGGTGTTAGAATCGAAGACCTGGTAGTGGTCGAGGACGGCGGGCATCGTTGCCTCACCAACTCCCCGAAGGAACTCATCCAGATCTAGGAAGGCTCACCTCATGGCTGTCTCCACCAACCAGTTCAAGACCGGCATGTGCATCATGTACAACGACAAGATGTGGACCATCGTCGACTTCCAGCACGTGAAGCCCGGCAAGGGCGGCGCGTTCGTTCGCACGAAGCTCAAGGAGCTCAAGACCGGCCGTGTGAACGACGTGACGTTCCGCGCCGGCGAGAAGGTCGATGACGTCCGTGTCGAGCAGAAGCGCCTCCAGTACCTCTACAACGATGGCGGTTCGTTCCACTTCATGGACACCGAGAGCTACGAGCAGTTCGAGATCGACGCCGACTTCGTGGGCGACGCGGCCAAGTGGCTCAAGGACAACGACGAGGTCCAGGTCGTGTACGCCGGCGGCGAGATGATCGGTGTAGAGCCGCCGATGTTCGTTGAGCTGCAGGTGACCGATACCGATCCGGGCTTCAAGGGCGACACGGTACAGGGCGGCACCAAGCCCGCCACGCTCGAGACCGGCGCCGTGGTCCAGGTGCCGATGTTCGTCGAGCCGGGCGATACCCTTAAGATCGATACTCGCGACGGTTCCTATATCACCCGCGTGTAGCCTCCGCTATACTATTCCGACCGCTGCTGCCGAGAGGGTGATTGGCAGTAGCTGATGCCTACCCACTGAGAGGACGGTGCGATGCGCCCGGTCAAGATCACCGACACGACGCTCCGCGACGCCCATCAGTCGCTCTGGGCGACACGGATGGAGCTCGGCGACATGCTGCCGATCCTGCCCAAGATGGACAAGGTCGGCTACTGGTCGCTCGAGGTCTGGGGTGGCGCCACGTTCGACGCTGCACTCCGGTTCCTCGATGAGAATCCGTGGGACCGCCTGCGCATCATCAAGCAGCACTGCCCGAACACCCCGCTCCAGATGCTGCTCCGCGGACAGAACCTCGTTGGCTACCGGCACTACAGCGACGAGATCGTCGACCGCTTCATCAAGGCGTCGCACCGCAACGGCATCGATGTCTTCCGCGTGTTCGACGCGCTCAACGACATCCGCAATGTCGCGCCTTCAGCTGTGGCCATCAAGGAGGTGGGCGCGCACTTCGAGGGGGCCATCAGTTACACGGTGAGCCCGGTCCACACGCTCGACACCTACATCCAGTACGCGCTCGAGCTCAAGGACCTGGGTGCGGACAGCATCTGCATCAAGGACATGGCCGGAATGCTCACGCCGTATCGGACCGAGAAGATGGTCCGTGCCCTCAAGGACGAGGTCGGGCTGCCGGTCCACGTGCACTGCCATTACATCGGTGGCATGGCGCCCATGAACTACCTGAAGGCCGCCGAGGCGGGTGCCGACATCATCGACACCGCGGTGGTGGCGCTTGCCTTCGGCAACAGCCAGCCTGCCGTGGAGATGATCGTGGCCGCGCTCAAGGAAAGCCAGTACGACAGCGGCCTGGATCTCGACCTGCTCTTCGAGATCGCGCACTACTGGGAGAACGTCCGCAAGGAGAAGGGCCTCAAGCGCGGCGTCACATCGCTGCTGCACATGGAGGTCTTCAGCCATCAGGTCCCGGGCGGCATGATGAGCAACTTCATCAGCCAGCTCGAGCTGCAGAACGCCACGTCACGCCTGCCCGATGTGCTCGCCGAGGTGCCACGCGTGCGTGCCGAGGTGGGCTATCCGCCGCTCGTGACGCCGATGTCGCAGATCGTGGGCACGCAGGCGGTCATCAACGTGCTCACGGCCAAGCGCTGGTCGGTCGTGCCACAGGAGATGAAAGACTACGTGCGAGGCCTGTACGGCAAGGCGCCCGGCCCGATGGACGCTGACATCGTCGCCAAGGTTCTCGGCGAGTCCGAGCCGCTGCCCGCTGATGTGCGGCCCGGCTCGCTGGTGAAGACGACATACGACGAGGTTGCTGCCGAGATCGGGGACCTCGCCAAGAACGAGGAAGAAGTGCTGATGTACGCGCTCTTCCCCAACGAGGCACGCGCGTACCTTGAGAAGCACCGCCAGGGTGCTGAGGGCGCCGTGTTCATGACCGGACTTGGGATCGATAGCGCCAGGGAGGACGACGCCGTGAACGTGAACCAGATCGCCGAGCTCGTGAAGCTCATAGAGAGCTCCGATGTCACTGAGATCATCGTTGAGGAGGGCGATCAGCGCATCCAGGTGCGCAAGGGGCACGTGACCACGCAGGCGCACGAGCCGCACGGGCACCCCGCGCCGACGGCGGCACCGCCGGCCCCCGAGTCTCCGCAGGTGCTCGAAGAAGACACCTCGGGTGGCCGTCCCTCATCGTGGCGCGCCGTTGTGGCGCCGATGGTGGGTACCTTCTACGCCGCGCCCGCACCGGGCGCCGCGCCGTACGTTGCCGTGGGCGACACGGTGGCCGAGGGTCAGGTGCTCTGCATCCTCGAGGCCATGAAGCTGATGAACGAGATCACCGCCGAAGAAGCCGGCGTCATCCGCGAGGTGGCGGTCACCGACGCGTCTCCTGTGGAGTACGGCACCGTGCTGTTCTACTACGAGCCGGTCGCATAGTGGCGGCGATCCAGACACTGCTCGTTGCCAACCGCGGCGAGGTCGCGCTACGGGTCGTCCGGGCATGCAAGGAGATGGGCATCCGCTCGGTGGCCGTGTACTCCGAGGCCGACCGCGACTCGCTGCACGCCCGCATTGCCGACCAGGCCATCTGCATCGGTCCGGCATCCTCGGCGGCGAGCTACCTGAACATGCCCAACATCATCGCGGCGGCGCTCACCGCTGGCGCCGACGCGATCCATCCGGGGTACGGCTTCCTGGCCGAGAACGCGGCGTTCGCGCGCGCGTGCGTCGACTCCGGACTGATCTTCGTGGGTCCCTCGGCGGACGCCATCGAGCGCATGGGTGACAAGGCGGTCGCCCGCAGCACGATGATGGCCGCCGGAGTGCCCTGCGTGCCGGGAAGCGACGGCGTGGTGGAAACCGCCAAGGAGGCGCTCGCCTTCGCGCGCGAGGTCGGGTTCCCCGTGCTCATCAAGGCGTCGGCTGGCGGCGGCGGCAAGGGCATGCGTGTGGCCAACGACGAGTCCGAGCTCATGCACAACTTCACGGCCGCCAAGACCGAGGCCGCGGCCGCCTTTGGCAACGACGCCGTCTACCTCGAGCGGTACCTCAGCCGTCCGCGCCACATCGAGATCCAGGTGCTCGCGGACACGCACGGCAACGCCGTGTATCTGTACGAGCGCGACTGCTCGGTGCAGCGGCGTCACCAGAAGCTCATCGAAGAGGCGCCGAGCCCCGCGCTCACGCCGGAGCTGCGTGCGGCGATGGGGGAGGCCGCGCTCAAGGCGGTGCGCGCCGTGGGCTACGTGAACGCTGGCACGGTGGAGTTCCTGCTCGACACCGACGGCAGCTTCTACTTCATGGAGATGAACACCCGCGTCCAGGTGGAGCACCCGGTCACCGAGCAGGTCACCTGCGTGGACATCATCAAGGAGCAGATCCTCATCGCCTCCGGCGAGCGCATGAAGCATGCCACCCAGGACTCGGTGCCGCTCCGCGGACACGCCATCGAGTTCCGCATCAATGCCGAGGACCCGCTCCACAACTTCCGCCCGCACCCGGGGCGTGTGGAGGTCTTCAACCCGCCGGGCGGCTTCGGCGTCCGGTTCGACAGCCACGTCTATGGTGGATACGTGGTGCCGCAGCACTACGATTCGCTGCTCGCCAAGCTCATCGTGTGGGGCGAGACCCGCGATGAAGCGGTGGCACGCGCACGCAGGGCGCTCGACGAGTTCATCGTTGTGGGCATCCCCACCACCATCCCGTTCCACCAGTTCGTGGTGGAGGAGCCGCATTTCGTGAGCGGCGAGGTCTATACTGACTACGTTGAACAGCACGTTCCGCAGGATGCGCTGATCCGGTTCGCTACCGGCGCACCTTCGGTGAAGGAGGGCAAGGATGACTGAGGAGATCACGCTCGACGGCATCGGCGTCGCCCCTGGCGTGCTTGAGACCATCGCACAGGTGTCCGCCGAGTCGGTGGACGGCGTGGCGGCGATCGTCGCCTCGAGCGCCGGGCTGCCCGGTCTGGTGCCCAAGGGCGCCGCTCGCGGCGTTATCGTCGAGGTGGGAGAAGACGGAGCGCTTGCTGCTTCGCTCCACATCAGCGCGATGTACGGACGTCCGCTGCGCGAAGTAGCGACCGACGTTCAGCGCGCGGTCACCGATGCCCTGCTCACGCACACCGGTCAGACGGTTGCCTCTGTCGACGTGTTCGTCGACGGCGTCGTCTTTCCCGAGCAGTGACGGGGCGCGCATGAGGCGGCACGGTTAGACGATGCTTGAGAGAACCCGCGCACGCCGTCAGGCGCTGCAGATGCTGTATCAACGCGAGATCACCGGGCAGGACATCCGGACGATCATCGATACCCGGGCGTACAACGACGAGGACGGGGAGCCGTCCGACTACTCGTGCGAGATCGCCCTTGGCACGGAATCGAACCAGGCCGCTATCGATGCTGAGATCGAGGCGACCTCGCAGCACTGGTCGCTGATGCGCATGCCGTTCGTGGATCGCAACATCCTGAGGCTTGCGGTCTACGAGATCGTCTACGAAGACGACATGCCGGCGTCGGTGGCCATCAACGAGGCGGTCGAGCTTGCCAAGGCATACGGCGGCGATGACTCGCCCAAGTTCGTGAACGGCGTGCTCGGCCGCATCGCCGAGCTCCGGGGCGCCGCTGTCGACACAGCGGTGGTCGACGGAGAGCCGACCGAGCCAGGTACCGACGCGATCGACACGGAAGGGGCCTGACCTGCGATGGCGGATGAGAAGTACACGTTCGAGACCGCCCGGATCAGGCTCGAGGAGATCGCTGCGGAGGTCCGGAAGAAGGACACCTCGCTCGAGAAGAGCCTCGACCTGCTGGAAGAGGGGGTCAGGCTCGCCAACATATGCACGGAGCTCGTCGATCACACCGACATGAGCGTGCCGCAGGTTCCAGCGGACGCTTCCGGCTCCGAGAACGGGCCTGTCGAGGCCGGCGACATGGATGCCGCGCCCGCGCCCGACGACGCCGTACAGGATGCGGAGGATGTCGCATCCGAGACACCCGCTGCGGACACATCAACGGATGCGGCCGGCGAGGTCGACGAGGAGTACGACGACGAAGACGAGCCATCGGACGCGGCATCGGCGGAGTGACCGTGCGGTCACGGGCGGGTGTCAGGCTCGACACCATGCAGCGTGCCTGGTGATACGATGAGCATCCAACGGCGTCACGAAGCGACCCCTGCACCGGGAGCGTGCCTGACAAGTGTCGGATACACCGATCCTCGATTCTATCAATGAGCCCTCGGCTCTCAAGAGCCTCGACCACGACCAGCTCGCGCAGCTTGCCGCGGAGATCCGCGCAACGCTGATCGGGACCGTGGCCGAGACCGGCGGACACCTTGCGCCCAACCTCGGCGTGGTCGAGCTCACCCTCGGCCTGCACCGGGCGCTCGACTGTCCGCGTGACCGGATCGTGTGGGACGTGGGTCACCAGGCGTACGTCCACAAGCTCGTGACCGGGCGGCGCGGCGCGTTCTCCACGCTCCGCACGTACGGTGGCGTGTGCGGCTTCCCCAAGCGCGCGGAGAGCCCGTGCGACGTGCACGACGCGGGGCACGCAAGCAACTCCATCTCGGTGGCGCTCGGACTCGCGGCGGCACGCGACCTTCGCGGTACCAACGAGACCATCGTGGCCGTGATCGGTGACGGTTCGCTCACCGGTGGTATGGCCTTTGAGGCGCTCGACCACGCGGGGCACCTCGGCACTCGGTTGATCGTGCTCCTGAACGACAACGAGATGTCCATCGCGCCCAACGTGGGTGCGCTCTCGAGCTATCTCGCCCGCGTGCGTCTGGACCGCCGGTACCGGCGCTTGCGCGACGACGTCGAGTCGGTGCTCGCTCGCACGAAAGTGGGTGCGGCGATGGTCGCGGCCGGCGAGGCCGCCAAGGAGTCGGTCAAGCAGCTCATCGTGCCGGGGATGCTCTTCGAGGAGCTCGGCATCCAGTACATCGGTCCCATCGACGGTCACGACGTGGGACAGGTGCAGAACGCCATCACGTGGGCCAAGAGCGCCGACGGCCCCGTGATCGTGCACGCGGTGACGCGCAAGGGCATGGGTTACGCGCACGCCGAGGACCGCCCGGATGAGTTCCACGGGCTCGGGCCCTTCTCGGTCGAGACCGGCAAGGCCACCGGCAGCGGCCCGAAGCCGCTCAGCTACACCGCGGTCTTCGGCGAGGCGATCATCGCCGAGGCCGAACGCGATGAGCGGGTGGTCGCGATCACCGCGGCGATGCCCGCAGGCACCGGTCTCACGCGCTTTGCGGAGCGGTTCCCCGAGCGGTTCTTCGACGTGGGTATCGCCGAGCAGCATGCGGTGGGCCTGGCGGCCGGACTCGCGCATGGCGGCCAGGTGCCGGTGGTGGCCGTCTACTCCACGTTCCTCCAGCGCGCTTACGACCAGGTGATCATGGACGCAGCGCTGCAGGGGCTGCACGTGGTCTTCTGCCTTGACCGTGCCGGCCTCGTGGGCGAGGACGGGCCCACGCACCACGGCGTCTTCGACCTCAGCTACCTGCGGGCCATCCCCGGGCTTCAGATCATGGCTCCCGCCGATGAGGCGGAACTGGTACACATGCTGCATACGGCGATCGAAGCCGATGGCCCCGTTGCCATCCGCTATCCACGCGGCTCCGGCAGGGGCGTTGCGCTGCCCGCCGAACCACGGGTCCTCGAGCCGGGTGTCTCCGAGCGTCGCCGCACCGGCGCCGATGTGGAGCTGCTGGCGGTCGGCCGGATGGTGGGTGTGGCCGAAGAAGCCGCCGCGTTGCTCGCGGACCGTGGCGTTGAAGCCGGGGTCGTGAACATGCGATGGGTGAAGCCGATCGATCGCACCGCGGTGCTTGAGGCCGCCGCCGCGCCGCTCATCGTCACGCTCGAGGAGAACACCGGGGAGGGCGGCTTTGGCGCCGCCGTTCTCGAGACCCTTGCCGATGCCGGCGCCACCGCACCCGTGCTCCGCATCGCCGTTCCCGACTGCTTCGTGACCCACGGCAAGACCGAGGTGCTGCTCGAGGAGATCGGGCTCACTGCCGATCAGGTGTGCGAGAGGGTCACATCCCGGCTCGCCGATCTCGCCGACGCGAAGGGTGCGCCCGCTCATGGCAGCGCGCAGGCTCGACGTCGAGCTCGTTGAGAGGGGCCTGGCCCCCTCGCGTGAGCAGGCCCGCGGCCTGATCCTGGCCGGCGATGTGACCGTTGATGGCGCGGTGGTCACCAAGGCCGGTGCGGCCGTGCGCGACGAGAGCGTCATCACCGTGGCCGAGCGGCAGCGCTACGTGTCCCGGGGAGGGCACAAGCTCGCCGGTGCGCTCGACACGTTCGGGGTCGATCCAGCGGGCGTCGACGCGATCGACATCGGTGCTTCCACCGGAGGATTCACGGACTGCCTGCTCCAGCGGGGCGCGCGCTCGGTGACCGCTGTGGACGTTGGCTACGGTCAGCTCGCGTGGGAGCTGCGGACCGATCCGCGCGTGCGGGTCTTCGAGCGCACGAACATCCGGAACGCCGATCCTGAGACGCTTGGCGGCCCGTACGATCTTGCGGTCATCGACGTTTCGTTCATCGGCCTGGCAAAGGTCCTGCCCGCGGTGCGTCCGCTGATGCGCGCCGAGGCGGACTGCCTGGCTCTCGTTAAGCCCCAGTTCGAAGCTGGTAAAGGGCGAATCGGTAAGAAGGGTGTGGTGCGCGATCCGCTCGTGCACCGCGATGTCCTCGAGACGGTCGTACGCTCAGCGATGAGCGAAGGTTGGGCCACCAGGGCGCTCACCTTCTCGCCGATAACCGGCCCGGAGGGTAACATCGAGTTCTGGGCATGGCTGTCCTGTGGCGGCGATCCGGTCGCCGTGGATATCGTGGCTGTTGTCGATGCGGCGCATGCCGCACTGGGAGGTTAGCGTGCGGGTCCTGCTGGTTCCCAATCCCATGAACCCTCGTGCGGTCTCTGCCGCCGTCGAGATCACGGCGTATCTCACGACCGCCGGGTACGCGCCGGTCATGATCGCTGAGGACGCCGCCCGATGCGGTCTTGGCGGCATCGGCGTCGCCCGCGCAGACATCGGCGAGCCGGAGCTCGCGGTGGCCCTCGGCGGCGACGGGACGATCCTCAAGGCGGTGCACATCCTCGAGGACATCGACGCGCCTATCCTCGGCATCAACCTCGGCAGGCTCGGCTTCCTGTCGGGCGCCAGCGGCGACGATCTGCTGGAGGCGGTCTCCTCCGCGCTCGCAGGGGAGGCGCGTATCGAGTGCCGCCAGACCATCGACGCGTCCGTGGTCGCCGGCGGGCGGGTCGCCGGGGGCTATCGCGCGCTCAACGAGGTGTTCGTGGGCCGGGGCGCGGTGTCACGCGCGATCGAGCTCGAGGTCGTGGTGAACGATACGGTGGTGAACCGCTTCCTGTGCGACGGCGTCGTGGTGGCCACGCCCACCGGCTCCACCGCGTATGCGCTCTCGGCCGGCGGACCGGTCGTGGCCCCCGGTGTGCGCGGCATCGTGGTGGTCCCGCTGGCTCCGCACGCTATCGGCACGCGTCCGCTGGTGCTGGCGCCGGGTGACACCCTCACCCTGCGGTGCCCGAGCATGGCGCGCGCCGATGCCTGCGTCACGGTGGATGGCGATCACGTGCCGTGCCGCACCGTGCTTGACAGCGTGACGATCACCGTGAGCGACCATGATGTGCGCCTCATGCAGCTCGATGGCCGCGACTTCTACTCTACGCTCGCTTCCACATTCCTCGGAGCATGACATGCTGGCCGAGCTCCATGTGCGCGATCTTGCTCTGATCGACGAGGTCTGGCTCGAGTTCGAGCCGGGCTTCACGGTGCTGTCCGGAGAGACCGGCGCCGGCAAGACGGTGCTCGTCTCGGCGTTGAAGCTCCTGCTGGGCGAGCGCGCCGATTCAACGATGGTGCGCCAGGGCGCCGACGAGGCCCTGGTGGAGGGCCGCTTCGTGCTGGATGGCAGGGACGTGCTCGTGCGGCGTCGCGTGAGTGCCGAGGGCCGGTCACGGTGCACCATCGATGGCGAGATGGCCACGGTCACGATGCTCGCGGACCTCCTCGGCCCCACTGTGGACCTCCACGGCCAGCACGATCATCAGGCGCTCCTGTCGCCCGCGCGCCACGTGGGCTACCTCGACCGCTTCATCGGCGCTCCCGCGCACAACGCGCTGCAGGCGTACCGGGAGGCGCTGGCCGACTACCGCGCCGCCCGCGACCGGCTCGCCGAGCTTGAAGCGGCGCTTGCCGATCGGGAGCAGCGGCTCGACCGTCTCCGGTACGTCATCGCTGACATCGAGGCGGTCGAACCGCGTGCGGGGGAGGACGCGGAGCTTGCCGCGGCGTTGCCCCGGCTTCGCCACGGTGAGCGGCTCGCGGAGGCGGCGAACGCGGCATGGGTGGCCCTCAAGGAGGAGGGCGGTGCCTCCGACGGCCTGTCTCGCGCGCTCCAGGCGCTCGGCGCCGCACGCGGGCTTGACGAGGCCTTTGACGTGTTCGCCGAAACGGCGACGCGTCTTGACATCGAGGTGCAGGAACTCGGTTCGGCCATCCTCGCGTATGCCGAGGCGATCGATCACGATCCGGCCGCGCTGGATGCTACCGAGTCCCGTCTCCACCTCATCGAGGGTCTTGCGCGCAAGTACGGAGGCAGCGTGGAGGCCGTGTTGGCGGCGCGTGACGCCGCCGCCGAAGAGGAGGCGGTCCTCGATGCGGGGGAGGCCGGGCTCGCCAGCGCGCGCGATGCGCGGGAGCGCGCGGCCGAGGCGCTGCGTGAGGCCGCCGAGGAGTTGCTGGCTGTCCGTGGCGAGGCCATCGATCCATTCGTGCACAGGCTCGGCGAGGCGGCGGCCGACCTCGCGCTGTCCGGGGCGACCTTTGCGGTTGCCCGCACCACGCTGCCGTTCGACTCGTGGGCCGCAGACGGGCCCGAGCGGGTGGAGTTCCTGTTCTCCTCCGGTGCTGGCGAGGAGCCGCGACCGCTCGCCCGGATCGCCTCGGGTGGCGAGGTGTCGCGTGTGATGCTGGCGCTCAAGGGCGTGCTCGGCGACGCGGACGCGGTGCCGGTGCTCGTGTTCGACGAGGTGGACGCCGGCATCGGCGGAGCCACGGCCCTGACCGTCGGCACGCGGCTGGCGGGACTCGCTACCCGCCATCAGGTGCTCGCCATCACGCACCTTGCGCAGGTGGCGGCAGCGGCCGACCAGCACATCGTGGTCACCAAGGGTGAGCGCGATGGCAGGTCCGTGACGAACGTCAGTCCGGTAACGGGTGAGGGCCGTGTGGCCGAGGTGGCGCGTATGCTATCGGGAGGGGCCTCAGACGCAGGCATCGCGCACGCGCGCGAACTGCTGGCCCGGCGTTCCCGGTAGCGGGTGAGAGGGTACTAGCGCATGCACATCTACGGCACCGCCAAGCTCGACCGCCGAACGAAGGATCTTGTGAAGCGCCTCGAGCACGGTGATATAGCGATCATCGATCACAAGGACATGGACCGGTTGAGCGCCGAATCGCTGCTCGAGTCCGGCGTGGACCTGGTCATCAACGCAGCCCCATCCATCTCGGGCGCGTATCCCAATCTTGGACCGCTCCTGCTGCTGCGCGGAGGCGTCGAGATCCTGGATGCGGTCGGCACGGCGGTCTTCGACAAGGTCAAAGAGGGCGACCGTATCGAGGTGTCGCATGGCGATGTATACGCCAATGGCGAGGTCGTCGCGCGCGGCACGCGTCTTACCATCGACGCCGTGGAGAAGGCGATGGAGGAGGCCACCGGCCGCCTCGACGAGCAACTCGATGCGTTCGTCCGTAACACGATCGAGTTCATCGACAAGGAGCGAGAGCTGCTGACAGGGCCGGTCGCGGTCCCGCACCTGAGCACCTCGCTCGAAGGACGCCACGCGCTCGTGGTGGTGCGCGGTTACGACTACAAGGAAGACCTCCGCACGCTGCTGCCGTACATCCGCGAGGCCAAGCCGGTGCTCATCGGTGTCGATGGTGGGGCCGACGCGCTCATGGATGTGGGGTTCAAGCCCGACATCATCATCGGTGATATGGACTCGGTGAGCGACAACGCGCTTCGCAAAGCACGCGATCTGGTCATCCACGCCTATCCCGACGGGCGCTGCCCGGGCCGCGAGCGTGTCACCGAGCTCGGGCTCATCGGCACCGAGTGGCGCAGTCCGGGCATGAGCGAGGACCTGGCGCTGATGCTGGCCAGCGAGCTGGGCGCGGAGCTGATCGTGGCCGTTGGCACCCACTGGAACCTGCTCGAGCAGCTCGACAAAGGGCGCAAGGGCATGGCGTCCACGTTCCTTGTGCGGCTGCGTGTGGGTCCGCGGCTCGTTGACGCAAAGGGCGTGAGCCGCCTCTACCGGGCCTCGGTGAGCCCGATGCAGATGATCGTCCTCGTGGCCGCCGGGCTCGCGCTGCTGTCCGTGGTGATCATCATCTCTGTGCCGGCGCGATCGTTCATCAACCTGCTGCTGCTGCAGCTTCGCACGCTCATCGGACTCTAGGGGGTCTCTCACCATGTACAACCTGCGCTATCACATCGCATCGCTTGTAGCGGTGTTCTTCGCGCTCGCGGTCGGGCTCCTGCTCGGGACCATCGTTGCCGAGCAGGGGATGCTGGACGACCAGGGTGTGGCGCTGGTAGAGGGCCTCCAGACGCGGTTCGACGAGATCTCCGCCAAGAACGAGGAGCTCGAGGCGGGTCTCGAGCGCGACCGGGCGTTCTCCACGGATGCGGTCGGGCCGCTCACTGCCGGGAAGCTCAGCGGGATGACCGTCGCGATCGTCTCGCCTCCGGACGGCACGGACACCATCGCCGCGGCGCGTACCGCGGTGGAGCAGGCCGGTGGCACCGTGCTCACCGTGACGCTCGGCGCGCCAGCTCTCGGGCTCGAGCAGTCCGAGCCGGAAGGGCTTGCCGGGTTCCTGCAGCTGCAGAACCAGGAGATCGCCTCGCCCGGCGAGGACCTCATCGATCAGGTGAGCAACGTGCTTGCCGCCGAGTGGCGGGCCGGCGACGCGCGGCCGCTCACCGAGCTGCTCGTGACCAACGGGCTCATGGCCGTGGAGAGCGCTCCGGGCACGGCGACGATCGACGCGGTGGTCATCGTGGGAGGCGAGGACGGGACGTGCGATCCGTTCGCCCGTGCTCTGGCGCAGCGCTACGTGGACGGTGGAGCGAGGGCGGTCGGTGTCGAGCTCAGCCTCGCGGAAGACGGTGTGGCCGCCGCATGCAGCGGCGACGGGCTTTCCGCGGTCGATCATCTCGCAACGCCGCAGGGCCGCTACTCGCTGATCGCCATACTCGCCGGCCTCGCTGACGGCTACTACGGCACGGGCGAAGGCGTGAGCGGGTACTACCCGCCGATCACCGCCCCGTAGGGCGGGCGCGCCGCGCTCAGAGGTCGACGCCTCGCCAGAGGCGCCACAGGGCGCCTGCGACCTGCACGAACTGCCTGCCGCGGTGGGCGAATCCCGCGATGTCGCGGCCGGTGGCCGCATGCGCCATGTCGGTGGGGACCTCGGCGATGCGCATGCCAGCGCGTGCGGCTCTCACCGTGAGCGCGACTTCCACGCCGTAGCCGCGGGCGAACGGCGTGGCGGCGGTCCATGCGGCCCGATTCAGGGCTCGCTGACCCGACAGGGGGGCGATCGGTTCATACCCCGACAGTGCTTTGATGCCGGCGCGTGCGAGGCCCTTCACCAGGCCGATGCCACCGGATCCCGCGGGGCGGGGCAGCGTGGCGATGGTCATGTCGGCCGATCCCCCGGCAACGGGGTCCAGCAACAGCCCCGCTTGTCCCGCTGTCTTGCCAAGGTCGCCGTCGAGCAGCACGATGATGTCCGCGTCTGCGGCCACTGAGTCAAGCCCCGCCTGCAGCGCTCCGCCCTTGCCGAGGTTCGTCTCCAGCGCGAGCACTTCAGCGCCAGCGCTCCGTGCGAGGTCTGCCGTGTCGTCTGACGAGGCGTCGTCGATGACCAGCACGCGGTCGATCCCCGGCACGGCGTGTGCCGCGGCGATCGTCGCGGCGATCCGCTCGGCCTCGTTGTGCGCGGGGATGAGGGCTATCACGCTCATGAGCGGCCTCCCCGCCGCTTCAGGCGACGCATGATAGGCGCGGTGACATCAGCGAGCGCCGGGACCCGGAGCGCGATCATTGCGCCGTATGCCGTCACAAGGCCGAGGACACCAGCGATGGTCAGCTGGATGAGGAACCCGCCGGGGAGCGCGAGCAGCGGCTCCGCGAGGCGGGCCGTGACCCACGCCACCGCCGCCCCGGCGGCCGAAGCGGCGCCAACGAGCAGGAACGTTGTGAGCAGCGTCCGCCCATCGAAGGCGCCGAGCCTGCGGCGCAAGATGACGAGCAGGATCGTGCTGTGCATCAGGTAGAAGATGCCGTCGGCGATCGGGATGCCGATGATGCCGAGTCCCGGCCAACTGCCGACGCCGGTGGCGAGCGTCACGTACAGCGCCACGTGCACCGCTGTGGCCGCGATGTTCGTGAGCATCGGGGTCTTCGTGTCCTGCAGCGAGTAGAACGACTTCAGGACGTACATGTATCCCGCGAAGAACACCAG
>Ga0228536_1001851_pt1 | contig 16062 bp, 13 predicted proteins | sample SJ1Smetagenome_FD_168611 | JGI IMG/M metagenome (GOLD analysis project Ga0228536, IMG submission 168611) | Enriched culture of PCE-dechlorinating microbial communities from Ithaca, New York, USA - SJ1.S | ecosystem: Engineered > Modeled > Simulated communities (microbial... > Unclassified...
AAAAAAATATAAAAAATTTATAAAAAATATTCAAAATTATATTGACATTATGAAACCGGTTACATAAAATTATCATTAAGGAGGAAGTAAATTGACTATAGATATTGATAAATTAAAAGAAATTATACTAGATGATTATTTAAAATTATATCCAAACAACATTTCAAATTTTAATAACCTTTTAGAAATGATAAAAGAAAACTATTCACTGAGAAAAGAAAATCAAATGATTTCTAATTCTTCAGAGTGGATACATTCAGCTAATACTGTAGGTATGATGTTATATGTGGACTTATTTAATAACGACATAGATGGATTAGTAAGAAAAACAGAATATTTTAAAAACCTGGGAATCACTTTAATTCATTTAATGCCTTTAATCCAGCCTAGAGATGGAGATAATGATGGTGGGTATGCTGTAAGTGATTATAGAAAAGTAAATCCAAAATTGGGAGACATTGATTCCTTAGAGAAAGCAATAAAAAATTTTCATGAAAATGGTATTAGGGTTTGTATTGATTATGTTATAAATCATACTGCTGATGATCATGAATGGGCGATTAAAGCTAAACTCGGAAATAAAAACTATCAAGACTATTACTTTATGTATGATGACTATACAATACCAAGACAATATGAATCTACTATGAATCAAGTTTTTCCGAAAGTTGCACCTGGGAATTTTACATATGTTAAAGAGCTTGATAAATGGGTAATGACAACTTTTTATAATTATCAGTGGGATCTTAATTATAGAAACCCTAAAGTGCTTGAAGAAATGATATCTATATTATTATATTACGCTAATTTAGGGATAGACATGATAAGATTAGATGCTATTCCATATATATGGAAAACTATTGGAACTTCATGTAGAAATCTACCAGAAGTACATATAATATTAAAAATATTTAGAGCTATTTTGGCACAATATTCTCCATCTACAGTTTTATTAGGTGAATCTATAGTAGCTCCAGAAATAATATTAACGTATTTTGGGAGTGAGACAAGCTTAGAATGTGATCTTTTATACAATGCATCCTATATGGTTGAGATATGGAATTCTTTAGCGACAAGAGATGCAAGACATATATCGAACATGCCTTATATTAACAATAATTTGCCTACTGAATGGATTAATTACGCAAGGTGTCATGATGATATAGGATGGGGTTTGGATGAAGACAATTTAAAAAGATTTGGTTTTGATCCTTTTATGCATAAGCAATTTCTCATTGATTTTTACTTGGGAAATTTTAAAGATAGCTTTTCTGTGGGAGAATTATATGAATATGACCCAGTGACAAAAGATGCACGTAATTGTGGTACACTTGCTAGTTTAGCTGGTCTAGAAAAAGCAGTGTTAGAAAAGGATAATTATAAGTTGGAATTGGCCATTAAAAGAATTAACTTAATAAACTCGCTTATCATTTTAAGAAAAGGGATTCCAATGATATACAGCGGTGATGAATTAGGGCTATTAAATAATTATGAATACAAGAATAATTCAGCTAAAAAACATGATTCTCGGTGGATTCATAGGCAAAACTTTGATTGGGCGAAATTGTCCAATATTGAAAAGTGTGAAACATATGAGAGAATAATTTTTAACAATTTAAAAACATTAATTAATGTAAGGAAAAAAATCAATTTAGATCATAACATCACGCATGAAAGAGCTATACAAGTTGATAATAAGCATATTTTAGTTATTCAGCAGTTAAACGAAAATGAGGATAATTTATTATTAATTTTTAATTTTTCAGAAGATAGACAGTTTTTAAATACATCACAGTTAAGAAGGCAGGGCATTAATGTTCATATGGTTGAACTATTGCAAGGAAAGGAGCTGAATTTAAAAGATGATATTATTCAAATTGGACCATATGAATTTCTCATATTAAAAAATAAATAAATAATTGTTGCAATAATGAAACCGGTTACATATAATGTAATTAAGGTATTAAAGCAACACATTCAATTATTAAAGGGGGATAATAATGAAAAAAAGTTTTTTATTGTTAATCATGTGTTTGGTGTTAACGATTTCACTGCTATCAGGTTGTACTACCTCTAGTAGTGAAGAAGACAAATCAGTTGTAATTTACCAAAATAAAGTAGAAATTGGCGAACAGCTAACTGCATTTGCGAAACAATATGAAGAAGCTACTGGCAATAAAATTATTGTTAAAACAACTGGCGGAGATACACCTTATCAAGATAGTTTAAAAGCAGAATTTCAATCTGATAGAGAGCCTGATATATTCGTAATAGAAGGTATGGGCGGATACAATACTTGGGGTTCGAAAATAATTGAATTTACAGATGATGAATGGATTGATTTAACTGATCTTGAATTTTCTGTGGATGGTAAAGTTTATGGTTTTCCAGTATCTGTAGAAGCATGGGGTTTGGCTTATAATAAAGATTTACTTGCTAAAGCAAATATCGACCCTGCAACTTTGACAAACCAAGATGCTTTTAGAGAAGCATTTGAAAAAATTGACAGTATGAAAGAAGAACTGGGAATTGATTCAGTTGTTGCCATGGCAGCCGGACCAGACATGAGATGGGTAACTGGGCTGCATAATTTTAACGGTTATCTTTCTGCTGGACTGCCATATGGGGATAGAACAGTACTAGATAAATTGAATAATGGTGAAGTTGACATGGAACGTTTAACTGAGTATGCAGATTGGGTAGAACTTTTATTTAAATATGCAGATCAAACTGTTCTTCTTACTGGAAATTATGATTCACAAGTTGGTCAATTTGCGACTGGTAAGTCTGTATTTATCCATCAAGGAAATTGGATAGATCCATGGCTAGTTCAAAATGGCGTGGATTTTCCAATGGGATTTGTTCCACATGCATCTGTAAAGGGTGAGCATAATGCAATATTTATTGGAGCTCCATCTTTTTATGTAATTAATAAAGATAGTAAAAATATCGAAGTGGCAAAAGATTTTCTAAACTATATGGCAACAACCGAAGAAGGCCATAATTATATGGTAAATGAAGCAAAAATGGTACCAGCATTTAATAATGTAACAATTAAGCCAACCACTCCTTTATCTGCAAATGTTACTGAATGGATGGCAAAGGAAAATGGTGCATATACTTGGTTACAAAATGATATGCCTGATGGTTTTGGAATGGGTACACTTGGACCAATCTATGAGAGTTATGCTAAAGGAGACATTGACAAACAAGGTTTCATAGAACAAATTGCTAATGCAATCGAAGCATTAAAATAATATGAAAGGGTTTAAACCCTTTCATATATTTATATTAAGAGGTGAAATTTATGAAAAGGCAAACAAAAGATAAATTGGTTTTTTGGTTATTTTTATCACCTGCTTTGATTTCTTTTATCATTGTAGTAATAATTCCATTTTTTATGGGGATTTACTACTCTATGACTGATTGGCAAGCTGTACCAGGGGTCAAAGTTAACTGGCTAGGACTTGAAAATTATAAGAATATGTTTTCAGATATAAAATTTCAATATTCCTTGATTAGAACTTTCATATTTACATTGTTGAGTGTGATTTCTATAAATGTTGTAGCACTAATATTTGCTTTCTTAGTTACAAGAGAGATAAAATTTAGGAATTTTTTTAGAGCAGGATTTTTTGTTCCAAATTTAATCGGAGGTTTAGTACTTGGATATATATGGCAATTTATTTTTAAGAGTGTAGTACCTCAAATAGGGGGAAGTCTTGGAATTGATTTTATTGAAAATTTATTGGTACTCGCAAATCCTGATTTAACGCTAATAGGGCTTATAACTGCTTATACTTGGCAATATGCTGGATATATTATGATGATTTATGTTGCTGCTTTATTAAATGTACCTCAAGAGCTACTTGAAGCTAGCGAGATTGATGGTGCAAATGCATGGCAAAAGTTCAAAAGTATAACCATGCCAATGATTGCTCAAGCTTTTACAATAACATCGTTTTTAACTCTTGTCACTTCATTTAAGCAATATGATATCATTGTAGCACTAACTAATGGAGGACCAACAGATATATTTAAAGGCACAGTTGTCAATTCAACGGAATTACTTGCTGTTCACATATATAATGTGGCTTTTAAATACAATAATATGGCAGAGGGACAAGCTAGAGCAGTTATTTTCTTTTTAATACTTTCAGTTGTATCTATTGCACAAGTATACAACAATAAGAAAAAGGAGATTGAGATGTGATGATTAATAAGAAAAAAATATCGAAATTATTACTCGGATTAATAACTCTAATATTATTTTTGATAGTACTATTTCCATTTTTCATAGTCGTTATTAATTCGGCAAAGTCATCATTAGAAATAATTACAAATCCCATTGCACTACCATCCAGATGGGGCCAATTGATTGACAATATAATTAATATATGGACAAACCCTAGTATCAATTATGCTTCAAGCGTTTATGCTTCAGCAATAATTACTGTTTTGTCATTGCTATTTATATCAATATTTTCAGCAATGGCTGCGTGGGTGCTTGTTAGGACAAAAACTAAGGTATCTAATTTTATATTTTTAATATTTATCAGTGGATTAGTTATACCTTTTCAAGTTGTAATGTTTCCATTGGTATCACTATTTAGAATAATAGGTAACAATTTAAATATTCAATTATTAAGATCTTATCAAGGAATGATTTTTGCCTATATTGGATTTGGTGCTCCTTTAGCTGTTTTCATGTTTCATGGCTTCATAAAGTCTATTCCATATGAGTTAGAAGAAGCTGCTTTAATAGATGGCTGCTCCAAACCGAGAATATTTTTCTCAATAATAATGCCAATACTCAAACCTATTTTTGTCACTATATGCATACTAAATGCTATTTGGATCTGGAACGATTTTCTACTTCCTTCTTTAATATTAGGCATAGGGCAGCCATTGCAAACCATCCCACTGGCAATATCTGCTTTTGCAGGATCTTTTGTTAAGAAATGGGACTTAATTATGACCGCCGCTCTAATGGCAGCAGCACCAATAATAATAGGATTTCTTTTTGGACAAAAACACATAATAAAAGGGATGGTATCAGGCTCTATTAAGTAGTTGAAAAGGAGTGAAATGATGAAGCTAACTATTAAGGAGATCGCTGAGGCTGCAGGTGTATCAAAGGCAACAGTATCAAGAGTATTAAACGATTCAAATGCGGTAAGTGAAGAAACTAGAAAAAAAGTATTAGAAATTATAAAAGAAACTAATTTTAGACCAAATTCAGTTGCGAGAAGTTTATCATTGAAAAAATCGCATTTAATTGGGATTATACTTCCAGATTTATCAAATCCAGTATTCTCAAAAATTATTGCAGGGGCCGAATCTTATATTAGAAATAAAGATTATTCTTTATTAATTACTGCAACTGACTTTGATATTGATATGAAGATAGAACATATAAATATCATGAAAGACAAAGGGGTAGATGGTCTTATATTAGTTACTGATCATGGAAGTGAAGAATTTCATAAGACTTTGGTTGAATTTGAGAAACCAATCATAATGATAGGATCAGATAGTTCACTACCATCTATTCCCACAATTAAAATTGACAATTATAAAGCTAGTCAAGATGCAGTCCAATACTTGATAGACATAGGGCATAAAAAAATTGGGATGATACGAGGGCCGCTTTCGGATTACCATTCAGGGAAACAAAGGTTTTTAGGTTATAGGGATAAATTGAACTGCTATGGTTATTATTCTGAGGATTTTGTAAAAGAAGGATGGTATACATTTGATGATGGCTATTCTGCAATGGAGTCATTTATAAAAAAAGGACATCTGCCAACAGCAATTTTCTGTGCTTCTGATTTACTTGCAATTGGAGCGATTAAATGTTGTATAGAAAATGGAATAAATGTGCCTGATGAAATTTCTTTTGTAGGATTTGATGATGTTGATATAGCTAGAATGTACAATCCATCACTTACAACAATAAGACAGCCATTTGAAGAACAAGGTGATTTAGCTATAAGGATCATGATAGATATGATTGAGAATAAACGTATAATTCCAGACGACGAAGATAATAGATTTACTACATCAATGAAATATCAACTTATCATTAGAGAAAGTACTAAAAATATAAAGTAGGTGTATTATGGACAGTATTCTTTGTATAGGCGAATTGTTAATAGATTTTATAGAAGATAAATCTTCAGAGGTAAAAAGATTTATACTAAATCCTGGAGGAGCTCCAGCAAACGTTTCACAAGTCGTTGGGGCTCTTGGAGGGAAAGCTTTTATTCTTGGCAGCGTAGGTAGAGACAGTTTTGGCGATGAGATTGAGAAAGTTCTAATTAAAAATAATGTATTTATTAATTATCTAGTAAGGGTTCATACTCCGACTACTATTTCGTTTGTAACGATAGATGATAACGGAGATAGAGATTTTATTTTTTATAGAGGAGCAGACAGAGATTTAAACATATCTCAATTTGATAGAAATGAATTGCAAAAAATCGGAATGGTGCATTTTGGTTCAGCAACTGCTTTCTTGGATGGAGAGTTAAATAATAGCTACCAAAGCTTGTTAGAAATAAGTTTTAAGGATAATAAATTTATATCATTTGATCCTAACTTTAGAAGCTTTTTTTGGGGTAAAAATATAGAAAAATTTAGAAAACATATAATGCCATATATAGAGAAATCAGATTTAGTTAAACTTAATGAAGAAGAGCTATTAATTGTGACACAAAATGAATCTATATCTGAGTCAATTAATTTCTTAAGCAAAGAATATGATGCAACATTTATTCTGACACTTGGTAAAAATGGCAGTATTGTTTTTAATAAGGATTATGAAATGAATTTTGAAGCAAAAAAAGTTAAAGCTGTTGATACTACTGGAGCTGGAGATGCATATATTGGATCATTTCTATACAAGATATCTCAGCACGAAAATAAAAAAGAAATATTGATGGATAAAGATGAGATCAAAAATATTGCATATTTTGCTACTAATATCGCAGGGGAAATCTGCAAAAAATATGGAGCTTTAACGGCTCTAAATGATTTATAGGAGAGGATATATATGGCAAATGTAAAATTGATAAATGTCAATAAAAAATATCCTAATGGATACCATGCTGTTAAGAATGTTAATTTGGAAATTGAGGATAAGGAGTTCATGGTATTAGTAGGGCCGTCTGGATGTGGGAAAACTACAACTTTGAGAATGATTGCAGGACTTGAAGAAATAACAGAGGGAGAAATATATATTGGAGACAAAATGGTAAACGATGTTTCTCCAAAGGATAGGAATATAGCTATGGTATTTCAAAATTATGCGCTATATCCTCACATGAGTGTTTATGATAACATGGCTTTTGGGTTAAAATTATCTAAAACTCCAAAAAAAGAAATTAATGATAGAATAAATTGGGCATCGGAAATTCTTGGAATAAAGGAACTATTAAAAAGAAAACCAAAACAATTATCAGGTGGACAAAGACAAAGGGTCGCATTAGGTAGGGCTATAGTTAGAAAACCACAAGTTTTTTTAATGGATGAACCATTATCAAACTTAGATGCAAAACTAAGAGTTCAAATGAGAACTGAGCTAATAAAGTTGCATAAGGATTTGGAAACCACATTTATATATGTAACTCATGACCAAACTGAAGCGATGACTATGGGTACAAGAATATGTGTGATGAATAACGGTGAAATACAGCAAGTAGATGATCCACGTGTAATTTACAATTCTCCAGCAAATCTATTTGTAGCAGGATTTATAGGAGCTCCACAAATGAACTTTTTCGAAGGCAAGGTAGTAGATGGTAAAACTTTGGATGTTTATGGCATAAAATACGAATTGCCCGAAAGATTAAAACAAGCAGTTAAAAATAATTCTAAAGAAAATTCAAAAGTTATTGTTGGTGTACGACCCGAAGATATATTTATTTCGGAAGATGAAGAGGGACAAAATGTAGTAGTAGAATTTACCGAATTACTTGGTAGTGATTTAAACATTTATTTTAAGCTTGATGGTAGACAATACGTTTTAAGAACTCAACACACTTCAAAATTAAAAATGGACGATGAAGTGAAAGTAATATTTGACAAAGACAAGATACATCTTTTTGATATTGAAACAGAAAAATCATTAGCATATTGAAGGTGATGACATATGTTTAAATATGAAGATAACAACTATGATCCAACATTTCAATTGAAGAACGAGAGTATATTTATGATCGGCAATGGATATGTTGGTATTAGAGGTGCATTTGAAGAGGGCTATCCATCTGGCGACAGCATTAGAGGAAGCTATATTAATGGTCTTTATGATAGAGTCGAAATGATACACGCAGAAAGTGCTGTTGGATTTCCCAAGGAGTATGATAAACAACCCAAAATAGCTGATACGCAAACTTGCATTGTTTTTTTAGATGGTGAACCAGCGCAGTTGGTAAGTACAAAATATGAAAACTATAATAGATATATAGATTATAATAATGGCGAAACTGTTAGATCATATGAATTCATTACTAGATCTAATAAAAGGGCATATTTAAAGTTTAGGAGATTGGCTTCTTTTGTGTATTACAATGTAGTTGCTTATAGGATAGAAGTAACATATGATGGAGAAATCGAACTATTAAGCGTATTAGATGGGGATGTTAGAACATATGCAAATCCCGACGATCCTAGGCTTAGCAGTGAGCAAAAACAATTGATGAAAGTTATAGACTTAGGTGAAAACTTAGATACGAGTTATTTACTCATGGAAACAAGTTATACTAATTTGAGACAAGCGACAATAGTTAAACATATAGTTATATCAGAAAATGAATACACCATTGAAAATTCAATTAAAGATACAAAAATTGAAACAAAGATAGCTTCAAATAACCATTTGATACTTGATAAAATATGCGTTTTCACTGATAGTCTGCGATATACAGATCCTTTGAGATCAGGAAATGAAACATTAGAACATTTGTCTTACGAAAATTATGAAACTCTGGTAGAAATACAGAAAAATTATTTAAATAATTTTTGGCAGAATTCTGGAATTGAAATTTACGGTAATGACAATGATCAAAAAAACATAAGATTCATGCAGTACCAATTATTACAAAATGTTGGTATAGATCCTTATTCAAATGTATCTGCAAAGGGTTTATCAGGAGAAGGATATGAGGGACATTATTTTTGGGATACGGAAATTTATATTTTCCCTGTGCTTATTGTAAATCAACCGCAAAGAGCGAGAAGCCTTCTTGAATATAGATATAATATACTAGATAGTGCAAGGAACAGATCATTAGAACTTGGGCATAAAAATGGAGCTGCTTATCCTTGGAGAACTATTTCTGGCATAGAATGCTCTGGATTTTTCCCAGCTAGCACAGCTCAATATCATATAAACGCAGATATCGCATATGCTTTTTACATGTATTATCAATATACTGATGATGTTATGTTCATGGTAGAAAAAGGTTTGGAGGTTATTTTTGAAACAGCTAGAATATGGATACAAATTGGAAATTTTATAAATGATGATTTTCATATTCATGAAGTAACTGGACCTGATGAATACACAGCTATAGTAAGTGATAACTATTATACAAATATGATGGCAAAATTTAACTTACAGATTGCTTATGAACTATATAATTATTTTTACGAAATAGAGAATGAAGTGATATCGGAAAAATTTAGAGTTCTTATAGAAAAAATTAATTTATCTAATGAAGAAATAGAGATCATGAAAAAAGCATCAGATAACATGGTGCTTTTATATGATAGTAATTTGGATATTTATATGCAAGACTCTACTTTTTTGACTAAACCTATTTGGAATTTAGATTTAGATAAGAGACCATTGCTATTATATTATCATCCGTTGACGATTTATCGTTATCAAATTTTAAAACAAGCAGATGTTGTGCTGGCTCATCTTTTGCTTGAAGAATACTCAGATTTGAACAAAATGGAAAATAGCTATGATTATTATGAAAAAATAACTACTCATGATTCTTCACTATCTTATTGTATTTATGGAATAATGGCCTGCAGGTATAAATTTTTAGATAAAGCCTATTATTATTTCAACCAATCTATTTCTTTAGATTTACATGATACGCATCAAAATACGAAAGACGGATTACATTTAGCAAATATTGGTGGCACTGTGTTGAGCATAATTCAAGGATTTGCTGGGTTAAGATTAAAAAATAATAAGCTAATAATCAGACCTTTAGTACCTGTACAGTGGGAAGGATATAGTTTTAGAGTCAATTTCAGTGATTGTATAATAGAAGTTAAAATAAGAAGTGAAATTTTAATAAAACTAATAGTTGGGGATCAATTAAGTTTATTTGTATACGACAAAGAATATAAATTAGTAAAAGATAAAGAACTACAAATACCCTTAATGGAGGTTATTTAGATGATCAATTTTGATGGAATTGTATTTGATTTGGATGGAGTACTCACTGAAACCTCAACTGCTCACTTCTATGCATGGAAAGAATTGGCCAATGAGATAGGATTTGACATTCCGTTAGAAGCTATTGATAAGATTAGAGGAATTCCAAGGATGGAAGCTTTAGATATAATACTGAGATACAATAATAAAGATGATAATTTCGACTTCAAATATAAAGAAAAATTAGCAAATAGAAAAAATCAAATTTATCTTAATAAAATATCAAATTATAATAGAACAAATTTAAATGAAGGTGTAATTGAATTATTTAATTTTTTAAAAGATCACAATAAAAAGATTGCATTAGCATCCTCTAGTCACAACGCAAAGTATTTGTTAAAAGCATTAGAAATAGAAGAATATTTTGATGCCGTTGTAGATCCTAGAACAATAAAAAAAGGGAAACCCGCGCCAGATATATTTTTAAAAGCCTGCAAGCTGTTAAAGATTTCTCCTAAAAAATGCATTGGAGTTGAAGATTCTCAGGCAGGAATTGAGGCTATAATAAAAGCCGGTTTAACACCGATTGGAATTGGTGATCACATCCAATGCGAAATTAAATTTAATACTGTAAAAGAATTTTACGAATACCTGTTGAAGCACTCCATTGATTAATAAATTTTGATTATGGGAATATATATAGCGAATACATGTTAAAGGAGTGTTAAACTTGCCAGAAAATGAAACCAATATAGTTGGAAGGCTAATATTAATATTGATTTTAACATTAGTGAATGCTTTTTTCGCTGCTTCCGAAATGGCGATAGTGTCAGCTGATAGATATAGGTTAACCTCAAAAGCAGAAGAAGGAGATATTAAAGCGAAACTAATACTTGATATTTTGAATGAGCCTTCAAAATTTTTATCATCAATTCAAGTGGGAATTACTTTTGCTGGTTTTTTTTCATCTGCTTCTGCAGCAGTCAGCATTTCAAAGTTGTTAGGAGATTTTTTAGCAAAGTTATCTATACCATTCGCTCAGGATTTATCGTTTATAGTGATTACTCTATTACTTTCATACATAACACTGGTTTTTGGAGAACTTGTACCCAAGAGACTTGCCCTAAAAAACCCTGAGAAATTTGCAATGACTGTGGTAAAACCAATATCAAGTTTTTCGAAAATCATGAAGCCGTTTGTAAATTTTCTTTCTTTTTCTACGAATAAAATACTTCAGCTTATAGGTTACAACCAAGAAAATATTGAACAGAAAATTACGATAGAAGAGATTAGTTCATTAATTGAAGTAGGACACGAGCAAGGAGTAATAAACCCTATTGAACGTGATATGATAAAAAGTGTCATAAGTTTTGATAATAGTAAAGCATCTGAAATAATGACTCCGAGAACAGAAGTTTTCATGATTGATTGTGACAAAAACATAAAAGAATATATAGATGAATTATTGAATCTGAAATACTCAAGAATTCCAGTTTATAAGGAAGATATTGACAATATTATAGGAATTTTGTATTTAAAAGATTATTTACTTGAAGCATATAAACATGGATTTTATGATGTAGATATAATGAAAATATTAAGAGAACCATATTTTGTACCTGAAAATAAGCCTATAGATGAATTGTTTATAGACATGAAACGAAAAAAAATGCATATGGCAATACTTATTGATGAGTATGGAGGTTTCTCTGGCATTGTCACTATGGAAGATTTAATTGAGGAAATTGTAGGAGACATTGATGATGAATATGACTATGACGAGCCAGATATTTTGGAGTTAAATAATAATATATACTTAGTCAGAGGTTCCACTTCGATTAAAGAACTGAATAATACATTAGATTTAGATATAGATGAAGAGAATGAATTTTACGATACTATTGGGGGATTTTTGATTTTTAAATTAGGCTATATTCCTGATGACAATAGTAAAATATCAATTACTGAAAAAAACGCTATTTTTACAATAGAAGAAATAAAAGATAAAAAGATTGAGAAAGTGAAAATAGAATTGACTGGACAAACCGAAAATAAAAAACTAGAGAGCTAAATGGCTCTCTTTTTCTTATACAATAGTAAAGTAATTTCTTCACCGTTGTTGAAAAACCATGAGTTATTGATAAATGAATTGTTTAGTGAAAGATCTTTGTAGCTAGACTAAATAAGATATAGTACTTAGATATACATAAAGAAAATGAATTATATAACAACTAGTCAAATAGTTAACAAACATTTCAAAATAATCAGAAAAATAGATGGACAAAATCAATAATTTGTATTAATATATTTCCATAGCAATGTAATACTATAAAAGTAGACAGTGCTAAATAACAATTAAGGAGGAAAAAGGATGGAGGGCAAAAAAAGAGATAACTGGAGTAGTAGAATTGGCTTTATATTTGCCGCAGCAGGTTCAGCTGTAGGATTAGGAAATATATGGCGATTTCCATATCTAGCTGCAAGGAATGGCGGAGGAGCATTTATTTTTATTTATTTATTATTTGTACTAGGAATTGGTTTAAATGTAATGATTGCAGAATTTGCAATTGGAAGGCGAACTCAATTAGCTGCTGTAGGTGCTTACAAAAAATTAAACAAAAGATTCACATTTGCTGGTGTCATAGGGGTTTTAAGTGCTTTTTTGATCATGGGATTTTATCCAGTAGTTGGTGGATGGTCTGTTGCATACATTGTAAAATCATTTACTGGCTTATTATCCGACCAAACAGCAATTGCCTCAGCATTTGATGCTTTTATAACTAGCCCAGTAGAGCCACTAATTTGGATGCTTATCTATATGGCAATAAACATATATATAGTAGCAAAAGGCGTAACTAGTGGTATTGAAAAAGCAGGGAAAATACTTATGCCCACATTATTTATATTATTCATTTTAGTAGCTATAAGGAGTGTAACTCTTGACGGAGCGATTGAAGGTTTAAAATTCCTATTTAAACCTGATTTTAGTCAAGTTACAGGGGAAACATTTTTAGCTGCCTTAGGACAGCAATTCTTTTCACTGAGTTTAGGAATGGGATGCATGATAACTTATGGTAGTTATATTAGTAAAAATGAGGTATTACCTAAAAATGCTCTTATTGTAACATTGATTGATACTTCAGTTGCAATATTAGCAAGTATTGCAATAATTCCAGCTCTATTTGCATTTGGATTAGAAATAAATCAAGGTCCTGGATTAGTTTTTAAAGTCGTACCTCAAATATTTGCGGGAATGGGTTTTATTGGGCCAATAGTATCTGCATTTTTCTTTATCTCACTAGCAATTGCAGCATTAACATCGTCAATATCATTGTTAGAAGTAGTGGTAGCATATTTGATCGATGAAAGAAAAATGGAAAGAAAGAATGCTGTTGCAATTACCAGTGTCATAATGACAGTCATGTCAGTTTTATCTTCTTTATCTTTAGGTGCATTTCCTAACTTAAAGCTTTTTGGTGTAGCAGTTTTTGATTTCTTTGATATAATTACAGATAAAATATTTTTGGCAATTGGTGGATTATTAATAGCTGTATTCGTAGGTTGGTTCATGAAGAAAGAAGATTTGAAAGATGAACTCACAAATGGAGGAAATATAGAGTTTGGATTATTCAATGTTTGGTATACTCTAATTAAATATATTGTTCCAATTGCAATTGCATTGGTAGCAATATTTGGAATCTTAGCAATAGAGCAAACGAGCCTTATGATATTTGGATTACTAGTAATATTAGTTTTAGCAATTTTTTCTAAGAAGTTATAAAATAGCACTATATTAGAGGGTTACTCTTAGTTATTTTAAATACCGGTAAAAAATTGGCATAGTTCGGTGATCACCTGCTATGCTAATTTTTTTGTTTTAAGTATATCCTAAATACGCCTAAAAAAATTCTCTATTTGCAGAGTTGTGTTATCAACGTATTTTTGTAAAATAATCTTCTGACTTTTAATGTTATTAGAGTACCCTTAAAATAAACATCAACGCCTTATCCTGAATGGGTACAGTAGCAGATTCTATTTATTTTTGATTACTTATTCGAGATTTTCCATGGTAAAAGCAATATGCTCGGACAGAACTGTGATTTCTTTAAAATGGCTGACATGCTCTAGCAATTGCTTTTCTAATTATTTTCCTGCCCAATTTCTACTGATAATGGCACCTCTTTTAGTAAATATTTATTAAATATATTGATTTTAATTGGAAAAATGGCAAAGGGAATGTCAAAATCGTTATGATTGTAGTCCATTTGACTAATAGTATTTGACATGGGTTTTAATAAACGCTATACTATAAAGTAATATCAAATTGAATATGTAGTGGGGGGACTCCTAGGAGTTGAGAAGGTAAAACCTGACCCTTTGAACCTGTCAGTTAACACTGTCGTAGGGAAACAATCTATTAAAATAGTACATTAGTGCTTTCCTTATCATAGGAGAGCATTTTTTATTATGAAAATTAAGACTATTCTATTTAGCTTATAAACGTAATCAGAACAATAATAAAGAAAGGTAGATTCTAATGATTAACAAAGAGGAGATTCAAAAACAAGTATTTGAGGCAGTCGAAGCAGTAAGACGGACAAATCCTATGGCGGGATCAATAACAAACACTGTAACAATAAATTTTGTGGCTAATGCCCAGCTTGCAGTCGGTGGATCCGCTGCTATGGTTTATCTACCCGATGAAGGTGAATTTTTGGCAAAAGCTAGTGGTGCCACCTATATAAATGTGGGTACACTTCAACCAGTTTATGAGCAGACTTTACCTCATATCGCAAAGATTTTGCATGATACAGGAAAGCCATGGGTTTTAGATCCGGTGGCAATCGGTATTGGTTCGCTTCGAACTCACTTGCTACATCAGTTTAGAGAGTATAAACCATCAATTATCAGAGGAAATGCTTCTGAAATTATCGCTCTGGCTGGTTTGTGGGGGTTGGATGGCGGTACTGTTGTATCCAATGTTCGTGGTGTTGACTCAAGGGATTCGGTAAATGCCTCAAAAGCTGCGGCTATTTCACTGGCAAAGTGGACCTGTGGGGCAGTTGCTGTATCGGGAGAAACAGATTTAATAACCGACGGTTCAATTATCGCTTACTCTCATGGAGGGTCGCACTTTATGGAGATAATTACCGGTTCAGGATGTTCGCTGGGTGGGGTTGTTGCAGTCTATGCAACAGTCACATCGCCATTTATCGCTGCCTTAACTGCTACAGCTGTTTATAATTTAGCGGGGGCACGTGCTGAAAATAAGGTAGATGGTCCTGGAAGCTTTCAGATACAGTTCCTCGATGAACTACATAAAGCAACCGCAACAGATATTGCTAATAATCCATTTGAAATTGAGGAGGTTTAATCTATGAATACACTAATCGCAGTTGCTATCACACCCATCGGAATAGGCGATGAGCTTGCACCTGAAATAGCCGAAGTCATAAAAGTAATTAGTGATACCGGTTTATCGCATCGTACTACTTCAATGTTCACAGAGATTGAAGGCGAGTGGGATGAAGTCATGAAGGCTGTTAAGGACGCAACATTTGCACTCGCAGAAAAAGGCATACGAACAGAAGTTGTTCTGAAGGCAGATGTGCGCCCTGGATTTACGAACATGATGAATACAAAAGTGGATAAAATAAATAATA
>Ga0228536_1001857_pt1 | contig 15966 bp, 16 predicted proteins | sample SJ1Smetagenome_FD_168611 | JGI IMG/M metagenome (GOLD analysis project Ga0228536, IMG submission 168611) | Enriched culture of PCE-dechlorinating microbial communities from Ithaca, New York, USA - SJ1.S | ecosystem: Engineered > Modeled > Simulated communities (microbial... > Unclassified...
CTGCCCACGGCCTTTTTTTCAGGTGATTCGTTATGCTTAACGTTCAGTGACGACCTGAAGACGACGGGCAGGCGGCCTTTAAGACCAGGCGCAACAAGGCGAGGCCCAGAAGCAGGGTCAGAAGAGCGCATGCCGAAATCGTGATTGCCGTAAAACTGAACATGTAACCTATCCTTTAAAAAACAAATTGTCGTTCTCCTTAATGCAAAATGCGGCCGTTGTCAAAAGTTTTTTTGATTACAAAAAAAAGAGGGAGCCGGAGGCTCCCCCTTTTTTGAAAGGAGGCATTGATTCGTTGACTATTGGCAAAATCCCATTCCGTAGCCCGGTCCGCCTCCCTGCGGTCCGGGGCCTCTCATGCCGCCGCGGGGACCGAAACCGGACCGGGGACCCCAGCCGAAGGCGGCCAGTTTTTCATTTTGTTCCGGTGTCAGGACCTTGCGGACTTCCAGCTTGTAAGCCGTCGCCTTGTCTTCCATTTCGTTGCGCAGCGTTCTCAATTCCTTTTGCGCGGCCGTGATCTTGTCCTTGTCGGGGTTGGCCTGCTGCCACAACCGGCGCAGCTCCACCGCCTTGTCGAATGTCTTTTCGCGCAGCGGCTGTACGGCTTTTGCATGCTCCGTCTGCAGCGTATCGATTTTCGCTTTTTGATCGTCCGTCAAATTAAGTCTTTCCAGGCCTGCCCCCTGGCAATAGCCTCTCCCCTTGCCGGGACCGGGGCCCCAGGCGAAGGCTGAAGTCGCTAAAAGCAAGCCTGCCACAACGGCTGTTAAAGTTAAGGTCAGTTTTTTCATGGTACATCTCCTTCTATATTTATTTCTGATCAGTTGTCTTTTATCATAGCAATGCCTGTGCCATTGTTGTTAATTATCTGGAATCGTTAATTTTATAAATATTTTACGAAATTTGATTTGCCTTTTACCCGTATCGCGCGGATAATTGGTATCCAATTTCCGTATCCGAATGGTTCGTTAGTATCCAGGGTGTGCAGGAGGAACCATGCAGCAAAAGAAAAAGACAAAAGCCCGCCGGCGTGTTTCCGTCTGGCTGGCCGGAAGCGCGATTATCGTGCTGGCCGGAATTCTGGGCCTGATGATGGTCATGCAGTTTTCGCAGCGCAAGACGCAGGCGGTGACGCTTTTTATCGAAAAAGGAGCAACCTTGATTTCCTCGTTTGAAGCGGGACTGAGCTGCCGGTTGCGGCATGAGGAAGCGCTTTTCGATTTTCAGACCCTGCTTGCGGAAGTCGCCAGACAGCCGGACATCGACTACATGATCGTGACGGACGGCGAGGGGAACATTCTGGCCGACAGCGATCCCACTATGCTGGGGCGGTCTTACGGACTGGATCTGGACGTGCAAAAGATCGCCGCGAGCCGGGAGCTTCGCTGGCGTCAGGCCGCCAATCCCGAAGGGGCAGACACGTTTGAAGTCTATCGGGGCTTTTCTCCGCTGGCGGGAAAGGGCCATTCGCTGGCGGTTTTCGTCGGTTTCAACATGGAGAAGATCGAAAAGGCCTCGCGGGAAGACGCCCTTCAGACGGTCATGATGGCGATTGTGCTGGTGCTCATCGGGTCGCTCGCCATCGTGGCCCTTTTTCTCGTGCAGGCCTACCGCCTGGCGCAGGTGTCCCTGTCGAGGCTCACTGTTTTTTCGGAGGCCCTGGTAAAAAGCATGCCCATCGCCCTGCTGGCGGTGGATAAGGAAGGCGAGGTGGTCGCCTGCAATGAACCGGCCCGGCCGCTCATCGTCTCCGGCTGCGACGAAGCGACCGGAAAGAAGGCCGCCGCGGTTTTGCGCGGGCCGTTTCTGCAGATTCTGGAGGGGCTTGCGGGGCAAAATGCGCCGGTGGAAAAGGAGATCTCCGTTTCGTCCGCCGACGGGCCGGACCAGATCTGGGAAGTGGCGGCGACGTCCTTTGCCGATGAAGACGCGCAAGAGGGCCGGATGCTTTTGGCCCGCAATGTGACGGCGCTGCGGGAAATGGAGCGGGAGGTCGCGCACAGCCGCCACCTGAACGCCATCGGATCGCTGGCCGCCGGCGTGGCGCATGAAATCCGCAATCCGCTGAGCTCCATCAAGGGCTTTGCCGTGTATTTCAAGCAGCGGCTGGCCGGCAACGCCGAGGACGAGGAAACGGCGCAGATCATGATTGCCGAGACCGACCGGCTCAACCGGGTGATCAGCCAGCTCATCGAATTTGCCCGCCCGTTGCAGTTGAAGAAGGAGCGGACCTGTCTTGCGGAGCTGGCGCGGCAGACCGTCCGTCTGGTGGAGGCAGAAGCGGCAAAGCAGACTGTGGCCGTGGATGTGCGGGTCCGGGAGCCGCTGCCCGATGTGGAAGTCGATCCCGATAAAATCAAGCAGGTCCTGCTCAATCTTTTGCTCAACGCCCTGGCGGCGATGCCGGGCGGAGGCAAGCTCACCGTCGATCTGGCGGCGCAGGGCTCTTTTCTGGATGTGGCGGTGTCCGACACGGGCGAGGGCATCCGCGCGGAGGACCTGCCGCGGATTTACGATCCGTACTTTACCTCCAAGCCGGCGGGCACGGGCCTGGGATTGGCCGTCGTGCAAAAAATCATGGATGCGCACGGCGGCAGAATTTTCGTGGAAAGTACGCGCGGCGCGGGCACGACCGTGACGCTGCGTTTTGTCTTAATGTCCGACGATCAGGGAGAAAAATGAAAAGCACAGCAGACGTTTTGATTGTGGATGACGACGCGGCTCACCGGCTGATGTTGAAAAAACTCATCGGCGGCTGGGGATATGCCGTTTTCGAGGCGGACGACGGCGCGACGGCGATCGATGAGGCCCGCCGCCGGTCTTATGACGTGATCCTGATGGACATCCGGATGGCGAATGTTTCGGGCATCGAGGCCCTGGAGCAGATCAGAAAAATTTCGCCGGCTGTTCCGGTGATCATCATGACCGCCTACGCGTCGGTGGAGACGGCCGTCCGCGCGCTGAAAAAAGGCGCGTACGATTATCTGACCAAGCCGCTGGATTTCGACGAACTGCAAATCGTTGTCGCCAGGGCCACCGAGCATTCGCTGCTGAAAAAAGAAAACGAATACCTGAAGCAGCGGCTCGGCGAGAAGTTCGACCGTCAGAACATCATCGGGCAGAGCCTGGCCATGGTGAAGCTTCTGGAAATGGTCGAGCAGGTCGCGCCGACGCAGGCGACCGTCCTCATCACCGGCGAATCCGGCACGGGCAAGGAAATGATCGCCAACGCCATCCATGCCAACAGCAGCCGTGCGGCCGCGCCCTTTGTCAAGATCAACTGCGCGGCGCTCGCCGAAACGCTTCTGGAATCGGAGCTCTTCGGCCACGAAAAAGGCGCGTTTACCGGCGCGGACCGCCGGCGGGAAGGCAAGTTCGTCCAGGCGGACACCGGCAGCCTCTTTCTCGACGAGGTGAGCGAAATGTCTCCCGCCATGCAGGTCAAGCTGCTGCGGGTGCTTCAGGAGCGGGAACTCACGCGCGTGGGCGGTTCGGAAGTCGTCCGGATCGATGTCCGCGTGATTGCCGCCTCCAACAAGGACCTGAAAAAGGAAATCCGGGAAGGCCGCTTCCGGGAAGACCTGTTTTACCGTCTCAACGTCGTGGCGCTGACCGTCCCGCCTCTGCGGGACAGGGCCGAAGATATTCCGCTCATGGCGCAGCAGTTTCTGAAGACGTTTGCCGAACGGAACGCCAGGACCCTTTCCGGCTTTACGCCGCGGGCGCTCGTCAAGCTCGGACAGTATTCCTGGCCCGGCAACATCCGGGAACTGATGAACGCCGTGGAGCGGGCCGTTGTGCTGGCGCGCGGCGCGGTAATCGACGCGGATGACCTGGTGTTTCCCATGGCGGAGGCGGCGGTGTGCGCCGACGGCGCGCTAAGCGGAGGCGGCGTTGCCGCCGGGGCGCTCTCCCTGCCGCTTGAGGAGGTCGAAAAGAGAAGCATTCTGGAGGCGCTGGCCGCGGCCGGCGGCAACAAAAGCGAAGCGGCCCGCCGCCTGGGCATCACCCGCAAAACCCTGCGCAAGAAGCTGGAAAAGTACCAAAGCGTACTTTAGAGACACCACAGGCAAACCCGGAACGTTTGAGGTTATTTGCTTTCCTCTGACTCCATGCGCGAACGGCCTGTCGGGTTTATCCAGAGGAGATATCCCAAAATCAGGGAGATCAGGCAGCCGGCCAAAGTGGCCATCAGCCGGTGCGCCATTAAATCGGCCGCGGGCGGCCGGCCGAAGTCCAAAAGCAGAATAATGAGCGGCGTGACCGCCGCCACGGAGGCGGCGTAGTTGATTTCGGCCAGGATGAGTCTTATTCCTGAAAGCAGTGCGATCAGACAGAGGATTGCCCACGAAGGCGGCATTCCCAGAAGAAAAAGACTGACGAGCAGGACGCCGAGGAAGGTCCCCAGCGTTCGCTGAACGGTGCGCGTAAGGGCGGATTGCAAATCGCGGTGTACGACGATGGCGACGGTGAGCGAAATCCAGTAGCTGTGGTCTTGCGGCCAGAGTTCCCGGATGATTTCCGCGGCGGCAAGACACAGTGTGATGCGCAGGGGATATTGCCAGCCGCGCCGATGCCGGAGATTGTTTCGCCAGTAGCGGAATACCTGTTGAAACGTGTAGGAGGGCCGGGGAAGGTCCGTTGCTGAGGCATCCACGACGGGGAAGAGGCGAGCCGCCCGGAAAAGCATTGGCAAGCCGGAAAAAAGAGCGGCTGCCCACAGGGCGCCCAGGGCAAACAAAAGGGTCATTCCAAGAGGATGCGCCTGCGGCGGAGGCATGTTGCCGGCGATGATCAGGAGAATCATGAATTGCGCTGTGGCTCGCGCCAGCGGCCTGCTTGCGCCGCCGAAGAAACCGGCAACGGCGCACAGGGCGACAATCGCCCAGCCGGCAAAGCCGTTTCCTGAAACGACGGTTCCGATGAACATGGCCGCGCCGCCGGCGATCAGGGCATAGGTCCAGGCGGTGATGGTGTCTTTCAGAGAGCCTTCCCGGCCCTGGCCGCCGATGATCAGGGCTCCCAGAGAAGCGACCACGCCGCTTTGCGGAAGGCCTGCTGCCGCGCCGATGAGCAGAGGCCCGGCAAGCCCGAGCATGGAAGCGACAACAGGCGCGGCGGAAATGTTTTGCGCCGCCGGCCGGGAAGCGGCAAGGGTTGATCTCAGCGCTTGTTTTACAAGGGAAGGTTTCGACTGCTTGTCCATAGGCTGTCGCGTATTGTCTCGAGCCGGCGGAGCATTGCGGGCGAAATTTTTTTACCCGCGAATCATTTTACGAAACGCATCTTCCCGGGCGGGGGGAAGAGAAGAATGGAAGGGATTAAAAATGAAAAATGGCGGAGAGAGCGGGATTTGAACCCGCGGTACACCTTTAAAGGGCGTACAATCGCTTAGCAGGCGATCGCTTTCGGCCACTCAGCCATCTCTCCGCTGAAATTATTTCAGGCCTGTCTTTCTTAAAACATGACGCCTTAAAAAAAGCAAGACGCCCTGTTGCTGTTCCGGCCGGAAAAGCGCGCCGCAGGATATGTGCGCCGCTTCGGGCGCCGCCCCGCGGCGGTCCCGTGATTTCCCGGCCCTGTTCGTTTTATCTGGCGGAGGGAGCAGGATTCGAACCCGCGAGACTTTCGTCCAACGGTTTTCAAGACCGCCGCCATCGACCACTCGGCCATCCCTCCATCAGTTTTTTTCGGTTATCCTCCGGAAGACCTCAAGGAGCAATGCGCTCAAGACCTTTCATATAAGGACGCAGGACTTCAGGGATGATGATGCTCCCGTCCGCCTGCTGATAGTTTTCCATGACCGCCACGACCGTCCGGCCGACCGCCAGGCCCGAACCGTTCAGCGTGTGGACGAATTCCACCTTGCCGTTGTCTTTCCGGCGATAGCGGATAGCCGCCCGTCTGGCCTGAAAGTCTTCAAAATTGCTGCACGACGAAATTTCCCGGTAGGCGTTCTGTCCGGGGAGCCACGCTTCCACGTCGTACGTTTTGGCCGAGGAGAATCCCAGATCGGCCGTGCACAGGCAGACCGTCCGATAATGGATGCCGAGTCTTTTGAGCACCATCTCCGCGTTGGCCGTGAGCTTTTCCAGCTCGTCGTAGGACGTTTCCGGCTTCGAGAACTTGACCATCTCCACCTTGTTGAACTGGTGCTGACGGATCAGCCCCCGCGTGTCCTTGCCGTAGGAGCCGGCCTCCGCGCGGAAGCAGGGCGAATACGCCACAAAGTACACGGGCAGCAGGTCTTCGTCGAGGATTTCGTCCCGGTAAATGTTGGTGACCGGAACTTCGGCCGTCGGAATCAGGTAGTACTCCATGCCTTCGATCTTGAACAGGTCTTCCTTGAACTTCGGAAGCTGGCCCGTGCCGGTCATGCTGTCGGCGTTGACCATGAAGGGCGTCAGCACTTCGGTGTAGCCGTGCTCCCGGGTGTGCAGATCCAGCATGAAATTGGTGATAGCCCGTTCCAGCTGCGCGGCGGCGCCCCGGTAAAGCGTGAAGCGCGCTCCGGTGATTTTGGCGCCGCGGGCGAAATCCAGGATGTTCAGATTTTCGCCGAGCTCGAAATGCTGCTTGGGCTCAAAGTCCAGCACTGGCTTTTCGCCCCAGGTGCGGACGACCGTATTGTCTTCCGAACCGCTGCCCAACGGCACGGATTCGTGCTGAACATTCGGCACGATCATGACGAAGGCGCCGAGTTCTTCTTCGGTCAGGCGCAGGCTTTCGTCATATTCCTTGATCTTGGCGGAAACCTCGCCCATCCGGGCGATGAGCGCTGAGGCGTCCTCTTTTTTCTTCTTGAGTTCGCCGACCTGCTTCGAAACGCTGTTGCGTTCGTTGCGCAGCGTTTCCACCGCCTGCAGGATGTCGCGCCTTTTGGCTTCCAGGTTTAAAAAACGGTCAAAATCGATATTTTGACCCCGCTCGTTCATCTTCTTCTGGACGAAATCGATGTTCTGTCTTAAATACTTGATATCCAGCATAAATAACCTTCATCACCCCCGGCTGTTGCCTCCCGCCGAGGACGGAAACACCTATCACTTTGGAATCTTCAAGTCAATGATTTTGTCTGATGCGGCGGCCTTACGGCCGGCCCAGCCGCTTTTTGAGGGTGGAGGCGAGCGCCTGCATTTCCGGACTTTTCAGCCACCAGGCGCTCGCAAGAAAAACCAGGCCGCCTGTGGCGATGGCCAGGACCAGGAAGAGCAGTCGGGACCGGAAGCCCGCCAGCGGATTCCACGGCATTGCGGTCTGCACCAGGAAAATGCCGCCCAGCATGATGACCGACGCGGCGATGATTTTGAAAATGGACAGGAAAAAGGGGCGGTCGAGATAGCCGCCGATTTTCGTTTTCAGCACCCACGCGAGAATGAGGACGTTCGCCGCGGCGGAAAGAGACCCGGCCAGGGCGATGCCGTTGTGTTTCAGGGGGGACATGAGGATCAGGCTGAAAACGACGTTGACGATGAGCGCGATGACGGCCGCCTTGGTCGGCCACTTGGAATCCTTAAGAGAATAAAAAGCCGACACAAAAACGCGGAGCATCGCGTATGCCCACAGGCCCAGCGCATAGCAGAAGAGGGCCTGGCCCGTTTTGACGGCCGCGTCGGCGTCAAAAGCGCCGCGCTGAAACAAAACGGAGATGATCGGCGCGTTGAGCGCCATCAGGGCGGCCATCGACGGAATGGTCAGAAAGAGCATCAGCCGGAGCGAAAAGGAGATGCCGGATTTCAGTTCGTCCGTCCGCCCCGCGGCGACGTGCTTGGAAAAGCTGGGCAGGGCCGCCGTGCCGATGGCGATGGCAAAAATGCCCAGCGGAAATTCCATGATCCGGTCCGCGTAAAACAGGTAGGTGACGGAGCCGGCCGGCAGCAGCGACGCGAGAATCGTTCCGACAAAGACATTGATCGTGCCCACGCCGGCGCCGAGGATGGCCGGCAGCATGAGCGCCCCGATCTGGCGGATGCCCGGATGCCGCAGAGAAAAACGAAACCGGAAACGGATGCCATATTTCCGGAGCGCGGGCCACTGCATGGCAAGCTGCAGGACGCCGCCCGCCAGGACGCCTGCGGCGAGCGCCGTCACCGGCTGGGCGAAGAAATCGCGCAGGCCCAGCGTGGCCGCGATCATGGCGATGTTGAGCAGAACCGGCGACAGGGCCGGCGCCGTGAAATGGCGGAAGGAGTTCAGAATGCCCATGCACAGGGCGACAAGCGCGATGAAGAAGATGTAGGGAAACATCAGGCGGTTCAGAAAAACCGCCAGGTCAAACTGTTCGCGATGGGCGATAAAGCCGGGCGCGATCAATCCGACGATGACCGGCGACAGGCAGATGCCGAGGACGGAAATCAACGCCAGGAGGACGGACAGAATCGTGAGCGCGTTTGACGCCAGGTCGAGGGCTTCCTCCCGGGACTTCTTCTGCAGGTACTCGGTAAAGACGGGGACAAAAGAGACGGTGAGCGAGCCTTCGCCCAGAAGGCGCCGCAGCATGTTGGGAATGCGGAAAGCCACCCAAAAGGCGTCGGTCATCCAGGTGGCGCCGAAGAAGGCGGCGATGACCATATCCCGGACGACGCCGAAAACGCGGCTGACCATCGTGGCCGCGCCGACGATGCCCGCCGCTTTGGCGACGTTTGCGTTTTCGGATGAAGAGGCGTGCTGTTCCATGGGCCTGTCCGCGCCGGCCGGGCCAATCCGGCCGCGCTTTGTTTTTTCCTTTTCAGGAAGCGTTTGCGAGCTCGCGGAGCTTCTTTTCCAGAAGCGCCTTGTCGATGCCGCTCACCACAATCGTTTTTTTTCGCCCCCGTTCGCCCGCCAAAATGGCGATCTCGCTTTTCCGCAGCCCCAGCTTTTTTGCCAGAAGCGCGATGCAGGCGGCGTTTGCCGCGCCTTCCACCGGCGGCGCCGTGACTTTGACCTTCAGGACGCCGTCGGCAAACCCCGCGATTTGGGCCCGCGATGCATGCGGATTGACGTGGATCTCGAAGGACAGGCCGTCTTTGGTTTCGCGAATGAGGGGTGCGCCGGTCACTGGGCCCGCCTTTCTCTAGATGCCGCCCGCCAGTTGAATCAGGGTCTGCACCAGAAAGTACTGCAGGAAGAAAATGATCAGCAAAACGACCAGCGGCGCAAAATCGATGGGCAGGCTGTGCCGCGGAATGATTCTGCGGATCGGCCGCAGCACCGGTTCAGTGACGCGGTACAGGAAGATCACGATCTTGTTGTAGGGATCGGGATTGACCCAGGAGATGAGTGCGCGCGCCACGATGATCCACAGGTACACCGTGAGCACGATGTCGATGACCTTGGCGATGGCGATCAAAAAATTACCGGCGCCGATGCTGAGCATGAAGTCCTCCGTTATTGGCGTTGTGCTACACGGCGGGCAGAGACAAGGCGAAATCCTGCAGCGCGGCGTTGAACGCCTGCGGCTGTTCCATCATCACCATGTGGCCCGCGCCTTCGATCAGAACGAGCTTTGCGCCGGGAAGGCTCCGGGCGATCTGCTCCGAGGCGGAAGGCGGCATCATTTTGTCCTCCGTGCCGCAGATGACGAGCGCGGGCGCTGAAATCCCCGCGATCCGCGGGGCAATGTCGAATTTGCTGCACGCCAGCATGTCGCCGGCCGTGACCTCGACGGACGCCTCGCCCAAACTTGCCCGCAGCGCGTCGTAGAGCCGGGGCCGGTTTTCCTTGGCCAGGGAAAACTTGCACATCATATCCAGCACGATTTGGGGCTGGCTGCGAAAACCGCTGATCATGTCCGCATTGACCGGCATGGTGACGCCCCCGCCCACGGGGACGATGCCGCCCGCCAGGCCGGGAAATTCGGCGGCGAAATCCAGGGCGATGGCCGCGCCCAGCGAATGGCCGATGAGAATCGGTTTAACAAGCGAAAGAACGCCGAGCATCTCCCGCAGGAAGAGCGTGTACTCCCGAATTTCCTGCCGGCCCGTTCCGGCGGATTCGCCGTGTCCCGGAAGGTTGACGGCGGCGATATTGAACGCTTTGTCCAATTGGGAATACTGGTAGAGCCAGGCGCCGGAATTGCCGCCGGAGCCGTGAATGAAAACGAGACTTTGCCTGTGTTCGCCGAAACGGTGCGGATTGATCCAGACCGCCGTTTGGTTTTCCTGTACGGTAAAATATTTCAGCATGGTTGACACCCTCCGGCAAGTGACTATCACAAAAGCAAATTTGAATGCAACGGAAGAATGGCGCGTCCCCAGGAATTGTATTGACAGGACGACGCGAAAAAGTGCATGTATGAAGCCATCACCCGGAGGTCTGACTAACCTATGTTTACAGGAAAAAAAGTGGCCGTGATCGGCGGCGGGAAAATGGGCGGGATTATCGTCCGCGGAATGATCGACCGCGGCATTGTGGCGGCAAAACACATCACGGTGGCGGACGTCGACGCCGCGAGGCTCGGGGAACTGCGCACCTCTTGCGGCATCCGGACGACGACGGACAATCAAAAAGCGGTGCTCGGCGCGGACATCGTTTTGCTGGCGGTCAAGCCCCAGAACTTTCCGGAAGCCCTCAAGCCGCTGCGGCCGGCCGTCACGAAGAAAAAGATTTTCATCTCCATCGCCGCGGGCGTGAAGACCGAATTCATTGAAAAGCTTCTGACCAAAAGCCCCCGGGTGCTCCGCGTGATGCCCAACGTCAACGCGCTTGCGGGCGCGGGCGCTACGGCCGTGGCGCGCGGCCGGTTTGCACAGGAGGAAGACGCCAGGTACGCGCTCGCCATTTTCAACGCCGTGGGACTGGCGGTGGAAGTCGAGGAAAAGCTGATGGACGCGGTGACGGGCTTGAGCGGCAGCGGCCCGGCGTACTGCTTCATGATGATTGAAGCCCTGACCGACGCAGGCGTTCAACTCGGCCTGGCGCGCGGCCTGGCCGAAAAACTGGCGGCGCAGACGATGCTGGGCTCGGCGCGCCTGTGCCTCGAAAGCGGTCAGCATCCCGCGCAGCTCAAAAACATGGTAACCTCGCCGGGCGGCACAACCGCCGCGGGACTGAAGGTCCTGGAAGAAGGAAAGCTTCGCGCCACGCTGATGGCCGCCGTGGAAGCGGCAACGCAAAGGGCCAAAGAGCTCGCCGGCTGAAACGTCGGGATGTTCGGAACAATCCGTTTTAAAAAATAACGAAAAGGAGGATCGGGAAAATGTCGCCCAAAGCAGTATTTTCGGATCATACGGGAGTATGGCGTGCCTTATCGTTGTTGGTTTCTCTTGCCGCGCTGATCCTGGCGGGGTGCGCGACGGGAAAAACCGTTGCGGCGCCTCCGGCAACGGCGCCTGCGGTCAAAGCGGAAGCTCCGGCGGCCGCAGAGCGGGCGACGACCGAAGGAGTCGTCATCGGATTTGCCGATCCGGCCACCGGCACGAATGTCTGGAAGGCCATTCCCTACGCCAGGCCGCCGGTCGGCGCGCTGCGCTGGAAGGCGCCCCAGGCGCCCGAAAAGCGGCCGCAGCCCTTGAAGGCGGATAAGTTCTGCTCTTTGTGTCCCCAGTATATCGATCATGACCGCAATCCCGCGACCGCCCAGGTGGTGACCGGCAGCGAGGATTGTCTGTATCTGAATATCTGGTCGCCGAAAAACGCGGCGGGCAAACTGCCCGTCTTTTTCTGGATTCACGGCGGCGGCAACAGCATCCAGTGGCCGCTCCTGTCCTTGCAGAACGGCGGCTACCTGGCCGCCCGGGGCAATCTGGTGGTGGTGACGGTCAACTACCGTCTCGGCCCGATGGGATTTTTCAGCCATCCGGCGCTTGCCGCCGGCGATCCGGCCGAGGATTCCGGAAACTTTGCGCTTTTGGATCTGATGGCCGCGCTTCGCTGGGTGAAAGCCAACATCGCCTATTTTGGCGGCGATCCGGACAACGTCACGATTGCCGGCGAATCCGCCGGCGGCCAGAATGTCTATTGTCTGGTGAGTTCGCCCGCGGCGGCCGGCCTGTTCCATAAGGCGATTTCCCAAAGCGGAGTGATCCGTCCGTCGACACCCGCTGAGGGCGCGGCGCACGTGAACGCTCTTTTGGCCAAGCTGCTTGTGAAGGACGGCAAGGCGGCCGATGCCAAAGCAGCCGCGGCCCTCGTGTCCGCCATGCCCGCGGCTGAGGTTGAAAGCTATCTGCGCTCCAAATCGTCCGCCGATTTTCTGGCTCTCTACCCGGAAGGCCCGGCTGCCGGCATGATCCGGTTTCCCACGGCCTTCAGCGACGGCAAAATCCTGCCCGCCGATTTTTACGGGGCGCTCGAGTCCGGAAACTACAACAAGGTGCCGCTGATTCTGGGCACCAACAAGGAAGAGGCGAAATTATTCATCCGTCTCTATCCGGTATTTGCCGGCTGGCGCCAGGACGGATCACTGCTTAAAGACCCGGCGAAAATGGAGCTGTACAATCTCGTGGCCAAATATCAGAGCGACAGCTGGAAGGTCATGGCCGTGGACGATCCCGCGCGGACGATGCGGGACAACGAAGGCCAGCCTTTCATCTTTACCTATCAGTTCCTCTGGGGCGCGGGGGGAGCGGCCAATCCCGTGATGGCTTTTCCGCTGAACGTGATTCTGGGCGCCTGCCACGCGATGGAAATCGATTTTGTCTTCGGAACCGAAAAGGCGTCTTTAGGCGCGCTGGTCTTCAGCGACAAAAACAAACCGGGCCGGACGGCCCTATCGCAGGCGATGATGGACTACTGGGCGCAATTTGCGAAGACGGGCAACCCCAACAAGCCGGGCCTGCCCAAGTGGTCGCCCTGGTCCAATATCGCAGGATTTCCCAAAACGCTGCTTCTGGACGCGGACCTGGAAAAGGCCAGGATCGCCATGTCCAGAGGCGAGCTGATCAAGCAGATGGTTTTGGATGCCCTTCAGGCGGAGCCCAGGGAAAAGGAAATCCGGCCTTTGTGGGAGGCGTGGCCCTACCGGGGCCGGTAAAAGGCAAAATTCACAGAAAGGTGAGGATATAGAGAATGGAAGTAGCGGGAAAAGTAGTTGTTGTGACAGGCGCGGCCTCCGGCATCGGCCGGGGACTGTGCCAGAGGTTTGCCAAAGCAGGCGCAAAAGCAATCGTCGCGGCGGACGTCAATGAGGCAGGCGCGAAGGCCGTCGCCGCAGAAGTCAAGGGTGAAGCCGCGCTGTGCGACGTACGCAAGGAAGCGGATATTGTCCGTCTGGTGAAAATGACGGAAGACAAGTTCGGCCGCATCGATCTTTTCTGCTCCAACGCGGGCATCATCGCCATCGGCGGATACGAAGTGGACAACGAAACCTGGCAGCGCATCTGGGAGATCAACGTTCTGGCGCACGTCTTCGTGGCGCGGGCGGCGATCCCCGGCATGATTGCCCGCGGCGGCGGAGCGATCATGATCACGGCTTCGGCGGCCGGACTTTTAAGCCAGATCGGTTCCCTGCCTTATTCCGTCACCAAGCACGCCGCGGTGGGTCTGGCGGAAAACCTGGCGATCACCTACGGCGGCCAGGGCATCCAGGTGTTTGCCTTGTGTCCGCAGGCGGTGGAAACGGCGATGACGCGCGATCACGAAGGCGGCGGCGTGGCCGGTGTGGACGGATTGATGAAACCCGAGCAGCTCGCGGAGGCGGTCATGGAATCCTTTGCGGCCGATGAATTTCTGATTCTGCCCCACAGGGAAGTCAAAACCTACATCCAGAGAAAAGCGTCGGATTACGACCGGTGGCTGCAGGGCATGCGGCGGCTTCAGGAAAGATTCACGGCGGGAGCGCCGTTAAAGCAAAAATAAATCGCAGAGCGGAAAGGGGCCCGGCCGGGCCCTTTCCCGTTCCATTTCAGGCAGGGGAGGTCGCGATGCGTCCGGACGAAAGTTGCGTCACAGTCAACACCCTTCACGATCTGGAGCAGGCGCTGAAAGACAGCGACCGGGTGGTGGCCATGGTGTATGTCACCTGGTGTCCCTACTGCCGGAAGGCGCTGCCCGTGTTTGAAAAGCAGGCCGCGGGCCGCGGCCGGCAGATGCTTTTGGTGGCCGACGACGAGGAGCACGTGGCCGATGCTTACGGCATCGACATTTTCCCGACGCTTCTCTTGTTTGAAAAAGGGTTGCCCGTCAAACGCCTGGACAGCCGGCCCGGCCAGGGATTGAACGACAAGCAGATCGCCGATTTCGTTCACTCCTGCTTTCTGGTTTAAAAATCGGCCTTCTTCGGAGTAAAACGCATTTGGATATTGCAGTAAAGTATTGCGGCGGTTGTAATTGTCAGATCGACAGATCCCGGATTCTTACAGACATTCAAGAAAAGCTCGACCCGGCCGATCGCCTGACCACCGATCCGTCGGGCGCTCCCTATGCGATCGGCCTTCTGGCCTGCGGCTGCACCTCGGCCTGCGCCTGGAAACCGGAAGTTGCCGCGCTGGCCGGCAAATGGGTGACGCTTGCCGGAAAGACGCTGGACAGCCGGGAGTTTCCCGAAGAAGAACTGGCGGCCGTCGCCGTCCAAAGAATCAATGAAATAAAAAATGGAGGATAGGAAATGGAGTTTAAATATCTGCTGTTGTCGGTGGAGGCCAACGTTGCGACGGTGACCATCCACCGGCCGGACAAGGGAAACGCTCTGGCGCCGCAGGTGCTCGAGGAGGTCGCGGCGCTGTTTACGGAACTGGGCGCGCGCGAGGATGTCCGTGTCGTCGTCCTCACCGGCGGCGAAAAATACTTTTCCGCCGGCTTCGACCTCAACGAGATCCGCAAGCTGGAAAAGGTTTCCAACGAAGCCTACATCAACTTATTTCACCGGGCGTACCGGGCGATTTTGTTTTGCCCGCAGCCGGTCATCTGCGCCGTGGGCGGCGCGGCCATTGCCGGCGGGTTCGACCTGACGCTGATGTGCGACATCCGCTATGCTTCCGAGCGCGCCAAATTCGGCCAGCGGGAAATCGTTCTGTCGCTGACGCCCGTGATGGATCCGCTGTGGCGGATCATCGGCCTGGGCCGCGCCAAGGAAGTAGCGCTCACCGGCCGGATTTACGACGCCTATGAAGCTGAGAAGATGGGATATGTGAGCAGGGTTTTCCCGGAAGGAAAGCTCCTTGAAGAGGTGGGGGCCATCGCCCGCGAAATGGCGACATACGACCGGGGCTGCCTCAGAGAAACGAAGGCCCTGTCCAACAAGGTGCTCAATGAAGACCTTGACGGCGCGCTGCGGGTTCAGGAATGGCTTTTCCGGACCTATATCGGTTCCGAAGACAACCACCAGCGTATCGACGCCCTGCAGGCGAAACTCGCGGCGGCGAGGAAAAAATAAGGTTCAAGGAACAAGGCACAAGGTACAAAGCGAAAAATTGTTTTTGGTATAAGGAAAAGCGCCTTGCCATCCGGAAGGACGGCAAGGCGCTTTTGTCTGGGATTGCAAAATCGCCGGCAGAGACGGTTCAAGAACCGGGCGTTTCGATGTCCGGCCGGGCGGACAGATTCGCCATATCCTTAGTCGCCGTTAGTAAGCCAGCTGCTCGTGGCTGCGAGATTACAGCGCAAAGAGGATTTCGTCTGCCAGTGAACCTCTGCATCATTTGCGTCAAACAGTTATTTTGTTCTTGCTTTCTTTTCAACACGTTATATATTGTGCGTCCAAGTTCCAAGACGCGTTGTGGGGAAAACGGACAGACAACCCCAAAGCTGCACGTAGTGGGATTAAAGGCACATCCAATCCATCCAGCCCCCATAATGGTCAGACATATTATCCCGGAAAGGACGCGAGGGATGATCCATGCCGCTTTTGAACAAGTATCATCACACAAATATTATCGTGCTGATTGGAGGGTGGAAGCTGATTTATCAAGACCTGGCCCTATGCTATATGCGTTCATATTGTCATTAAGTTAAGAAGTTAACAGCGTCCCTATGTTTCGCATAAGATACTTGTTGTTCTGGATGCTCGTCGTCTTGACTGCCCCACAAATAGGGAAGCACTCAAGG
>Ga0228536_1001861_pt1 | contig 15936 bp, 12 predicted proteins | sample SJ1Smetagenome_FD_168611 | JGI IMG/M metagenome (GOLD analysis project Ga0228536, IMG submission 168611) | Enriched culture of PCE-dechlorinating microbial communities from Ithaca, New York, USA - SJ1.S | ecosystem: Engineered > Modeled > Simulated communities (microbial... > Unclassified...
GGACCCGGGGTACGGCAGATGTTGCGGGATGTCACACCGTATGTGTCTGTGGAGGAGCTGTCGTCGGTCGATGGCAGGAGCGCGTGGGTCGTGATGGCCCATCGCACCGTGGTCGACGAGGTGCGCGCGGCCCTTGCAGGCACCGCCTTCGTGGACGTGTCGTTCCCGGGACTCGTGGACTACCCCGCCGAGGAGCGGGCGATCGCGCTCGCGCGGATCGATGAGATCGAGCACGAGCTTGCCGTGCTGGACGAACGGGCCGCTGCGCTCTCAGAGCAGTATCACGCCGATGCGGTGGCGCTGGTAGCGGCGATCGACGCCGAGCTTGAGGCGGCGACCATCCCTGAGCGGTTCGGCACCACGGAGCGCACATTCCTCATCACGGGCTGGGTGAGTGCGCGGCGACGCGACGAACTGGATGAGGCGCTCGCGCCGCTTGGCGAGGCGCTGGATGTCACATACGCCGAACCGCAGCCTGGTGATCGCCCGCCGGTGGAACTCGAGAACCCGAAGCTGCTGCGGCCGTTCGAGGTGCTCACCGACCTGTACGGCCGCCCGCAGTACGACGAGGTGGACCCCACGCCGCTTCTGGCGCCGTTCTTCTGGATCTTCTTCGGCATCTGCATCGGGGACGTGGGCTACGGCCTGATGCTGATGGGCGGCGCGTGGCTCGTGAAGAACAAGCTCGATGTGGCCGACGGCGTGAAGAAGCTGATGGACCTGTTCATCGCGGGCGGCGTGGCCGCGATCATCGCGGGCGTTGCGTTCGGCTCGTACTTCGCCTGGGACCTGGCCCTGCCGCCGTTCCTCGAGGCGCTGCGGATCATCAACCCCATGGAGCAGCTCCCGACGTTCCTGATCTTCACGGCGGCCCTTGGTCTGGTGCAGGTGATCTTTGGCGTGCTCGTCTCGGCGTGGGACCTGGCCCGCAAGGGTGATTGGGCCTCGGCTGTGTTCGACCAGGTCTCCACGGTCGTGTTCTTTGCGGCGATCGGTATTGCGGCGGCCGTGCCCGGGCTCGCGATGCCGGCGATGGTGATCGGGATCGGTGTCACAGCGCTCGGCAAGAGCCGCGCCATCGATGTCGCTCTGCGCGAGGTCGAGGCCCCCGCATGGGACAAGGCGCTGGGTGCGGCGTGGCTGGTGGCGCTTGTGGCGTGGATGCTGACGCTTGCGTTCAGCTGGGCGGTGCCGACCGGCTGGGTGCTGCTCGGCCTGACTCTGATCGGGCTGGGCGTGTCGAAAGCCATCCGCCGGGTCGTGGTCGCCATTCTCGGTGGAGCGTACGCCGTGTACGGACTGTCGTCGTTCATCGGCGACATCCTGAGCTACACGAGACTGGCGGCGCTCGGCCTCTCGGGCTCGCTCGTGGGGATGGTGTTCAACCTGCTTGCCCGGCTGATCGGCGGAGGGGCCGCAGGTATGTTCGAGCAGGGCGGCGGCGCGATGGTGGGTGGCGTGGTGATCATGGTGCTCGCCGCGCTGGTGTTCGCGGTAGGCCACGTGTTCAATGTGGTGATCAACCTGCTGAGCGCGTTCGTGCATCCCGCGCGTCTGCAGTTCGTCGAGTTCTTCAGCAAGTTCTACGAGGGCGGCGGGCGTGCGTACGAGCCGTTCGCCTTCAGGTCCAAGACACTGGTGCTACATGCCGACAGCGCGCGGCAGGAAGGAGCGGGAACGTGAACGATCTCTTCTGGGGACTCTCGGGTGTCGATTGGGCGCTGATCGGGGGCGGCGTTGCGGCGATCCTCGGAGGCATCGGCTCATTGATCGGAATCACGATCGCGTCGGCCACCGTCTCGGGAATCGTCACCGAAGATGGCGAGAAGTTCGGCAAGCTGCTGCCACTGGCGGCCATGCCGAGCACGCAGGGCATATACGGCTTCATCGCCGCGGTGCTCGTGCTCATCTTCTTCAACCTGCTCGGCGGCGAGTCCACGCTGACAGGGACACAGGGCTTTGCTGTGTTCCTCGCGTGCATGCCGGTGTCGTTGCTCTGCATGATCTCTGCGATCTACCAGGGCAAGACGGGCGCGGCCGCGGCAGGCATCGTGGCGCGTCGCAGCGAGGACTCGGGTAAGGCGCTCATCTTCCCGGCGCTCGTGGAGACCTATGCGGTCCTGTCGCTGATCGTGACCGTGCTCATGCTCACGGCGCTCCAGGCCACCTACGGCGGGTAGTGAGGCGGATCATTCGTGGCGATAGCTGACATCATCACCCGCATCGAGCAGGACGCGCAGGCCGAGGCCGACGCGCTGCTTGCGACAGCGCGCGACCGCGCGGACGCCATGGTGGCGGCCGCGAAGACCGAGGCCGAGCATGATGCCGCACGCATCAGGAGCCGGGGCGCCGAAGCGGCTCGCGTTGAGGCGGAGACTCTGCTGGCCAACGCGCGCCTTGCCGCGCGAGACGGTCTGCTGGGCGCCAAGAGGGAGATCGCGGAGCGTGTGCTGGACGAAGCGCGCGAGCGGCTCGAGTCGCTGTCCGACGACGAGTACGCGGCGTTCATCGCCCGTGAGGTCGTCCATGTGGCCGTGCCCGGACAGGTCGTGCGTGTAGCGGCTGCCGACAAGCAGCGGCTCGCTTCGCTCGGCGAGCGCCTTGCCGCGGCGGGTGCGCCGGTGACCATCTCGGGCGAGGCCGAGGGGCTGACCCGCGGCGTACGCGTCGAGGGTGACGGGGTGCGCGTTGAGGTCTCGCCGGCGGCGTACGTGGCCGAGCGGCACGACGCGCTCTTGCCGCTGGCGGTGCGAGCACTCTTCCCGGAGGAGGGGTAGGCGGGTGGCCGGCCTCACCTCGACACGCGATGACATCAGGTACGGCTTCGCCGTGGGGCGTGTTCGCGTCCTGCAGGCGCGGCTGTTGTCGCGGTCGGTGTACGAGCGGCTCATCGATGCCCCCGACTTCGCCGAGCAGCTGCGCGTGCTCTCCGAGACCGCATTCGGCAGGTATCTCGAGCACGCGGCGACGGCCGAGGACGTGGAGCGGGCGCTCGATGCGTCGCTCGGCGACCTGTACGGCGAGTTCCTGCTGGAGGCCGGTCTGCCCGAGGCGGTGGTGCGCTTCTTCAGGCTCCCGTACGACTATCGCAATCTGCGCGCCGCGCTCAAGACGCGCGTGCTTGGAGTGGCATCGCCGGAGCTGAGCTCGCTTGGCATCGCGGAGCCCTCGGCGTTCTCGGGTTCGGGAGAGGGTTTGCCTGAGGAGATGGCCGCGATACTCACCGCGTGGGACGAGGCCGAGGAACAACCGCAGCTCGCCGAGCTGGAGAGTGTGGTGGACCACGCGCTCTTCGAGGCGCTGGCCGGAGAAGCCAAGCGCTCGCGGGTGGCGTTCCTGCGCGACCTGATGACGCTCCGCATCGATCTGGCCAACATCCGGGTGCTGATCCGTGCCAACGCGAAGAGCCTGCCACCCTCGGCGGTCCGTGGGGCGCTCATCGATGGAGGCACGAAGCGGCTGCTCGAGCTTGCGGCCGAGCCGGGGCGCATGGATGCCGAGGAGTTCGCCGAGGCGATCGTGGCCACGCGTGCGGTAGTCGGCCTGGAAGCTCGCGACCTGCTCGATCTGGACCGGTACGACCTGGTGGCCGCGGCGCTCGAAGCCGGCAGGATGGCCTCGGCGCGGATGGCGCCGAGCGGCGCCGAGCCGGTGTTGGCGTACGTGCTGGCGCGCGAGGCCGAGGTCGTGGCGCTGCGCACCGTGCTCGTGGGCCGTCTCGTGGGGCTCGACCGTGAGACCGTGCGCGAGCGGCTGCGGGGGATGCTATGAGCGAGAAGCTGCTCATCGCGGTTGTGGGGGATGCCACGAGCGTGGCGGGATTCCGCCCGCTCGGTTTCGACGTCCGCGTGGTGGAGCACTCCGAGGCGGCGCGGGACGTGTGGCCCGAACTGATCGCTGGCGATCACGGAGTGGTCTTTGTGACCGAACCCGTGTACGCGGCGATCGCCGATCTGGTGGCCGAGGGTGTGGACCGCGCGGTACCTGCGGTCACGGTGATCCCCGCGGCCGGCAGTGCCGGCGGCGTGGGCGCGGCGAAGTTGAACAGGGCGATCGAGCGTGCGCTCGGCATCTCGGTCGCTTCAGGAGAAGAGGACAGCTAGATGGACCAGGGCACGATCCGGAAAGTCGCAGGGCCTCTCGTCGTGGCCGTTGGCCTGACGCACGCCAGGATGTACGACCTGGTGCGCGTGGGCGAGCAGGGCCTCATGGGCGAGATCATCGAGATGCGTGGCGATCGCGCGTCGATCCAGGTGTACGAGGAGACAGAGGGCCTCGGGCCCGGCATGCCGGTCGTCTCCACCGGCGCGCCGCTGTCCGTGGAGCTCGGACCGGGCATGCTTGAGGCCGTGTACGATGGCGTGCAGCGTCCGCTTGACGCCCTGCAGGCGAAGTCGGGGGCGTTCCTCTCGCGCGGCATCTCCGCGCCGGGGCTCGATCGCGAGAAGCGGTGGGAGTTCGTGCCAACGGTCGCGCCAGGCACGCGCGTGAGCGGTGGCGACATCATCGGCACCGTGCAGGAAAACGTGGTCATCGAGCACCGCATCATGGTGCCGCCCGCGCTTGCCGGCGAGATCGTCGAGATCACGGGCGGGTCGTTCACGGTCACCGACACCGTTGCGCGGCTGCACGATGACTCCGGTGCGCCTCACGACCTCATGCTCATGCAGACATGGCCGGTGCGCGTCCCGCGGCCATACGCCCGCAAGATCCCCTCGTCGGAGCCGCTTGTCACCGGCACCCGCGTGATCGACACGTTCTTCCCGCTGGTGAAGGGCGGAGTGGCGTGCATCCCCGGGCCGTTCGGCGCCGGCAAGACGGTCACGCAGCACCAGGTGGCCAAGTGGAGCGACGCACAGGTGGTCATCTTCATCGGCTGCGGCGAGCGCGGCAACGAGATGACCGACGTGTTGATGGAGTTCCCTCAGCTTACCGACCCGTACTCGGGCGAATCACTGATGAAGCGCACGGTGCTCGTGGCGAACACCTCCAACATGCCGGTGGCCGCCCGCGAGGCGAGCGTGTACACCGGCATCACGATGGCCGAGTACTTCCGCGACATGGGCTACGAGGTCGTGCTGCAGGCCGACTCGACCTCGCGCTGGGCCGAGGCCATGCGAGAGATCTCCGGGCGCCTCGAGGAGATGCCCGGAGACGAGGGCTTCCCTGCGTACCTCGGCTCGAAGCTCGCCGCGTTCTACGAGCGTGCGGGGGCTGTGGAGTGCCTCGGCGGCGTGCCGCGTTCAGCGGGGTCTTCGTCGCATCCGTCAGGGCCTTCGTCGCTGTCCTCGGATGATCGCCCGCAGGCGGGCGATCATCCTGCGGAGGCTTCCTCAGACCCTGCGGATGCGCCGTCGGAGCCCGTGACAGAACCTCGCTACGCCCCGGCACCCGTCGTCCCGCACGCCGCGCCCCGCACGGGCTCCGTATCCGTGGTCGGGTCCGTCTCCCCTCCGGGTGGCGACTTGTCTGAACCTGTGGTGCAGAACACACTGCGTGTGGTGAAGGTCTACTGGGCGCTGCAGGACACCCTGGCCTACGAGCGGCACTTCCCGGCGATCGACTGGCTCACGAGCTACTCACTGTACCTCGATCGCATCCATCCCCGGTGGGACGCCGAGGTCTCGCCGGAGTTCCGCGAGCGCCGCGACCGCTGCATGGCGATCCTGCAGCGCGAGGCCGACCTGGCGGAGATCGTGCGGCTTGTCGGCCTGGAGGCGCTGTCGCCCGAGGAGCAGATCCTCATGGAGACGGCCAAGTCCATCCGCGAGGACTTCCTGCAGCAGAACGCGTTCCGTGACGACGACCAGTTCAGCTCGCTGGTGGAGCAGGACCTCCTGCTGAAGACCATCCTGCACTTCCACGAGGCAGCCATCGCCGCACAGCGGCACGGTGCGGCGCTCAAGGACATCTTTGCCGCGCCGGTGCGGGAGAAGATCGCGCGCGCCAAGTACGCGACCGCCGATGAGCTTGGCATATTCGATGAGATCGCGTCGGACATTGATACGCAGCTCGTGGCTGGAAGCGGGGTGGGCGTCTAGTGGCACGCGAGTACACGACAACGCGCGACATCGTGGGACCGCTGCTGCTGGTGGAGCGGGTCATCGATGTGACGTACAACGAGCTCGTGGAGCTCGAGTATCCCGATGGCACGCGCTCGCTCGGCAACGTGCTGGAGGTGGACGGCGACACCGCGCTGGTGCAGGCATTCGCCGGAACAAGCGGCGCGAACCCCTCGCAGACGAAGGTGCGCTTCGTGGGCAGGGCGCTCGAGCTCGGCGTGAGCAGGGACATGCTCGGCCGGGTGTTCGACGGTCTGGGGCGTCCGCGCGATGGTGGGCCGGAGATCATCCCGGATGAGCGGCGCCCGATGTACGGCGAGCCGATCAACCCCACGGCCCGCGACTTCCCTGACGACTTCATCCAGACCGGCATCTCCTCCATCGACGGCCTCAACCCGCTCGTGCGGGGCCAGAAGCTCCCGATCTTCTCGGGCGCCGGCCTGCCGCACAACGAGCTTGCCGCGCAGATCGCGCGTCAGGCGGCGGTGCTGAATCGCAGCGACGACCCGACGAAGGTGGGGGAGAAGCTCGAGGGCGAGTTCGCGGTGGTGTTCGCCGCGATGGGCATCACCTTCGCCGACGCGGACTTCTTCATGACCGAGTTCCGCAACACGGCCGCCATCGAGCGGACCGTGCTGTTCCTCAACCTCGCGGACGACCCTGCGGTCGAGCGGATCAACACGCCGCGCATGGCGCTCACGTGCGCCGAGTACCTCGCCTACACGTGCGACATGCACGTGCTGGTGATCCTCACCGACATGACGTACTACTGCGAGGCGCTGCGCGAGGTGTCGGCGGCCCGCAAGGAGGTCCCCGGCCGGCGCGGCTATCCGGGCTACCTCTACACCGACCTCGCCACGATCTACGAGCGCGCGGGACGCATCAAGGGAGCGAAGGGCTCGATCACCCAGGTGCCGATCCTTTCGATGCCCGATGACGACAAGACGCACCCGATCCCCGATCTCACCGGGTACATCACCGAGGGGCAGATTATCCTCGACCGCAGCCTGCACCGCTCGAACATCTACCCGCCTGTGGCCGTGCTGCCGAGCCTGTCGCGTCTCAAGCAGAAGGGCATCGGTCCCGGCAAGACGCGCGAGGACCACGCTGACCTCAGCAACCAGCTGTTCGGCGCCTACGCGCGTGGCATCCAGGCCAAGGAGCTCGCCGTCATCCTCGGCGACGCGGCGCTGTCCGAGTCGGACAAGGCGTTCGTTGCGTTCGCCGACGCGTTCGAGGACCGTTTCATCCGCCAGGACGCGCACGAGGAGCGCTCGGTGGAACGTACGCTCGAGATCGGCTGGGAGCTGATGGGGCTCCTTCCGAGGGCCGAGCTCAAGCGCATCAAGGACGAGTACGTGGCGCGTTACCTCAAGGAGCCGGACGAGTCGTGAGCGAACGGATCGCCACAACGCTGAGCGCAGGGCTGCTCCTGGCGCTGGTCGCACTGATCGCGTATCAGGTGTACATGCTCATCTGGACCAAGCGGACCACGGGCTCGATACCGCGGCCTGTGCTCGTGTTGCGTGCGATCAATATCGCGGCGCTGACGGCCGGCACCGGGGCGATCCTGTGGGTGCTTCTACCGTGAGGGTGTGACGATGCCGCAGATCCGCGCAAACCCCAACAGGATGGAGCTGCTGAAGCTCAAGCGCCGTGGCGCTGTTGCCCGGCGCGGCCACAAGCTGCTCAAAGACAAGCTGGACGAGCTCATGAAGGAGTTCCAGGCCCGCATCGGCGCCAACCGCCGGTTGCGTGCCGAGGTGGAGCGCGACCTGCGTGGCGCGTACTCGCAGTTCGCCATCGCGCGTGCCGAGGCGGGCCAGGCGGTGCTCGAGCCGGCGCTCATGGCCGGTGCGCCGGAGCGCCTCCTCGGCGTGCACGAGAAGAGCCTCATGAGCGTGACGGTGCCGGTGCTCGAACTCGATGAGCTTCCCGAGCCGGGCGGGTACTCGCTCGCCACAACGCCCGCCGTGCTTGACGTCGGCCTGTCGCGGCTTGCGGCGGTCGCTCCCCGGCTGGTGGAGCTTGCCGAGCGCGAAAAGGCCATCGAGCTCCTCGCCGCTGAGATCGAGCGTACGCGGCGGCGCGTGAACGCGCTCGAGTACGTGCTGATCCCGTCGGTTGACGCCACGGTCAAGGACATCCAGATGAAGCTCGACGAGGCCGAGCGCAGCAACCTCACCCGCCTGATGAAGGTGAAGGACATGATCGCGCAGCAGGAGGCCGACGAGGGCGAGTAGCCGCTCGGCGGGTATTCTGCCGCCCATCCGGCGTTTCGTGACGTTCGTCGCTCCGCAGCCGCCATGAGGCTCAAGTCGTCACGCGCGCAGGCCGATTAAGGAAGTGTCAGGATGAAGAGACTGAAACCTGGCATCCAGTCCGGCCCAACGACGGCGCCCCTCCGTTCAGCGGGCCGGACGGCACTCACAAAAGGCCCCGTGGCGTCCGCTGCGGGGCCTCATGCATACGCACCGATGGCAGGTGCCAACGGCAGGCGGTAGCTGAACCGCCCGTCGTGGCGGCGGATCAGCCGGTCTGGCCGGTGAACGCCCAGCGCTCGAGCAGCAGGGCGGGAGCGAGCACCGCGCTTTCCTCGGCGCCGCAGAGCTGGCGCTGCGAGCCGATGGCGCCAACGCTCGAGAACGCTGACAGCACGCCTTGTGTGAACCGGAGGTTCCGCACCGGCTTGGTGAGCCGGCCGTTCTCGATCATGAACGTGCCGTCACGGGTCATGCCGGTCAGCACGACCTTCATCGGGTCCTCCACGTTCACGTAGTGGAAGCGCGTCACGTAGACCCCGTGATCGACCGACGCGATCATGTCCTCCACCGACGTGTCGCCCGCTGCCATCTCCAGGTTCAGCGGCAGCGGCCCGTACGGATTGGGCGCGGGGAGGGCGTGCCCGGTGTTGTCGCGATCAAGCAGGGCCGCGAAGTACGAGTCGGTGACCGGGCCCACCGCGATACCGCCTTCGATGAGCGGGGTGCGCCGGCGCGGCTGGCCCTCGTAGTCGAAGCTGATGCCAACGGTGGCGGGCGAGAGGGCGTCGTCGTAGATGCTGATGCGCGGGTCGACAACGCGTGACCCGAGCGCGTCGATGAGAAACGAGCTTCCCTCGGCGAACGCCTTGGCGCCAAAGCCGAGGTAGCCGAGGAAGTCGAGGAGGTCCGCGACGGCTTCGGGCGCGAGCACGACGGTGTACGTGCCCGGGGCGAGTTCGACCGCGCCCTCCGAGCGCTCGGCGATCGTGGCGGCGTGGCTGCCGATCTGGGCGGGCAGGAAGCCCCGTGCGTCCCGGCCGTAGTAGGACGCCCAGCCGCTGGCGTTGGGGCCGTTCATCGAGAGGACGGTGACCCGGAGGTCATCGGTATGCATGGCGGCGTCGACACCGTGGGTGTTGGCAACCGCAGTGATGGTGTCGTTCACCGAGACCGTACCGGCGGCCACCAGCCCGCGTGCGGCCGACTGGTCGAGGATCTCGCGCGCGGCCTCGGCGCGCTCCTGCGGTCCGTAGGCGTCGAGGAGCAGCGGTGCGCGCGTGGGAATCGACAGCTGCTTCGGGTGCGGGAGCCCCGGGAAGTCCGCGTCTCTTGGAGCATGGCGCGCGGCATCGGCCGCCGCTTTGGCGCAGCGAGCGATGGATTCCTCGTCGAGCCTGTTGGTGCTCGCCACGCCCGTTCGCGAGCCGAGGACCGCCCTGATCGACACCTGCGCGTCGCTCTCCGCGACGTTCTGGTGGATGCGGTTGCCCGCGAAACGCGTGAGCGCCGAGTAGCGTGAAAGCACGATGGCCTCGGCGGCGTCGGCGGGTACGGCGTGGGCCGCGCGGTCGGCTATGCAGCGGACGTCATCAAGCGACCGGTTCATCGAGCCACCCCCACCCGGACGTTGCGGAACCTGGTGGGCGCGGCGCCATGGGCAACGTGCGCCACCTGCATCGGCTCTCCTTTGCCGCAGTTGGGGATGCCCCATACCTGCCAGTGATCGCGGTTGCAGACCGCGTCGCACGATCCCCAGAACTGCGGCGTCACGCCCGTGTAGTTGGGGCTCTTGATCATGCGGCCGAGCGTGCCGCCTTTGATCTCCCAGCCGATCTCACATCCGAACTGGAAGTTGAGGCGTTTGTCGTCGATCGACCACGAGTTGTTGGTCTCGATGTAGATCCCGTCGTCGGTGTCAGCGATCAGGTCGTCGAAGCTCCAGTCGCCGGGTTCGAGGCTCACCGTGGTCATCCGGATGAGCGGCTGCCGCTGCCATCCGTCGGCGCGCATGCATCCGTTGGACGCGCGTCCGATCTCCCGCGCGGATTCTCGCGACGTTTGGAAACCGGTGAGGATACCGTTGGTGATGAGGCGGTCGCGCTGGGCCGGGACCCCTTCGTCGTCGTACCCGAAGGAGCCGATCGAGCCCGGTATCGTGGCGTCGCTGGTGACGGTGACGTGCTCGGAGCCATAGCGCAGCGTGCCGAGGTCGGGGATGCCCACCCACGAGGTGCCGGCGAACGCGGCCTCATCGCCGAGCACGCGATCGAGCTCGGTGGGGTGTCCGATCGACTCGTGCACCTGCAGCGCTACCTGCGAGCCGTCGATGATGACGGTCGTCTCGCCCGAGGGGCAGGGCGCAGCCGAGAGGAGCGCCGCCGCCTGCTCGGCCACGCGAGGCGCGTTGCCCGGCAGGTCGAGCGCGAGGATGGCCTCCCAGCCTCCCTGCACGGCCTGGCCGCCCAGGTTGTTGGGATAGGAGCGGGGGAGCATCTCGCCGTCGCCGATCGCGAATGCCGCGATCCCGGCCTGCGACTCCACGTACGACTGCTCGATGAGCGAGCCCTCGGTGGAGCCGAAGACCTTGCGCACAGCGATGAAGCCCATGCTTGCGGTTGTGACCCGCACCTTGTCCTCGGCCCGCAAGACGTCGTCGGCCAACAGCAGCAGCGCGAGTTTGTCATCAAGTGACACCGTGAAGGGGTCGATCGCACACGCCCCCGACCAGGTATCGGTGAAGCGCCCGACCGGCGCGAGCGAGACGGGGGAGCTCGCCGTGATGGCGGCTGCTCGAGCTAGCGCGACCGCCTGGCGCGCGGTGTGGGCGATGCCGTCGGGCGTGAGGTCCGATGTGGCCGCGAAGCCCCAGGCGCCGTCCGCGATCGTGCGGATGCCGATGCCGAGCGACTCGCCCGTCTCGATGCCCTCGACATGCCCGGTGCGCACCGACAGGCGCTCGTGACGTGTCTCCACAACACGGGCGTCGGCGTACGTAGCGCCTGCCAGAGTCGCTGCGTCGAGCGCAGCGGCGATGTGTTCCTTCATGCGTCCTCCCGACCGTGTCGTGATCGGCACGATGGTAAAGACGCTACCTGACTGCCGCCACTGGATCCGTGACCGCTCCCAGAATGGGCTGAGTGCGGTAGCTCCAATCATAGCGTCGTGCGCCCGCGTAGTCTTTACGATCGGCCAGACGCGACAACTTGACGAAGTCGCCGGTGCGCGGCGCATGGATGAAGTACCCGGCGCCCACGTACATGCCCACGTGATAGACGGGCGAGCCGAAGAACACCACATCACCGGGCTGCAGGGCCGAGGGGGCGACGCGCTCGCCCAGTTGGAACTGGGCCCCTGAGTAGTGCGGCAGGCTCACGCCGTGTTGCCGCATCACATACATCACAAGCCCGGAGCAGTCGAATCCCCGGGGGGACTCGCCACCCCACAGGTAGGGGACGCCGTGATACGCCAGCGCGGTCTCCACCGGCGATCCGGGCTCGACCACGATCCCCGCACGGTTCGCGCCGGTCAGGACCTCGCGCAGCAACTCCGCCTCGGCGAGCTGGCGCTCCGCCGCCTGATCATCGAGCAGTTCGAGCAGTTCGGTCTGCACGCTCGCGAGAAGCTCCTCGCGCTCCTGGATGCGTAGCATGACCTCGATCTTGCGCGCCTGCAGCTGGAACTCGAGCGAACGGGCCCGCTCCTCGTCAGCCGCGGCTTCCCGCTCCGCCTCGGCGATCAGGTCGCGTTGCGCCTCCAGCGCCGCCACGATGGACGCGTCGCTCTCGCCCATCATGTGCAGGTACCGGACACGGGCCACGAAGTCCGAGATCGACTTGGCGCCGAGCAGCACGTCGAGCGACGACAGCTCGCCGTTGCGGTAGATATCGCGAGCCCTTGCTGAGAGCGTGTCCTGCTGAAGCTCGAACGCAAGCTCGGCGTTGGCGAGGTCCTTCTTCGTGGTCTCGAGCCGGTTGGTGGTGGCCTCGAGCTCCATCACCGCCTTGTTGTACTCCTCGGCGGCGATGGAGAGCTCCCGGTCGAGCTCGTCGAGCTGTGCCTCGAGTGCGTCGAGCTCCGCCTGCTTCTCCGCAAGCTTGGCGCGGAACGCGGCGGTCTCCGCGTCGGTCGGCTGCGGGATCGGGCTGTCAGTGGGTGCCGAGGGGGCGGGAGTGGCGGTCGAGGGCGCCGGGGGGTTCGCGAGTGCGGGGGATGCGAACAGCATGGCGAGAGCGACGAGCATCGCCCCGCTTCTGGTCACTCGCTGTGAAAGCCGAACTCGCATCGCACCCTTTCAGTCTTGTTCAGTTTAGCGTAACCAGCTTACCAAGATGTCAGCCCAATCTTGCCGGACGTCACCGGCTCGGTACCGGCACGGCAGGGTGCGTCGCGGTTGCGTCATACGGGTTCGCGGATCACCAGGCTTCGGTCCCGGCGTACGTGTGGCTTCCGGCGCCGCATCCGTTGCAGTAGGTCTTGTCCCAACTCGAAGTGGGGTTCGTGATGTTCGTACGCTGGACTCGCAGCAGTCCTCCGGCTTTCGCTTGATACGGCAGCGGGTCGGTCGTGTAGGCGATCAGCCGCGGCCGCTTCCACCCGTGAGGCACCGGGGTGTGGCAGTACTGGCAGTCGCCCCGAGTGCTGCCAGTGTGGTTCACGTGCACCTCGTTGGCGGCATTGATGCCAACATGGCACTTCGCGCAGATGATGTTCGCGGGGACCATCCCTTCGGTGTTCGTGGATAGATACGAGTCCGCGGTCCAGTTCACCCAGGCGGGGTCGATAAGCCACTCCACCGTCGATCCATGCGGCCCGATCGCTTGCGTGGCGGAGTTCTGAGCGTTCGTGTGACAGTCGGTGCAGGTCATCTTCGAGTCGTTGGTCCACCCGGTCTTCAGAAACGTGCTCGCCGTCGGTGGATTCCATGTGTACGCGGTGGAGTTCACAGTGAACGCGCTCTGCATTCCGACGCTTTGCCCGATCACGTTGTGAATGCTGAAGTTGCTTGGGTTGAACTCCTGTGCGGTATCGGTGAGCCCCGGGATCATGGTTGTCCCGATGTTCTGGCTGTGACACTTGAAGCACAGGTAGGCTTCCATGTCGGCTGCGGCGCCCGTGAGGCGCAGCGCCGAGAACACTGTGGGCGCAGACCAGTTGAGCGTTCCAGGATTCGAGGTCGCACGAGTCGCGTGATCGGGCACCACGCCCCACGCCCCCCACACGGCCGCGCCGGGCGCGCTCGCGTTCGCCGCCGGGTTGGCCGCGTGGACCGCGGACCCGCTCGCGTTCTTCCTGGTCGTGTGCGGGTCATGACAGTCGACGCACTCGGCGTGAACGCCACTTGAGCCGAGGTCGGCTCCGATCTCGGTATCCAGGTGCCTTCCGGACCAGGTGGCGGGGTTGTGCGAATTCGCCATGGCCGCCTTGGTCGCAACGTCCTTCGCACCGTCGGCCCGTTTGCCGGTGGTCCCGTCGCCGTGGCACTGGTAGCACAGGCTTTCCTCTTGCGAGAGCGCGGCGCTCGTGTTCGCACGAGTCCCCGCGTTGGGTGTCCACGCACCGACCTTCTCGGCTCCGGTGGGTGCGGTCCAGGCGGTGAGCCGCGCGTAGCTCGAGGCGTGTGGATCGTGGCAGTGCTTGCACAGCGCCGGTTGACCGCCGGTTGCCGGCGCGTAGTGACCAGAGCCCGTGAAACCGCTCTTGTCCCAGCCGGGGAAGTATGGCGCGTCAGGCGCGGTGAACTCGCTGAAGCCGATGCGGTACGGCACCAGAGCGGTGTCGCTGATCGTTGCGCTCGCTGGGCTGCCATCGTGGCAGTCGAGGCAGAACGCGGTCATGTCCGCAGGTGTGTTCTTGGTGTTCGAGGGCGTGCTCACCCGCGAGAGGCTCCAGGCCGCCGCGCCGCCCTCGGCCACGGTGTGCACGTTGTGGCAGTTCGCGCAGGTGAGGGAGCGCCCGGTGGCGCTGCTTGCCGAAGGGTGCGTTGAGGCGCGGCCGAACTCGGCCTGGACATCACGATCGTTCCACGAAAACGGCTTCACGTAGCCAGCGGCCACCTTGCTCTCCGTCGAACTCGCGCTGTGGCACGCGAAGCACAGGCCGGCCTCGGCGTAGGCGCCGCCCGCGTCGCTGCCCCGGTATGCGACGAGCTTGTCGGCGGCCGACGCGTGCTTGGCGTGGCACGCCAAACACTGCACCTGCGGGTACTCGCTTTCGTTCGCGCGCCCGTAGTCGTTGCTCTTCACCACGCCGGGCCCGTGCGCCGCCGTGGCGTAACCCGCCGAGTTGTGGTCGCCGCCGGTGAGGGCGTAGTCGCCCGCATCGCCCACGTAGCCGATGGGCGTTGCGCTGGCGCCGTGGCACGCGAGGCAGAACGCCGCGTTCTCACCCGCCGCCGCAGGCGTCTCGAGGTCCGCGTTCTGGCTGTAGTACGTGTACGTGGGGCCGTCGGCATCGACTCCCGTTTGCACCCGGATCATCTTGCGGTAGCTGCTGGAAGCGACGTGGACGCCGTTGTTGTCGTAGTAGTACGGCGTGCGGTGCGCGCTGTGACAGGCGTCGCACTCAGTCCGATCGGTCTCCATCTTCGTGCTGCGGTGCACAGAACCGGGCTGCGTCTGGCCATCGTAGTCGCCGAACTCGGCCTGGACGTTGAGCGAGCTCCTGGCGCCCACACCGCTTCCCGCCGAGGTGGCTCCATGGCACCGGTAGCAAAGGTCGACGTAGGTGTAGTCGTAATCATCCGGATACGCGCCGTGCACGCTGTGGCAGCGCGTGCACGTGACTGCCGTGCTGCTCAGGCGATAGCCGTGGAGGTTGGCGGCCATGGTCTTGGACACCGCGGAGACGACAGCCGGGGTGGTGGTCTCCTTGGCGCGCACCGCGTAGAACCATACGTACGACTGCTCGGCCTCGGCGCTCAGTGCTGCGATCGTGGCGCTCGTGGTGGTCACCGAGGCGACAGGGGTGAGCGGGCCGACGTTGCTGCCGGTGATCGGCTGAGGGAGTCGATAGACGTCGTAGGTGAGCGAATGCCCGCCGGCGTCGGTCGAACCGCTCCAGGTGACGGTGATCTGGCCGGCGGCGCTCACATAGATATCGGTGAGCACGGGGGTGCTTGGGGTCGCGGCGAAGGCCGCCGCGGGCACGAGCAGGGAGCAGAGCGCCACCGCTGTGATGATGCGGACCGCCGCCCGGCGTGGGGCCACCCGATGAGATGCGTGCGCGCTCATAGCTGCACCGCCTGCACGAATGTGAGCTCGACCATCGGGTCGTCGAGCGTGGTGAGCCGCCACTCGCCGTTCACGTGCCGCATGGGAACGGGGATCGTGTGCTCCGACCTGATGCCCGCGTCTTCCCACTCCACGAGCGCGTAGGCGAAGTACAGCGTCGCCTCGCCAGCCGAGAAGATGTTCACCGTGCCGAGGGGCGCGCTCTCCACGATCGTGGGATATCTGTCCAGAAGCGCCGCGAGGTACTCGGGCTGTGGTCCCTCGTCGTCCGCCAGGTGCTCGGCGAGTGCATCCTCGTCGCCCGAGGTGATAGCCGCAACGATCGCGCCAGCCATTTCACGGAGCGCGGCGGGGTCGCGCTCCACGATCGCGCGGGTCTCC
>Ga0228536_1001863_pt1 | contig 15903 bp, 13 predicted proteins | sample SJ1Smetagenome_FD_168611 | JGI IMG/M metagenome (GOLD analysis project Ga0228536, IMG submission 168611) | Enriched culture of PCE-dechlorinating microbial communities from Ithaca, New York, USA - SJ1.S | ecosystem: Engineered > Modeled > Simulated communities (microbial... > Unclassified...
TATGTACCAGATGGTCACCAAGACCTATGGGGTACCGCTCAACGCGACGAGCCATCTGGCGCTCCACAAGGTGCACATGGGCGATGAGCTGTGCACCCAGTGCCACAATCTCGACAACCGCGAGATCACCCCGAGCGAGGGCATCATCATCAACCACGATGCCCACACCGACCGGGGGATCCTCTGCACCGCGTGCCATAACCGTGTCGCGCATCCGGAGGGTGAGGCGTACGCCGACTTCATCAGCGTGAACCCGGAGACGGGCGAGAAAGCCGCCAAGCACGCGGACTTCATGAGCATGACCGCATGCTTCCGCTGCCACACGCTCACCGGCGAGTCACCGTCGGGCGAGGAGTTCAAGGCTCCGGGCACGTGTTCTGCGTGCCACCCGGCCGACTTCGACCTCAAGCCCGCGAACCACGATGAGCCCGGTTTCTACCCCGGTGGCCACGCGAAGCTCGCGGTCATGGAGGTCGATCACGCGACTGGTCGTCCGGCTGAGGACATCATCCGGCCGATCCCGACCGGTGGCGACTATCTGATGCATGAGGAGTCCGAGGAGGCTTCTGGTGCTGCCGAGGGCGAGCACGAGGCCGAGGAGCATCATGACCCGGATGTCCTGGCTGTTGTGCCTGTCGAGACGGTCGATTACTGCTCCACGTGCCACGTGAAGGAGACCTTCTGCGACGGTTGCCACGGCATGGAGATGCCGCACTCGGATGAGTTCAAGACCAAGACGCACCCTGAGCTTGCGGCCACCGCGATCGACAAGTGCGAGATGTGCCACAAGCAGTCGGAGACGTTCTTCTGCGACAGCTGCCACCACGGCTCGCAGGTCGACTGGACGTTCGACACTGCGGTCGTCTGGCAGACCCAGCACGCGACCGCTGTCACCGAGCAGGGCATCGCCGGTTGCCTTGGCGTATGCCACGACTCGCAGTACTGCGCCGACTGTCACACGAAGATGGCTCCCGTTCCCACGTCTCATGCAGCCAAAGACTGGTTGCACGGCAAGCTGACTGTGACCCAGTATCCGGATACGCCGGCGGTCGCGACCGCCGCACACGCGGTTGCAGCGGCGAAGTCGGTCGAGGGCTGTGAGGTCTGTCACGGAGCCGGCGGAACCGAGGCGAAGTTCTGCATGGACTGCCATGGAACGGAGATCCCGCACCCAGACACGTTCAAGAAGAACCACGTGTCGGGTAAGAACACCCGGGATATGTGTGGCAACTGCCATCAAGCCGCAGAGCTCTGCTCTGACTGTCACCACAAGGGTGCTGTGAATGGCACCCCGTGGCAGCGGCAGCACCCCAAGATCGTTGCCGCCGATGGCGCTGAGCCCTGCTTCGCTTGCCACGAGCCGCCGTACTGCTCGGCGTGTCACGTGCGCCTTTAGCGTCACACCACCCGAGAATATTCGGGACGCACATGGGGACCCGGTCGATTCATCTGACCGGGTCCCCATGGCGCAGATGCCACCGTGTTCGATCCTTGTCAGCTTTTCTTTGCCACGTCCGCGGTGACCATGTATCATAGCGGCTCGTCGGGATGTGGCTCAGCTTGGTAGAGCGCTGCGTTCGGGACGCAGAGGTCGTGGGTTCGAATCCCGCCATCCCGACCATCAGAATGACAACCGACAGGCCGGTCCAACCGGCCTGTCGGCGTATCCGGGGAGCATGATGCTGGACGCGCTGTTCACTGCGATAGGCTACGGACTGTGCCACCAGCTGCCTGAACGCTCGTTCTTCTCTGGCGGGTATCAGCTACCCGTGTGCGCACGGGACACCGGGCTGTATCTCGGGTTCATCGCGGCGCTTGCCGCGCTCTGGCTCCTGCACCGGGGCGAGAAGCCCACCGTGCCTCCCCGGTGGCCAATACTGGTCCTCCTTGGCCTGTTCATCGCGAGCATGGCGTTCGACGGCGTGACCTCGTATGCCGGGCTGCGTGAGACCACGAACACACTCCGCCTGATCACCGGGTTGCTCACCGGCTGGGCACTGGCCACGATCGTCGTCCCCATGCTCAACGCACAGCTCTGGGCCGATGCGGGAGAGGGGCGCCTGCTTGCGGGAGGACGCCGTGTCGCCGGATGGCTCGGTGCGCTTGTGGCCACCTACGGTCTGGTCGCCTACCTGCTTCCGCAAACGGGTCTGGTGTATCCATTGATCAGCGTCGCAGCCATTCTCGTGACGTTCACATGCGTGAACCTTGTCCTGGTCTGCCTGATCGGGCCGCTTGAGCGTCGTGCGCGTCGCCTGCGCGATGCCACGCTGCAGATCGCACTCGCATTCGGACTCACGTTGCTCGAACTGGGTGCGGCCGCCTGGCTGCGCGTAGTCACGGAGCGGTTGCTCGCATGAGCTGACTTTGGCGACGGGCCAGGCGATGGCGTCCGGCTCCGATGTCAGAGTGGCACCGTATGCTTCAGTCGAACATAGGTTCGAAGGAGGTATACGATGGCCGCACAGCTGGCGCTCCGCATTCCCGAGGCGCATACCGTCACGCTTGGTGACGAGGTCAACCGGCTGATCGAGGTGGGAGCGCTCGAAACGGGTGCGCTCCCACATGCGCTGCAGTCCGGGCGCATCACGATGGGCCACTTCGCCGAGTGGCGTGGTCGCCCGTTGTCTGTGAGCGAGCGTCGACGGGTGGAGGCGTACTTCCGGGCCGTCCTGCGCCGCCGTATCGTCCGGGGCACCGATGCGATCGCTGGCGATGCCCGACGCCGTCTCGTGACACGAACCATCGAACTCGACCTTGTCCAAGCAGGTTGGGATCCCCCACGCGCGCGACTGCAAGCGTACGAGGCCACGGGGCACACGTCAGGGGCATGAACCCACGCGTCACGTCCGCGTCATTTCGCGTAGGCGGTGATCAGATCAAGGTCGTCTGCGGAGAACACCCACAGTCGGGACTCCGTCACGGGCTCGCCGTCATCACCCCACGACTCAACGACGATCCATGCCGGCTCACCCTCGTACGTAGCGCGGTGGATCTCGACTGGAACCGCGTTCACGTCAACGGGGAACTGGCTCGTGAGCGCGTCGGCCAGCGCCGCCGCATCATCACCGTGCGTTCGGAGATCGGCCAGAGCATCCTGCCGGGCCTGGGGCACCTCATCGGGGCCAAGACCGCGGGCGTTCGACGTGTCGGCATTCTCGAGGAGCGCCGGCAGTTCATCGGCCGAGTAGTCCCCACCCTCGGGTATATAGGAGATACGTGCCGCGCCCGAGCAGCCTGCCAGTGCAAGCTGTACGAGCAGGACCGCCGTGATGCCGATGAGTCGCAGATGCCGCGCGGATGCCATGGGCGCCTCCCAGAATGGTCGACCTGGGACGATAGTAGACCACCCATGCACCTCAGTGGGTGGCGAGGAGGGAAATGACTTCCATCATCTGCTTCACTTCGGATTTCGGGTCCGGCGACACGTGGGTCGGCATGTGCCATGCGGTGATATACCGGTCGTGTCCGCAGGCACGCGTGGTCGACCTCGCACACGACATCGCGCCTTTCGATATCCGGAAGGCCGCGGTCGTCGCGTCTTCAGGCGTCTGGCAGCTGCCCGATGCGATACATCTCGCCGTGGTCGACCCCGGAGTCGGTGGCGGTCGCCGCGACCTGATCATCGTCACCCGGGGTGGGGCCATGCTCGTGGGTCCCGACAACGGTGTGCTGGTTCCGGCGACCTGGCGCTCCGGCGGGATCGCGGAGGCGTACTCGATCGTGCCGGAGCACCTCGACTTCCGTGCTCCGCTCGCTACGTTCCATGCGCGGGACATACTTGCTCCCGCGGCGGCCATACTCGCGTGCGGCGTCCAGGCGTCCGTTATCGGCGAGCCCCTCGACCTCGCCTCGCTCGCTGGTCCGCCGTTTGCCCTCTACACCGCCGATGGTGATGCGCTCACGGCGGAGGTGATAGACATCGACCGCTTCGGCTCCTTCCGGGTGGCGATTCCGGCCGAGGAGGCGGTACAGCGATTCCCGATCGGCGACCGCATCGAGGTGGCCGTAGGCCATGCGCTGATCGAGGCCCCCTTCGGTAGGACGTTCTCCGATGTGGCACGCGGAGAGCCCGTCGCTCTCGTCGACTCATCAGGTTGGCTGACGCTTGCGGTGCACATGGGCAGTGCTGCAGAGCGTTACGGTGTCGAGCCTGGAGCGGTGGCACGGTGTAGGCGCACCGGAGCGCAAGTGGGCTGATCTCGCCCGCCATCGGTCCGTGATGCTCCTATGCCTGTCGTCAAGCCTTAGTTCGGGACGATGCAGTGGTACACCTCTCGTGCCACATACCTCTTGATGAGACACCTGATGATCTCGCGCTTCGTGTGCCCTTCCGCCGTTCGCTTCTCCATGTAGGCTTGTGTCCTCTCGTCGCAACTCAGCCGCACCATGACGATGCGCCACAGTGCATTGTTGGCCTGACGGTCGCCCCCTCGGTTGAGCCGGTGTCGGGTCCGCTGGCCGGAGGACGCGGGGATCGGAGCAACCCCGCACAGGTGGGCGAAGCTCGCCTCCGTCTTGAGCCTGTCCGGGTTGTCTCCGACCGCTGCGAGTAGAGAAGCGGCGACCTGGGTTCCGACGCCCTTGAGTTCGAGGAGATCAGGTGCGGCGGTTCGCACGTGTGACGCGACGTGTTCTTCGAGCTCAGCGATCTCCTCTGTGAGCGAGGTGATCCGTCGTGCGAGCGCCCTCAACGCGAAACGCGTGGCGTCCGCGGTCGTCTCAGTGCCGGCGATGCGGAAAGCAGCGCATGTGGCCACCAGTTCCTTCAGTGTGAGATCCCGCAGCCGCTCACGCAGTCTGTCGGGAGCCGTCGTCACGAGGCAGCGGAGCTGGTTCGTCGCCTGTGTCCTGGAGTGCGTCGCGGAGCGCCTCACGACACTCAGCGCTCGAAGCGCCTCCACCGCGCCGTCTCGGCTCTTCGGCGTGGTCGTGGCCCTGCCCGAGACGACGGCGAGCGCGGCCGCCAGCGCGTCGACCGGGTCGGACTTTCCCTGATGTCGGCGTGCTTTGCGGTCAGGGCGGTCGACTTCGATCACCGTATGTCCGCGCTCGGCCAGGAAGCGGGCAAGTCCTGCACCATATGCCCCTGTCCCCTCGACGCCGAAGGCGACGATGTCGCCGAAGGAGCCCGCGAACAGCTCGAGGCGTCGGTAGCCGTTTCGATCGGTAGACACCTCGATCGTGCCGAGCGCCCTTCCCGTTGAATCGACTGCGGCGGCGACGTGGGTATCGCGGTGGGTGTCCACCCCAACCGTGACCTCGAGTGCCGCCCGTGCCATGCTTGCCATGTGTGCCATTCCTCTCCGTCTCACCGGAATCACGTGGCGCACGCCAGCCGGATCGGGCGGACAGGACAGAGAAGAGGCCTCTCGCACAGGCTCCTATCAGGTCACGTCCGTCCGACCGGTATGCGCATCCATCGGGACGGCGGGGGCCGGTCGGCAGATCACGAGCAAGACAGCCGTAGCGTCGGTCAGACCCAGAGCCAGATCCGGCCCTCGCCGTTCCGACTCCATTGTGCGTCGCCGCTCGCAGTGGCGTCAGTCAGACCCTGGGCCAGGTCGGCCCACGCCGTCCTGTCACAGTCTCTGTCAGACCCACACTCTATGCTGCACGCAGAAGTAGGGCGGCGCGTGGGAGGTGGCATGATGGGACGGCAGTACGCGGGTGCGATGTCCGCTGGTGAGAGCGTCGACGCAACGTTCACATTGCGTGCCAAAGAGATGCGGTCATCTCGAGCCGGGGAGGCATATCTGTCGCTCGAGTTCGGCGACCGCAGCGGCCGGATCGGCGGCATCATGTTCCGCCCCGGGCGCGAGGCCGAGTCTGTGCCCACAGGTACCGTGGTACACGTACGAGGTACGGTGACCGAGTATCGAGGGATCCTGCGCGTCTCGGTCGACTCCCTGAAACCAGCGCTCCGATACGAGCTTCGGGAGCTGCTTCCAGCCAGTCCGCGTGACACCGGTGAGATGATGGCGGAGTTGCGGGAGCACACCAGAGCCATCAAGGATCGGGACTTGTCAGCCGTCGTCAAGGCGGTGTTCGGGCAACGGGAGTTCATGGCGCGGTTCCGCTCATGTCCGGCGAGCAGATCGGACCACCACGCGTACGTGGGCGGCCTCTTGGAGCACACGGTGGCCGTTGCGGGCATCTGTCGTACGATGTCGGACCTCTATCCGCAGATCGATGCTGATCTCCTGCTGGCAGGTGCTCTTCTGCACGATATAGGTGTTGTCGATGCGCTCGAGTTCTCCACGAGCATCGAACTCACGGAGCAAGGGAGGCTCCTGGGTGCCGCGATCCTCGGGGAGCGCCGCCTGTCATCGGTGAACATCGGGAGCGCGGACTCGCATTGCGGTGTGCTCGATCACCTCCTGCACATGATGCTGTCCCACGACGGCGGTATCGGTGCCGAAGGCGGGCTGCGGCCATGCACGCTCGAGGCGTCTGTCCTCTCGCACGCGCACGATCTGGATGCACGTGCGGCGTCGTTCATAGCCTCGGCGCGTGGTGCGGGCATGGTGGGGGAGTCATGGACCGGCGATGGGGCGAGGGTGCTGCCGCCCCGCCCGGTCGCACAGCGGCCCGCGCTTCAGGTCGCAGGGTAGGCGCAGAGTGCGCGGCCGGTCGTCTGGATGGTCTACAATCTGGGGAGTCGTAGGTGGTGCGATCATCACCGTCCAAGAACCCATGTGAGGAGCGATCCCTGATGACATACCCCCAGGCGGAGATCGGCGTGTTCGGCGGAAGCGGACTGTACTCGCTTCTTGATAGTCCCAAAGAGGTCGTCGTTGAGACGCCGTATGGCCCTCCGTCCGCTCCGATCACCTACGGTGAGATCGGGGGCCGTACCGTTGCCTTCATGCCACGTCACGGAACCGAGCACACGCTTCCGCCGCACATGATCAACTACCGAGCCAACGTCTACGCGATGAAGCAGTTGGGCGTGCAGCGCATCATCGGTCCTAGCGCGTGCGGTTCGCTGCAGCCTCATGTGAAGCCCGGAGACTTCGTGATCTGCCACCAGTTCGTGGACCGCACCTGGGGTCGCAAGGACACGTTCTACGACGGCCCCAAGACCGTTCACGTCTCGGCCGCGGATCCGTACTGTCCCACGATGCGCGCGACTGCTGTTCAAGAAGCCCAGGCGCTCGGAATCACCGTTCACGAGGGGGGTACGGTGGTCGTCATACAGGGTCCGCGTTTCTCGACTCGCTCGGAGTCGCACTGGTTCGCCTCGCAGGGCTGGGAAGTCATCAACATGACCCAATACCCGGAGGGATATCTCGCTCGCGAACTCGAGATCTGTTACTGCAACATCTCCCTCATCACCGATCATGACGCGGGTGTGGAGGGGATCGAGGAGCCCGTCACCAACGACCAGGTCATCAAAGTCTTCGCCGAGAACACCGAGAAGCTCAGGAGCCTTCTGTTCGCGATGATCCCGGCGCTGCCCGAGGAGCGGGACTGCGTCTGCGCGACGGCGCTTTCGGCCGCGGAATTCTGACGCCGGTCCTTGGAGGCTGATGACTCGTGTTCGGTCTACGCTCGTTGAGGATCGGTCGTCCGTTCGGTATCCCGCTCGAGGTGGATGCGAGCTGGCTCTTCATCTTCTTCCTGGTCGCGGCGACACTGACCACGAGTTACTTCCCCGCGGCGCTACCCGACCAGAGCCCCACGGCCTATGCCCTCTTGGGCGCGGTGACCGCCCTCGCATTCTTCGGCTCGCTTGTGCTCCATGAGCTCGCGCACTCGCTTGTGGCGCGCGCCGGAGGGCTCGAAGTCTCGCGTGTCACCCTCTTCGTCTTCGGCGGTGTGTCTCAGCTTGAAGACGAGCCATCCAGCCCTGGCAGGGAGTTCCTCATGGCAGCTGCCGGACCGGCGATGAGCCTGCTCATCGCCGGTGCGTGCTGGGGAGGTGCTATTGCCGGGGGGCTCGTCGGCGCACCCGAATGGGTGCTCGTACCGCTCGACTATCTGTCGATGATCAACTTCGCTCTGGCGGTGTTCAACCTGCTGCCCGGATTCCCCCTGGATGGCGGCCGGGTGCTGCGGGCGGTGCTCTGGGCGCTCACGCGCGACATCACGAAGGCCACCAGGTGGGCGAGCAGGTCCGGGCAGGCCATCGGCACGGCCCTGATAGCCGTTGCCGTCTTCGGCGTCTTGCGCGGGAACTTCGACTTCGTATGGCTGGCGGTCATGGGCTGGTTCATGTCGGCGCTCGCGGCAGGTGCATACCGGCAGCATGTCACCAGGGTGCGGCTTGGGGAGGTGTCCGTCTCTTCGATCATGTCCACACCCGCGGTAGTGGTCCCCGCTGAACTCTCACTCGAACAGGTCGGCCATTCGTACTTCCTGGCCGGGCGTCATCCGCGCTATCCGGTGGTCCAGGAGGGGCGTGTCATCGGCCTCATCGACATCGAGCATGTGACCGAAGTCCCGCGGGACCGGTGGGCTGAGACCACGGTCGGGGAGGTGGCTTCGCGCAGTCTGGAGAACGCGGTCGCCTCGCCGCACGCTTCGGTCGACAGTGTCTTGCCTCGCCTGGAACCGGGTGGCCCGGGTGCAGTGCTTGTCGTCGATGAAGGGCGACTTGCCGGCATCGTCACTCGCTCAGATGTCATCAGACTCATCATGGACATCACGCGCGACCGTGACCAGAGTGCTGGATGATAGGTGCCCGCCGGGTGAGAGGCCCGCGGCATGCACTCAGCCACTTGTGTAACTTTGTAACTGCACGTTACCATGTCCTCTGACAACGGAACCGAGGAGTCATGGACAGGGCGATGACCGAGCGCATACCCGAGGGTGTCATAGAGCGTTTGCCCGCCTATCTCAACATCCTTATCCAGCTACGCGGCGACGGCGTGACAACGGTTTCGTCCGCGCGCCTCGGAGAACTCACCGCGGTGAATCCCGCCCAGATCCGCCGTGACCTCACGCATTTCGGGTCGTTCGGCAAGCGGGGTGTCGGATATGACATCGCCACGCTCGTGGAGCGGATACAGCGGATACTCGGGGCGGATCACGCGCACCGTCTCGCCTTGGTCGGGGCGGGGAACCTCGGTTCGGCCATCGCCGGCTACGAGGGTCTACGCCAGCACGGATTCACGGTCACCGCGATCTTCGACAACGACCCCGCGAAGATCGGCGCGCGCATCGGCGAGATAACCATTCAGCCTCTTGAGGAGCTTGAGGAGACGTTGCGCCGGCAGGACATCAGGATCGGTATCGTTGCCGTGCCCTCCGAGGCGGCGCAGGACGTCACTGATCGGCTGGCTGCCGCAGGAGTGCGCGTGATCCTCAACTATACTCCCGTCATCGTGCGTGTCCCTCAGGGTGTGACGCTCCACAACACCGATCCGGTCCAGGAGTTGCTGCATACGCTGTACTATCTCTCCAGGCGAGAGGGTGTCGCACACGTCTAACACGGGAGCGGCGTGGCGTACGTTGCGCGGAGGTGGTACTCTGACCTGCAGTCACAGATGGCCCGTCAACCGGCGGTCGCGGGCCTGAAGCTACTAGGAGGTATGCATGGCGGCATTCGGCATTCCCAACGGCCCCGAACTGTGGATCATCCTGGGTATCGTCCTACTGCTCTTCGGCCCGACACAGCTTCCCAAGCTGGCGAAGATGTTCGGCAAGTCGGCCAAGGCCCTGAAAGAGGGCATGGACGAGGGTATGAACGCGTTTGACGAAGAGACCACGAGCAAGAAGACCGACACGGCCGAGAAGGCCGAGTCGTCCGACAACGGCAGCGATTCTTAGGCGGATCGGCCGTACGTGAGACATAGAGCGAAGGGCGCCCGAGGGCGCCCTTCGGCATGATTGATGCTTGTGCGCACTACCGCCCGTCGATATACTCTGCCGAGTCATCGAGGGGTCAGGACTCGCCGAGTCCGTATCGGATGATCGCGGACCGACGTACAGGAGTGTTCTATGTTGAGAGAAGTCGCCCTTACCGTAGAAGGTCAGGCCAAGCTCGAGGAGGAGCTGCTGCACCTCGAGACTGTGAGGCGCAAGGAAGTCGGCGAGCGTATTCGCGAAGCCAAGGAGTTCGGGGACATATCTGAGAACTCCGAGTACGACGACGCCAAGAACGAGCAGGCGTGGGTCGAGAGCAGAATCGCCGAGATCAGCCAGATCCTTGCGAACGCCACCATCATCGAATCGCCCGCGCGGCCGACCCGCGTGACCCTTGGCGCGCGTGTGCACCTCAAGGACGCCACGAGCGACGAGGTGTTCGTGTATCAGCTTGTGGGCTCCGCCGAGGCCGACCCGACCAACAACAAGATCTCCAACGAGTCGCCGGTCGGGCAGGCGATCATGGGTGCACGGAAGGGTGACAGCGTGAAGGTCACCACGCCCCGGGGCACGCAGATCACCTATGAGGTCGTTTCGATCACCAAGTAGCGGGGGGACAGTGGCGGAGCAGTCAGGTATCAACGCAGGAACGACCGACGAGATCACGGCGGGTCGCATCGCCAAGATCGCGGAGCTCCGCGGCGCTGGTATCGAACCATTCCGAGACGGCTTCGAGCGCACCGACCGCGTTGAAGACATCCTGACCCGGCATGCCGACCTTGAGGCAGGTGGCGAGACCGACGATGTTGTCACGATCGCCGGGCGCGTGGTCGCCAAGAGGGACCAGGGCAAGGCGCTGTTCCTCGTGGTCCGCGACGGTGCACACGAGATCCAGGTGTTCTGCCGCCTGAACGTGCTCGGCGAGGAGCCCTTCGCGTTCGTGTCCGATCTGGATCTGGGCGACTGGATCGGGGTCACCGGCCAGGTGCTGCGCACCAGGCGCGGTGAGCTCTCCGTCTCGCCCGGTGAGGTCGTCTTGCTCTCGAAGTCCATCCGTCCGCTCCCTGAGAAGTACCACGGGTTGAGCGACACCGAAACCCGCTATAGGCAGCGCTACGTGGACCTCATCGCCAATCCCGAAGTACGGACGGTGTTCGAGACACGATTCCGCGTCGTTGCGGCCATCCGGCGTTTCATGGAGAGCCGCGGCTTCCTCGAGGTCGAGACGCCGATGCTGCAACCCATCCCTGGCGGAGCTACTGCTCGTCCGTTCGTGACGCATCACAACGCGCTCGACATGGACCTGTACCTGCGTATCGCACCCGAGCTCTATCTCAAGCGACTGCTCGTGGGGGGCTTCGAGCGTGTCTACGAGGTGAACCGCTCATTCCGCAACGAGGGCATGTCGCCGCGGCACAACCCCGAGTTCACGATGCTCGAGGCCTACCAGGCGTACGGCACGATGGAGACCATGCGCGAGCTCACCGAGTCGCTGATCACCACTGTCGCACAGGAGGTCCTCGGTACGCTCGACCTCGAGTATCAGGGCACCGCGGTATCGCTGCGCTCACCCTGGCGGCAGGCCACGATGGCGAGTCTGGTCTCCGAGGCCGTCGGCCGCGATGTCGACATCCACTCGCCGATCGTGGAGCTCCGTCGTCTGTGCGACCGGCACGAGGTGTTCTTCGAGGGCTCCTGGGGTGCAGGCAAGCTGCTGACCGAGCTCTTCGAGAAGCTGGTCGAGCACACGCTCATCCGGCCCACGTTCGTCACACACTATCCCGCCGAGGTCTCACCGCTCGCTCGACGCAACGACGCTGACCCCGAGATCACCGACCGGTTCGAGTTGATGATCACTGGTCGCGAGTTCGCGAACGCTTTCTCCGAGCTCATCGACCCGATCGACCAGCGGGCCCGATTCCAGGCGCAGGCCGCGGCCAAAGACGCCGGCGACGATGAGGCCATGTGGGTCGACGAGGACTACCTGCGAGCGCAGGAGTACGGCATGCCGCCCGCCGGCGGGCTTGGCATCGGCATCGATCGGTTGGTGATGCTCCTTACCAACAGCGCGTCGATCCGCGACGTGTTGCTCTTCCCGCATATGCGTCCGGAGGCGTAAGCGCGCCTCGCGAGGCAGCGATCGTCTCTGGCAGCACGCTCTAGGGACATCGAGATCATCGCTTCATGCGACAGAGTTCCAAGATATGAGTGTATGTCACTCACATCTCGTGGCATCCCGCTTGCTTCCATTCCGGTACACATCGCTCGCTGTCGTCGGGCGGGGTAGAATAGCAGTACCGAAAAGAAAACCCGATGCGCCCCCGGGGCGTTCCCGATAGGAGTGACTTCACATGTTCGAGCGGTTCACCGAGAAGGCCAGACGCGTTGTCGTGTACGCCCAGGAAGAGGCCAAGAAGCTCAATCAGAACTACATCGGTACCGAGCATCTCCTGCTCGGGCTCATCCGTGAGGAGGACGGTATCGCCGCCAAGGCGCTCGAGAGCCTCGACGTCTCGCTTGATGATGTGCGAGCGCACGTCGAGGAGCTCATCGGCGAGGGCACGTACGTGCCCACCGGACACATCCCGTTCACGCCCCGCGCGAAGAAGGTGCTCGAGCTTTCGCTTCGCGAGGCCCTGCAGCTCGGGCATAACTACATCGGCACCGAGCACATACTTCTCGGCCTGATCAGGGAGGGCGAGGGAGTCGCCGCGCAGGTGCTGCTCGACCTCGGTGCTGACCTCGAGAAGGTCCGCTCCGCGGTACTGCAGCTGCTGTCCGGCTACTACGGCAAGCAGACCGAGCCCGCCGAGGAGCGGCGCGGAAGCCGCGGCGCCGAGGGCGCGCTGCTCGACGAGTTCGGGCGCAATCTCACCGAGGCCGCCACGAGCGGCAAGCTGGATCCCGTTGTCGGGCGTGGCCAGGAGATCGAGCGAGTCATGCAGATCCTCTCGCGCCGGACGAAGAACAATCCCGTGCTCATCGGAGAGCCGGGCGTTGGCAAGACAGCGGTGGTGGAGGGTCTCGCCCAGCAGATCGCCGAGGGCCAGGTGCCGGAGACGATCATCGACAAGCAACTCTACACGCTCGATCTTGCCGCGCTCGTCGCCGGGAGCAAGTACCGCGGTGAGTTCGAGGAGCGGCTCAAGAAGGTCATGAAGGAGATCCGCGAGCGCGGCGATGTCATCTTGTTCGTGGATGAGATGCACACGCTGGTGGGTGCGGGTGCCGCCGAGGGCGCTATCGATGCCGCGAGCATCGTGAAGCCGGCTCTCGCGCGCGGTGAGCTGCAGACGATCGGAGCCACGACGCTCGACGAGTACCGCAAGTACGTCGAGAAGGACCCGGCGCTTGAACGTCGCTTCCAGCCGATCATGGTCGGCGAGCCGAGCGTTCCGGAGACAGTCGAGATCCTGCGTGGTCTGCGTGATCGCTATGAGGACCACCACGGCGTGACCATCACCGATAGCGCGATCGAGGCCGCCGCCCAGCTTTCGGCGCGGTACATCTCTGATCGCTTCCTGCCCGATAAAGCCATCGACCTCATCGATGAAGCGGGCAGCAAGATGCGTATCAAGACGATGATGGCACCGCCGGCTGTGCGTCAGATCGACGAACGCCTCAGGCAGGCACGGCGAGAGAAGGAAGCGGCGATCGAGGCGCAGGAGTTCGAGAAGGCCGCGGCGTTCCGCGACAAGGAGAAGCAGATCAGCGCTGAGAAGCGTTTGGCGGAAGAAGAATGGCGCAAGCCTGCTTCGCAGCGTGCCGTTGAGGTGACAGAGCGGGAGATCGCGGACATCGTTTCGATGTGGACGGGGATTCCCGTGACCAGCCTCACCGAGGAGGAGACCGCCAAGCTCCTGCGCATGGAGGCGAACCTGCACGAGCGGATCGTCGGGCAGGACGAGGCCGTCACCGCCGTTTCCAAGGCGATCCGTCGTACGCGCGCGGGGCTCAAGGACCCCTCGCGCCCGGCTGGCTCGTTCATCTTCCTCGGTCCGTCCGGGGTGGGTAAGACGGAGTTGGCCAAGGCGCTGGCGGAGTTCCTCTTCGGCAGCGAGGAGGCGCTGATCTCCCTCGATATGAGCGAGTACATGGAGAAGCACACTGTGTCGCGTCTGGTGGGCTCGCCTCCCGGCTATGTCGGGTTTGACGAGGGCGGGCAGCTCACCGAGGCCGTCAGGCGCCGGCCGTACTCGGTCATCCTGTTCGACGAGATAGAGAAGGCGCACCCGGACGTGTTCAACGTGTTGCTCCAGATCTTCGAGGAGGGTCGTCTTACCGACTCGCAGGGCCGCAAGGTCGACTTCAAGAACGCGATCATCATCCTCACGTCGAACCTCGGCGCACGCGATATCGTCAAGGGTCAGCCCATCGGCTTCTCCGCACAGGAGAGCGGTGCGCTCGAGTACGACACGCTCAAGGAGCGGGTGACCGGTGAGCTCAAGAAGGTCTTCCGCCCCGAGCTGCTCAACCGTGTTGACGAGGTCATCGTCTTCCACGACCTCAAGGTCGAGGAGACCGAGCAGATCGTCGACCTGCTGATGGCGCGGCTGAGCGACCAGATGCTCGTCCAGGGCCTCGGTATCCGGCTGTCGCCGGAAGCGCGGGCGTTGCTCGCGCGAGAAGGCTTCGATCCGGCGCTCGGTGCGCGCCCGCTCAGGCGTGCGATCCAGCGCCTCGTGGAAGACCCGCTCTCTGAGCAGATCCTCGCGGGATCATGGCTTCCCGGTCAGACCGTGCTCGTGGACGTGGCGGACGGTCAGATCACGTTCACTGCGACCGATGCGCCGCCCGTAGAGCCGTGTGCCGCCGCTGTGGACGCCCCGAAGTCGACGATGGTACCGCGTGCATCCCGGTCGCGTCGGGGCTCTGGCGCCGCCGGCGGCTCGGCTGTCGAGTAGGTCCGGGTATGGCCAAGCCGCGGTCGACCTGGCGCTGCCAGCAGTGCGGCCACACCGAGCCGCGGTGGGTCGGACGGTGCTCCGAGTGTGGTGAGTTCGGCACGTTCACGGAAGAGGCCCCGGCCGCATCCGCGCCGGGGCCTTCATCGGTGGCGGGCATCGCGCGCCCGGTCACTGCGCTCGCCGATGTGGCGATAGCCGATGAGTTGCGCTTCTCTACCGGTATCCGTGAGCTCGACACCGTCCTTGGTGGCGGGCTCGTGCGCGGTTCTGTGGTGCTGATCGGCGGCGAGCCGGGTATCGGCAAGTCGACGCTGCTGCTGCAGGCGGCGGGCAGCCTCGGCGCTCGTGGCGTAGACGTGCTCTACGTATGCGGCGAGGAATCGGTGCAGCAGGTGCGCTCACGTGCGGACCGCGTGGGCGCGTCCACCGGCATCTCGCTGCTTCCCGAGGTCGACGCCTCGGTGGTGGAAGCAACGGTCTTGGCCGAGCGCCCGTCCGTCGTGATCGTCGACTCGATCCAGACGCTCTTCGATCCCGGACTCGATGGTGTCCCCGGCAGCGTGGGCCAGGTGCGCGCCACCGCTGCCAGGCTCGTGCGGCTCGCTAAGTCGCACGATGTCACCGTGATCGTGGTCGGCCACGTCACGAAGGAAGGCTCGATCGCGGGACCCCGGGTGCTCGAGCATGTGGTCGATACGGTGCTGTACTTCGAGGGCGATGCCAATCATACGTTCCGCATCGTGCGTGCGGCCAAGAACCGATTCGGTTCGGTCGCCGAGGTAGGGATCTTCGAGATGAGCGCGGCAGGGCTTGCCGAGGTGTCACAGCCGTCAAGCGCACTCCTCGCTGGTCGCGATGGAAGCGTGTCGGGGTCGGTGGTGATGGCCACCATGGAGGGGAGCCGGTGCCTCCTGGTCGAAGTGCAGGCGCTCGTCACTCCCAGCTATCTGCAGATGCCGAGGCGCCTATCGGTCGGCATCGATACCGCACGTGTGCTGCAGACCCTCGCGATCCTCGAGCGACGGGCCGGCATCGCGCTCGGTTCGCACGACGTGTACGTCTCAGTCGCCGGCGGTGTCCGGGTCAGCGAACCGGCGGTCGATCTGCCGCTCGCGCTCGCGATCGCTTCCGCGTACAAGGACCGGCCAGTGGGCACTGCCACCGCAGCGTTCGGGGAGCTCGGCCT
>Ga0228536_1001865_pt1 | contig 15899 bp, 14 predicted proteins | sample SJ1Smetagenome_FD_168611 | JGI IMG/M metagenome (GOLD analysis project Ga0228536, IMG submission 168611) | Enriched culture of PCE-dechlorinating microbial communities from Ithaca, New York, USA - SJ1.S | ecosystem: Engineered > Modeled > Simulated communities (microbial... > Unclassified...
AAGGCGGAAGAAGACCGCAAAGCAAAAGAAATACAGGAGCTGGCGGAAAAAGGCAAATTGCGCCAGATCCTCATTGAAGCCAAAATCGTTGAAGCGTCGGAAGATTTTGTCCGCAATCTCGGCATCCAGTGGGGATTCGGCAACCATTCTTCCATCGGATCCTACGGTTTGGGAATGGCCTTCGGCACCAATCCGCTCACGCAAACCAACGCCCAGAAACTGACGTATCCGAGCGAAATCCCCTTTTTGAAAGCGGGAACAGTCGATCCGCTGACCATGGCCGCGGTGAACTTTCCGTCCAGTCTCCTCGGCCCCACGCTGGGCATTGTCTTCGGCGGCGCGCGCACGTTTATTGAGACGCAGCTCTCCGCGCTGGAGGCAACCACCCAGGGGCGGGTGATTTCCTCGCCGAAGGTCGTGACGATGGACAATGTGAAAGCCGTCATCAAGCAGGGCGACGAAGTTCCCTATGTGACGCCCGCGTCCGGAACGTCGCCCGCGACCGTGACCTTCAAGGAAGCGGTTCTGCGGCTGGAAGTGAAACCCAAAATCACCGACGAAGGCCGGATTTCCATGGAAATCAAGGCGACGAATGATACGCCGGATTATGCGCAGGGCGAAAAACTGCAGGGCAATCCGCCGATTCGCAAAAATGAAGTGGAATCCAAGGTTGTCATCATGGACGGCGATACGGTGGTCATCGGCGGCGTTTTTCGCACGCAGGAAAACAAAATTGTAAGCGGCGTTCCCTGGGTTTACAAAGTTCCCATCCTGGGATGGCTTTTTAAAACGGAAAATGTTTCGCGGCAAAAACGGCAGTTGATGGTATTTATCACACCGAAGATATTGTCCGGATCCGGTTACGTGGAAGATGAATGCGACACGAAGAACCTCAATCAACTGGACCGCTGCCGCAACCGGAAATAATCATTTCACGGGTTTCATTTAAAAAACCCCTCTGCATGCTGTCATGCAAAGGGGGTTTTTATGCCCAGACAGGCGGAAAAGAAAAAACGATCAGGATGATGGCATCATGAAACTGAAAATTCCCGTGCTTCTCCTTGTATTGCTCTTGCAATGGCTGGCGGTTTCCTGCACCAGTACGCCCTGGCATCGGGAGCAGGCGGATCTCTATCTGAAAAAGGGTATGTCTCTGATTGAAGCCGGACAGTATATCGGCGCGCTCAAGGAACTGATGGAAGCAGACAAAAATGCGCCCAACGATCCGACCATCAACTATTACTTAGGGGTTGCCTACCACGGCCGGGGTTTGCGGGATCTGGCCATGGAGCGTTTCCAAAAGGCCGTCGACCTGAAATCCGATTACTCGGAAGCGCACAATTATATCGGGGCGATTTACATGGACATGGGCCAGTGGGAAAAGGCGGTTGCGTCTTTCGACCGGGCGCTGAAAAATTATCTTTACGCAACGCCCGCGCTTGCCCTGTACAATTCCGGTTGGGCGTATTACAATCTGCAAAATTACGATGTGGCGCTGTCCCGCTACCAGCAGGCCCTGCAGCAGGACAGGATGGGCGTGTTGCAGGCGCAAATTGAAAAAAATATCGGGCTCATCTATATAAAAAAGTCAAATCTGGTCCAGGCCAGACAACATCTGGAAAAATCCGTCACGCTGGACCCGGAGATCTATGATGCCCATTTTTTTCTGGGCGAAACGTATTTAAAAATTCGCGACACAGCCAATGCCCGAAAGTCTTTTACGCAGGTGATCAAACTGGCGCCGCAGTCGCCTTTTGCGCAGAAGTCCCGGGAGTATTTACAGCTCTTGCCGTGAACCGGAACCGCCGGATTTTTTTTTCCGGAAAGACAACGCCCGATTTCCGTCGGGAGAAAGCAGCGCCGGCGTCGTCTTTGTTTGAGCCATGGAACATCCGCAATTTTGTAAACCGGTTGCAAAACCACATGAATAAAAAGCAGCGCGCCGCGGGGCGGAGCGCCCGAAGGGCGCGCTTTCAGACCATCGCCTAAGCTTTACAGGATCGAGATTCATGTCGCAGTCCCTCTCCCATTTCCTACACGCCAGAAGAAAAGCCGTCCGGGAAAAACTGTGCAGAAACCGCCTTGACGGGATTGTCTTTTCTACAATGAGCCACGTCCGCTACCTGACGGGATTTACGGGCAGCGCCGGCATATTCCTGCTGGGGGCGGACGGTGACCGGCTGCTGGTGGACGGCCGCTACACGACACAGGCCGCCGCCGAAGCTGCGGGAATTCCGGTGATTCAGGTCCAGAATCAGAACCAGGGCATCGCCGAGGCGGTCCAGGCGCTGAAGCTCAAAAGCGTCGGTTTTGAAGCGGTGTCGGTGAGTGTGGAGACGTACAACGACCTGAGAAAAAAGATGAAAGGCGTCACGCTGGTTCCGCTGGGCGATGAGCTGGCGGGGCTGCGGGCCGTCAAGGACCGGCGGGAAAAGGCGGTGATGAAGAAAGCGGCGGCCATCGCCTCCGCGGCCATCGCCGCGCTGGCCCGGGAAATGCGGCCCGGCTGGACGGAGCAGGAAACGGCGCTGCAGCTGGAATGGATTGCGCGCCGGGCAGGCGCCGAGCAGGTGTCGTTTGAAACGATTGTTGCTTCCGGTCCGCACGGGGCGCTGCCGCACGCGAAACCGACCAAACGCCGGCTGCGCCACGGCGATTTTGTGGTCATTGACTTCGGCGTCAAGTACCGGGGATACTGCTCCGATGAAACCTGCACGTTTGCAATTGGGGAATTGACAGCCGTCCAAAAAAATGCTTATCGTGCGGTGCTGCGCGCGCATGATGATGCGATTGCGTTTGTTCGGGCGGGGAGAACCGCTGCTGACGTGGACGCGCTGGTTCGCAGCACGCTGGGTGACAAGTACGGACGCTATTTTGTTCACGGCACAGGTCACGGTGTCGGTCTGGAGGTTCATGAGGCGCCGCGTCTGACGCCGAATTCCCGGGATGTTCTGACGGCCGGCATGGTCGTCACGGTCGAACCCGGCGTCTATTACCCAGGCCGCTGGGGCATCCGGATTGAAGACACGGTTTTTGTAAAAGAGAACGGCTGCGAGCTCCTGACCGGAATGAACAAGAAACTCATCGTCATAGAATGAATTTTGAGGTTATGCTGTTATGAAGGTGTTTCCAGAAGACCTACTTTACAGTCGCGAACACATCTGGGTGCGGGTTGACGGAGATATGGCCACACTGGGGATTACGGATTACGCCCAGGAAAGCCTGGGAGAGATCCTGTCCATCGAATTCCCTGAAATTGATATGTATGTGGAGCGGGATGAGGCTTTCGGCTCCATTGAATCCACCAAGGCGGTCGTGGATTTGATTGCCTCGGTGAGCGGAACAATCGTCAGCGTCAACGAGGACATCAACGACGACATCGGCATCATCAACAGCGATCCTCACGATACCGGCTGGCTGGTCGTGATTGAGATGGACGATATGGAACAACTCGATGATCTTCTGGATGCGGCGGGGTATCATGATTATATCATGCAGCAGGAAGTGGATTGACGCCCTTCCATGATCTGGCGGCTGCTCCATTACCGGTCCGGCGACGCTTTTGAAAACATGGCGCTTGACGAGGCCGTGTTCCGGGAGACCGTCTGGAACAACCGTCCCCCCACCCTGCGTTTTTACGGCTGGCGGAACCCGGCCGTTTCCATCGGATATTTCCAGGATCTGGATAAGGAAATTCACATCGATTTATGCCGCGCCGCCGGCGTTGACATCGTGCGCCGGATCACCGGCGGAAAAGCCGTTTATCACTGCGATGAAGTCACCTACGCGCTTGCGGCCGGGCGATGCGCAAGCCTTTTTCCCGACGACATTTACCGCACCTATGAAATCGTCAGCCGGTGCCTGGCGCGCGGTCTGTATTCCCTGGGAATTGACGCGCGTCTGGCGGCAGCCCCCCCCGGGGCGGTTTCCAGAGCCCAGCGGCCGTCCTGCTGCTTTTCCGTTCCTTTCGGCAGCGAACTGCTCGTGGAGGGGAAAAAAATCTGCGGCAGCGCGCAGACGCGGACCCACGGCGGATTTTTGCAGCACGGCTCGCTGCTGATGCGTTTTGATCCGGAAAAAAACGCCGCTCTGATGGGGCCGCGAGATCCGGATGCCGCCAGGACGCTTCAGTCCCGCGTGGCGGCGGTCAATCAGGTTCTTGCCGCTCCCGTCAGCGTCGAGGCGCTCTGCCAGGCCCTGCAAAGGGGATTTGTCGAAGAACTGGGTATTCGCCTCGTTCCGGAGCCGCTGACGCCGGCGGAAGAGTCGCTGGCCGCGCGGCTCGTAAAAAAGTACGCCAGCGAGGCCTGGACCCGCCGGCGGAAAAAGGATGCTTTTGCCCCCGCCGGGCCGTTTTGACGAATCGGTTTATTTTAGTTGCATTTTTGGCCCGGATCGCATATAGGCAAACCTTACCGCGCGACGGAGAGGGCAACACAGACCAGACGATTCGCCGCCGGGAAAAGTTTTCTGCGGGAAACCGCCGGAAATCCACCGTTGGTGGCAGGATTTCCGGACAAGGAGCGTGATTTAAAATTTATTGGAAATTCCAGGGTAGTTGACGGCGCAGGACAAGTCTCTCCTGCGGCGTGCTGCCCTTTTTTTGTATTTAAAAGTCAAAAACCAAAAACCCGGATCACAACAAAAGAGGAGGAAGCCATTGGAAGTTAAAGTGATTGACAACGATGTCGAAAAAGCGCTTAAAATTTTGAAAAACAAACTGTCGAAGAGCGGATTATTCAAGGAACTGAAAGTCCGCCGGGCTTATGAAAAGCCTTCCGTGAAAAAGAAGAGAAAAACCATTGAAGCGCGCCGCAGACTGGCCAAGGTTCAGCGCCGGCGCAGCAATTAAGTGATCACTCATTTCGGCCGCCAGCGGCGGACCGGCCGCGCCGATCGGCGGTGCTGTGGGAGGATGCGGACCGTATGGAAAAGCAATACTTAATCGACGCGCTGTCGAAGGAGGAATCCTGGCGGATCTTCCGCATCATGGCGGAGTTTGTCGAATCCATTGAAGTGCTTTCCTCCATCGAAAACGCCGTGACGGTTTTTGGTTCGGCCCGCGTCAAACCCGGCGACAAATATTACTCGGCGGCGGAAGAACTCGGCCGGCTTTTGGCCCAGAGCGGTTTTTCCGTCATCACCGGCGGCGGTCCCGGGATCATGGAAGCGGCCAACAAGGGCGCGGCGGAAGCGGGCGGCCAGTCCGTGGGGATGAACATCAAACTTCCCTTTGAACAGAAGCCCAATCCTTACGCTACCCTTCAGCTCGATTATAAGTACTTTTTCATCCGCAAGGTCATGTTCGTCAAGTATGCCGTCGCCTACGTGATCATGCCGGGCGGATACGGGACCATGGACGAGTTTTTCGAGGCCCTCACGCTGATCCAGACCAAGCGCGTTCGCAGTTTTCCGGTCATCCTGATGGGACGCGACTACTGGCAGGGGCTTCTCGACTGGCTGCGAGACAGCATGCTGCAAAAAGACATGATCCTGCCTTTTGACGTTGAAATGATCCAGATCATCGATGAGCCGGAAGAAGTCGTCAAACACATCAAGAAGTACGTCATCATTTAAATTGCAATCATTTCCCGCGGACGTCACGCATGACTTTGGAAAAAGCGATCGGCGATTTGAAGAAGGGTAAAGTCGCGCCCTGCTATCTCCTGTACGGGGACGAAGAGTATCTGATCAGCGACGCCCTGGAGCAGCTTCTGGATCTGCTCATCGCTCCGGGCGACCGCGATTTCGGTCTTTTTTTCATCGACGGCGACAGCGCCGAGTTTGATCTTTTGCAGGACCATCTGCTGGCGCCTTCGCTTTTGGGCGGGCCCAAGGCGGTGGTGGTCAAAAATACGTCGATTTTCCAGTCGCGGGAAAATCTCGGCGATCTGATCGGGAAAATCCGCGACACGCTCGACGCGCATCCCGACAAAGCCGCCCGGTATTTCCAGTCGTTTTTGAAGCTGTCGGGGTTTGCCTGGGAGGACCTGCAGGGCGCCGGCTGGCAGAAGATCACCGATGAACAGTGGCGCCGGGCGGTCGAGGACGATCCGGGGGAAGACCGGCACAAGTGGCTGCCGCGGATCGTTGAAATCTGCGCCGGCCGGGGCATGACGTCCAATGGCTCGGCCGATCTTGCCGATCAGTTTGAAAAACTCCTCGCCAATGGGCTGCCTGCGGGCAATTGCCTGATTCTTACCGCTGACACGGCGGACAAGAGAAAAAAGATCTTCAAGGTCATCGATAGACTGGGCGTGATCCTGCATTTCGGCGCCCTCAAAGGGGAAGCGGCCACACGGGAAACGCTCAAAAGCGAAGCGCAGAAGCTGCTCGGCCGCTGCGGCAAGACCCTGTCGCCCGCGGCCTGGATGGCTCTGGGAAAGAAAACCGGCTTCCAGCTGCGCCTGTCCCTCAACGAACTGGAAAAACTGATTGCGTTTTCGGGAGAGCGGCCGGTCATCGAGGATAAAGACGTTGAAGCCGTTGTCGGCAAAACCCGCGAAGATTCGATTTTCGATTTAACCGCGGCGCTTTCCGAGAAAAACGCCCGGGCGGCCCTGGCGGCGCTTAGCGCCCTTCTGGACCAGGGGGAGCATCATCTGATGATTCTCACGATGATCGGCCGGGAAATCCGTCTGCTCTTACAGGCGTCGCTGCTGGTGGCAGCGGGGCGTCTGCCCGGACTGCCGCCGAACATGGATTACGGCGCCTTTCAGAAAACGGTTTATCCGGCCGTGGCCCGTCTGGCGTCGGGGGCCGCGCGCAAGGAGGATACGCTGATTTCCAAGCATCCGTTTGTAGTGTACAACGCCCTGCGCAACTGTCGCCGGTTTTCCTATCCGGTGTTGCTCGGATATCTCGATGATCTGGTGGAAATGGACCGGGCCATGAAATCCTCAGCCACCGATCCGCAGATCCTCCTGGAGCGGTTTTTAATTCAGGCATGCACTTAAAGCTTCCGAACTTTGGCCCGGGCCTGCTTTTCTGCCCGGGACAGCCGGCGGGACGGACCCTTTTTTGATACCGGGCGGCTTTCGTCGTCTTCCTCTTCGTCTTTTCCCTCTGAAAAGTCGCTGCCTGGGGCGGCAAACTGTCTTTCCACGATGGATTCAAACTCCGGCGAAGACAGGGCCGCCTTGCCCCGGCGGACGGCATAGGAGGCGATTTCGCGGTCGGAAGAAATCACCAGAATGTCCTCGTCCGAAGACGCGATGATCCTTTTGAGCACCTCGTCGGCCTTGACGCCTTTGGGCGAGTAAATTATAAAAATACCGTTTGCGTAATCCCGTTCTTCCTTTGCGGAGCCGCCGAGCCATCCGTCGAAAACCACGGTAATCCGGTGATCTTTGGTGCGTTTATAGCGGGCCAGCCATTCGAGAAGCGCGTTGCGCCCGGCTTCGAGGCTCTGACGCTCGAAGCGCCGCAGGCGGATGGACTGCCGGATCAGATTGTAGCCGTCGATATAAATGTGCATGATCGATTTTTGCACACTGACGCCCCGGATTTCAATGAAAAAAACGGTATTTTTCTTGACGGATGACCGGCCGGTCTGTTACCGTCGCGGTGTTTCCGGAACTTCCAGCGGGGAATCCCGCTGACAATAAATCGTGCGGAGGTCTATATGGATATCAAAAGAATATGTGTGTTGGGCGCGGGACTCATGGGCAACGGGATCGCGCAGGTGTGCGCGGCGGCCGGCTTCGACGTGACGCTGCGGGATATCGAGCAGCGGTTCATCGACAACGGGATGAACACGATCAAAAAGAACCTGAGCCGCGACGTGGAAAAAGGCAAAATTTCCAAGGAACAGATGGATGCCGTCCTGGGGCGGATTCGCCCGACGCTGGATTTGAAGGAAGCGGCCGTCGACGCGGACGTGGTGGTGGAAGTGGTTATTGAACTCATGGATTTGAAAAAAAAAGTGTACGCGGACCTGGAAGCCGTCGTGCCGCAGCACTGCCTGTTTTTCACCAACACCTCGGGCTTGAGCATCACCGAAATGGCCGCCATTACCAAACGGCCGGAGCGCTTCATCGGCACGCATTTTTTCAATCCCGTTCCGGTCATGCGCCTGCTGGAGGTCATCCGCGGCCAGCAGACCTCCGATGAAACGGTGGAAGTGGCCCGGGCCTGGGGCAAGAAAATCGGCAAGGAGGTCGTCATGGTGAAGGAGGCGCCCGCCTTTGTCGTGAACCGCATTTTGTGCTCGATGATCAACGAGGCCTTCTTCGTTCTGGATGAAGGACTGGCGACCGCCGAAGACATCGATAAGGCCATGCAGCTGGGCTGCAATCATCCGATCGGCCCGCTGGCGCTGGGCGACCTGATCGGCCTCGACACGCAGCTGCGGATCTGTGAAGGGATGCACCGGGAACTGGGCGACAAGTATCGTCCGTCGCCGCTTTTGCGCAAGCTGGTGCGCGCCGGAAACCTGGGGCGCAAGTCCGGGCGCGGCGTTTACGACTACGGCAAGAAATAAGCGCGCTTTTAAAAATGTGCGGCGGCCCCGTTGGAAGACGCGAGCCGCCGTTTTTTGTTGAGGGGAAATATCCGGCCGGATTTTTTCCGGCGCGCGAGGCCGTCAGGTCCCGTTGGCCGCGGCTTTCAGGGCTTTGATGGTCGCGGCGTAGTCGCTTGCGCCGAAGACCGCCGCGCCCGCCACCAGCACATCCGCGCCCGCCTCAGCGACGGAAGCGATGTTTTGCAGCTGGACGCCGCCGTCCACTTCCAGGAGGGGCTTTTGCGCCAGGCCGGCGATCATCCCGGCGGCCCGCCGGATCTTGGACAGAGATCCCGCAATGAACTGCTGTCCGCCGAAGCCGGGATTGACCGACATGATCAAAAGCAGGTCAATGTCGGCTATGATCTCCTCGACGGAAACCAGCGGCGTCGCCGGATTCAGCGAAACGCCGGCCTTTTTGCCGCTTTTCCGGATCAACTCCAGCGTGCGGTGCAGATGTCCGGCCGCCTCCACATGGACCGTGATGTAATCGGCGCCCGCGGCGGCGAAGGATTCAATGTAGCGGTCCGGGTCTTCAACCATCAGGTGGACATCGAAGGGCAGTCCGGTGGTTTTGCGCAGCGCGGCGATCATGGCCGGTCCCAAAGTGATGTTGGGAACAAAGCGCCCGTCCATGACGTCCACGTGAATCCAGTCCGCGCCGGCTTTTTCCACCGCGGCGATTTCCGCGCCCAGCCTGGCGCCGTCGGCGGAAAGAATCGAAGGGGCGAGCAGTTTCATGGCGTCTCCTTTTGTCGAGTCTTCAAATATACCAAAGCCGGGCGCCTGTCAACCCGGATAGGCGCAGAGGCTGCAGGCAGTCAGTCTTTTACTTGACACCGAAGGCGAAAAAATAAATGATGCGCGCATGAGAATTCTTTATAACATTCTGCTTTGGATCGTTGCGGTTCCGGGACTATTGTTTTTTCTCATCAAAATGCTTCTCACGGGCAAATACCGCCACAGTTTTCTTCAGAAACTCGGCGCACGCCAGAAGCCTCTGCTGGCGGGCATCGGGCCGGGGCCGCGGATCTGGATTCACGCGGTTTCCGTGGGCGAGGTGACGGCTGCCCAGCCGGTTGTCGCCGCGCTGAAAAAGCAGCGGCCGGAGGTAAAAATCATCTTTTCCACTTCCACCGAAACCGGCCAGGGCATGGCGCAAAAGCTCGTTTCCGGCGCGGACGCCTTTATTTATTTTCCCCTTGATATTTCCTTTGCCGTCCACCGGATGCTGTCTCTCGTCCGGCCGGATGTCTTCGTCCTCGTGGAGACGGAGCTGTGGCCCAATTTCCTGGCTTCCTGCCGCGCGCGCGGCGTGCGCGTGGTGCTGGCGAACGGCCGGATTTCCCCCCGCTCCTTTGACCGGTACCGCCGGACGCGCTTTTTCTGGAAGCGGGCGCTGGCCGACGTAAACGAGGCCGGCATGATTTCGCAGGTTGACGCCGAGCGGATCTGCGCAATCGGCCTGGCAAAAGACAAAATCCAAGTGATGGGCAACGCCAAATACGATGCGCTCGCATCTCTGGTCTCGTCCCAACTGCACGAGGACACCGTCCGGCGCTTCGGCGTGCGGCCGGAGGAAAAATTTTTCGTCGCGGGCAGCACGCACCCGGGCGAAGAGGATATCGTGATCCGGGTGTACCGGGCGCTGGCCGACGCCGATCCGGCCTTCAAACTCATTTTGGCGCCGCGCCATGTGGAACGCGCCGGGGAAGTCCAGGCAGCGCTTGCTCGGGCGGGATTTCCGGACATCATCCGCGTATCGGAGATCAGAGCGGGCCGCAGGCGGGCCGCCGAGCGCGGAATTCTGGTCGACGTCATCGGCGAGCTCTTCAAAGTCTATTCGCTGGCGCAAATCGTTTATTGCGGCGGCTCGCTCGTGCCGCGGGGCGGACAAAACATTCTGGAAGCGGCGGCCTGGGGGAAGGTGATCTTTTACGGCCCCTCCATGGAGGATTTCAGCCAGGAGGCGGCGCTTCTGGAAGCGGCGGGCGCGGGCGTGCGCATTTCCGGCGAGCGGGAGCTTTTGGAGGGCATGCAGAGGCTGCTTGCCGCTCCCGAGGAACTGCGCGTCCGCGGCGAGAACGGCCGGGCGGCGGTCCGGGCCAACATGGGCGCGGCCGGGAGGTACGCCGTCATGATTGTCAAACATCTGGCCTGACGGCGCCGGCCGCCCTGGCTTTACCCGCCATCCGCGTCAAACCGGCAAACGTTGCGCCTGCTGTCTTGACAGGCGGCGAAAAGGTGGTAAAAAGAAACGGGTTCAATCCGCGACGGGAGGTTTTTTATGCTGAAAAAATATGAAGCGGCCAGCGAGCAGGTCAATCTGACCCGGACGCTCATGGCCCGGGCGCTGATCAACAAGTATCTGAACAGGACCAACCTGATCTGCTATTCCGAACTTTCCCGTCTCATCGGCTGCGAGGCGTTCGTCAAGCATGAAAACCATAACCCGACCGGATCGTTCAAAATCCGGGGCGCGCTGAATTTTTTCCATCACATGTCCAGGGAAGAGCTGGAAACCGGCATTCTCGTGGCGACCCGCGGCAACCACGGCCTGGCGATGGCCTGGGCGGGGCAGTGGTTTCACGTGCCCTGCACGGTGGTCGTTCCGGAAAACAACAATCCGGAGCTCAACCGCATCATCGAGAGCTACGGCGCGGAGCTGATCGTCCACGGAGAGGATTTTTACGACGCCCAATCCTACTGCGACGAGCTGGTGGACAGCGCGGGCTATTATTATGTCCAGCAGGGCAACGAGCCGGAAATCCTCAACGGCATCGCCACCATGGGACTGGAAATTCTGGAGGACCTGCCGGACGCCGATACGATCATCTGCCCCATCGGCGGCGGCGCCGGCTGCGCCTCGCTTTTGAAAACCGCGCGCGCAATCAAACCCTCGATTGAAATCATCGGCGTGGAGCCGGCCAACGCGCCGTCTTTCTACACGTCGTGGCAGAGAAAGCAAATCGTCACGCTCGACGAAGCGCACACGATCGCCGACGGGCTGGCCGCCCGGACCGTTTTTCATCTGCCGTACGTGATTCTCCGGGACACGATCAACGACGTCGTGCTGCTTTCCGAAGACGAAATTCTCGAAGGCGTGCGCATGGCGCTCACCGCGACGCACAACCTGGCGGAAGCCGCCGGCGCCGTTTCGCTGATAGCCGCCTGGAAAATCAGAGACCGGCTGGCAGGCAAGAAAGTGGTCATGATCATGTCCGGCGGCAATCTCAACATGGATCATCTGAAAAAAGCCATCGGCTGCTGACGAACCGGATAGCGCGCAGACGACCCCACAGGCAAGGCCTTTCTCTTTGCGGAAGGGCCTTCCTTGAAGAATATGAAGCTAAAGGAGTTTTTTGTATTATGACCGACCCCACCCCCCCCGCCGCAACCGATTTTATCCGCGACATCATTGACGAAGATCTGCGCACCGGCAGGCATGCAGGACGCGTGGCCACCCGTTTTCCGCCGGAGCCCAACGGCTACATCCATATCGGACACGCCAAGTCCGTATGCCTCAACTTCGGTCTGGCGCGCCAGTACGGGGGAACCTGCAATCTCCGCCTCGACGATACGGATCCGGCGGGCGAGTCCATGGAGTTCGTGGAGTCCATCATCCGCGACGTGCGCTGGCTCGGCTTCGACTGGGAGGACCGTCTTTTTTATGCATCCGACTATTTCGAAAAACTTTTCGCCTTCGCCGTGGAGCTCATCAAAAAGGGGGACGCCTACGTTTGCAGCCTGAGCCCCGATGAAATCCGCGAGCACCGCGGCTCGTTTACCGAGCCGGGCCGGGAAAGCCCCTATCGCAGCCGGTCGGTGGAGGAGAACCTCGACCTGTTCGAACGAATGCGCGCCGGCGAGTTTGCCGACGGCGCGCACGTCCTGCGCGCCAAAATCGACATGGCCGCGCCCAACATTGTCATGCGCGATCCCATCCTCTACCGCATCAAGCGCGAACCCCACTACCGCACGGGAGCGCAGTGGATCATTTACCCGATGTACGATTTCGCCCACTGCCTCTCGGACGCACTGGAAGGCATCACCCACTCCATCTGCACGCTGGAGTTTGAAAACAACCGCCCGCTCTACGATTGGATCGTGGAGCGGCTCATTGCCGCCAACCGCCCCAAGCAGATTGAATTCGCCCGCCTGAGCGTCAGCTACACGGTGCTGAGCAAGCGCAGGCTCATCCAGCTGGTGCAGGAAGGTCATGTCCGGGGCTGGGACGATCCGCGCATGCCCACCGTCTCCGGCATGCGGCGCCGGGGCTTTTCGCCGGAGGCGATCCGGAGCTTCTGCGCCGAAATCGGCGTCGCCAAAAACGACAACCTCGTCGACATGGCCCTGCTCGAACACTGCGTTCGCGACGACCTCAACGAGCGGGCGCCCCGGGCGATGTGCGTCCTCCGGCCGCTCAAAGTCGTGATCGACAATTATCCGGAAGGTCAGACGGAAGAATTCGACTGCGCCAACCATCCCCAGCGCCCCGAAATGGGAACGCGGAAGGTCCCCTTCTCCCGCGTGCTGTATATCGAGCGCGAGGACTTCATGGAGGAGCCGCCCAGGAAATACAACCGCCTGGGGCCCGGGCGGGAAGTCCGGCTGCGCAATGCCTACGTCATCAAATTTGCAAGCCTGGTAAAGGATGAAAAGACGGGCGAGGTGACGGAACTCCACTGTTCCTACGATCCGGCGACCCGCAACGCCCCGCCTGCGGACGGCCGCAAGGTGCAGGGCGTGATTCACTGGGTCTCGGCGGCGCATGCCGTGTCCGCCGAAGTGCGCCTCTACGACCGCCTGTTCACCATTGAAGATCCGGGCAGCGAAGAGGATTTTCTCCAATACCTGAATCCGCAGTCCCTCGAAATCCTGCCGGTCTGCTATGCGGAGCCCGGCCTGCAAAATGCCGAACCGGGAAGCGCTTACCAGTTTGAACGGGTGGGCTATTTTTGCGCCGACGAAAAGGAGTCGCAGCCCGGGCGCCCGGTGTTCAACCGGGTGGTGCCGCTGCGTGACAGCTGGACGAAAATTGCCGGGAAGGGATAAAAAATGGCTGGGGAACAAGGATTCGAACCTTGATTGACGGAGTCAGAGTCCGGTGTCCTACCATTGAACGATTCCCCAGCAGGACCGCCCGCCGGGCCTGTCCTGGCCCGGAAGCGGGGGGAACTATAATGCGATTGATTTTATATGTCAACAAAATTTCTGTGCGAAAAATTCAGTTTTTGCAAAGAGGTGTTCCGTCTGTGCGAGAATGGATTTTTCCGCGCGCATCCTGCGTTTGACGACACACAGCAGGGAGCCAGGGGGAACCTGCCGGCAGACATCTGATGGAAATTCTTTTCCGGACGCGCGCTTTGGAGCTCGAGCGCGCGGCCGGTCGGAAAAAACTTCAGGAGGGCGTTGGAAGATGAGATCATTGCGGGCGGCCGTGTGTCTGGTCTGGCTGGCATTCTGGGCGGCTGTTGCAACCTTGGTCCTGGCTATTCCCATCATTGCCGCCGGACTTTTGGGCCGCACCGGAAACCTGGCCTTTTCTCTCACCAAAATCTGGGCGTACATCATGCTGGCCGTCTCCTTTGTCCGCACGGAAATCGTGAACCGGGAAAAGATCGCGCCCGGAACATCGTACATCATCATGTCCAACCACCAGTCTCTGTACGACATTCTGGCGCTGGTCACCACGCTGGGCATTCAGTACCGCTGGTTCATCAAAAAGGAGGTGCTCAAGGTTCCTCTTTTCGGATACGGGCTTTACGCCTCGCGCAACATTTTCATCGACCGTTCCAACACCGCCCGGGCCATTGAAAGCATCAACCGGGGCATCGACCGCCTGCCCGCCGGCGTGAGCATTCTGGTGTTTCCCGAAGGAACCCGGTCGGCCGACGGACAAATTCACCCGTTTAAAAAAGGCGGCTTCATTCCGGCCGTCGAGCGCAAAATCCCCGTCTTGCCCGTGACCGTGAACGGCAGCCGCCGCGTTCTGCCCAAGGGCAGCCTCGCGCTTCGGCCGGGGACAATCCAGGTTGTGATCGGCGACCCCATCGAAACCAGCGCCTGCACCCACGCCGACGTTCCGGACCTGATTGACCGGACACGGCAGGCGGTGCTGGCCAACTTCCATCCGGAATATCCGGCCCGCAGCTGATCCGCTGTTTTTCGTTAACTTTGCAGCTCCAGAACCAGCGCGGTGCGCGTGGGAAGGTAAAGCCTCAATTCATGGCGCACGGTCTGGCCCGCGAGCACGGGCAGCGTGCAATGGACCTGGCCGGCGAAAAGACGCGCGTGGCCGCCGTAGGCCGCGTCATCCGAGTCGAGGATCATCCGCCAGGCGCCGGGCGGCGTTGCGACGGCGTAGTCCGGATAAGACGCGGTCGGGTGAAAGTTGAAGCTGAAGATCAGCCGGCCCCGCTGAAAAACAAGCACCTTGTGGTCATCGCGCTCGTGCAGGAGCCGGGGTCGGGGATCGGCAAGAAAGTTGCTGCGTCGCGCAAGCGCGATCATGTCCCGGTCGAAGCGGCCGAGGAGGGCGTATTTCAAATCCGGGTCATCCGCCAGATGCCACTGGCGCCTGGCGTAGGCATAAGACCAGCCGTTTCCCTCCCGCGGAAAATCGATCCACTCGGGATGTCCGAATTCGTTGCCCATGAAATTCTGGTAGCCGTGGCCGGCGGTGGCCAGAGTGATCAACCGGATCATTTTATGCAGAGCCACGGCCCGGCCGGTGATCGGGTCCGGATCGCAGAGGCTCATGTGGCCGTACATCGCCGCGTCGGCCATCCGGAAGATCAGCGTCTTGTCGCCGACCAGCGCCTGATCGTGAGATTCGGCGTAGCTCACGGTTTTTTCGTCGCTGCGCCGGTTGGTAAGCTCGTACCACAGGCGTCCCATCGGCCAGTCTTCATCGCGAAAGTCGCTCATGAGCCGAATCCAGAAGTCCGCAATGCCCATCGCCAGGCGGCAGTCGAAGCCGATGCCGCCTTTTGCCGCCGGCAGGGCCAGCGCCGGCATGCCGCTCACGTCTTCGGCGAGCGTAAGGGCGCGCGGCCGCGCACTGTGGACAACACGGTTGGCGAGCGCCAGGTAAACCAGCGCGTCTTCATCGACGTTGGCATTGAAGTAGTCGTCGTAGGACGTGAAGGTTTTGCCCAGGCCGTGGTCGCGGTAAAGCATGGAGGTGATGCCGTCAAAGCGGAAGCCGTCAATGTGGTATTCGGAAAGCCAGAAGCGGCAGTTCGACAGCAGAAACCGCAAAACTCCCGCTTTGCCGTAGTCGAAGCACCGCGATCCCCAGGCCTCATGAAAGCCGCGGCGGCCGGCGTGGAAATACAAATCGGAGGTTCCGTCAAAGCGGCTGAGGCCTTCCACGTCGTTGCCGACGGCGTGC
>Ga0228536_1001867_pt1 | contig 15881 bp, 12 predicted proteins | sample SJ1Smetagenome_FD_168611 | JGI IMG/M metagenome (GOLD analysis project Ga0228536, IMG submission 168611) | Enriched culture of PCE-dechlorinating microbial communities from Ithaca, New York, USA - SJ1.S | ecosystem: Engineered > Modeled > Simulated communities (microbial... > Unclassified...
TTTCTAAAATTATTTTGAGTTATATACATCTAATTAATGAATATATACCCAAAATGGGGGGAATCCAGCCATTTCAATATATAAAATGTAGTATTAATGCGAGTTGTAGAGTTCTGCAACGAGCTAAAATAAGAAAAAATAGGGGGTTTTACGATGAAAGTTTTAAAAGGATTATATTACACAGAAGATCATGAATGGGTAAAAGTTGATGGGAACTATGCTTATATTGGCATAACAGACCACGCACAACACAACTTAGGTGATATCGTCTATGTTGATTTGCCAGAAGTTGACGAAGAATTTGAAAAGGGAGATGCTTTTGCAGCAGTAGAATCAGTCAAAGCTGCAGCAGATGTTTATATACCAGTAAGTGGAAAAGTTGTTGAAGTGAATGAAGAATTAATAGACGATCCAGCACTATTAAATGCAGATGCTTTTGAAAACTGGATAGCTAAAATCGAGTTAAAAGATAAATCAGAATTAGATGAACTTATGTCAAGTGAGGATTATGAAAGCTTTCTAGAAGAGGAGGAGTAAGATGTATCCTTATATACCACATACAGACAAAGATGTGGAAGAGATGCTTAAAAAGCTTGGCTTAAACGACATCGAGCAATTGTTTGATGACATCCCAAAAGACGTAAAATTGAATAGAGAATTAGACATACCTAAAGCAAAGAGCGAATTAGAAGTTAGAAATAGATTAATCGAACTTGCAAATAAAAATTGTTCTCTATCCAATGTAACCTCATTTTTAGGTGCTGGGGCATATGAACATTATATACCTTCTGTAGTGAATCATGTAATTTCAAGAAGCGAATTTTATACTGCATATACTCCATATCAACCAGAGATAAGCCAAGGAACTCTTCAATACATCTTTGAATTTCAAACACTTATAAGCGAATTAACAGGAATGGATGTAGCAAATGCGTCATTATACGATGGAGGTACTGCAGTTGTCGAAGCTGCTTTGATGGCATGTGCTTATTCAAAAAGAGATAATATAATAATTTCTAAAGCAGTTAAGCCTGATGCGAGAAAAATATTAAAAACCTACGCTCATGCACAAAGCCTAAATGTAATTGAAGTAGGCATTGATGATGGTGTAACTGACTTAAATCAACTTGCAAATTTAGTTGATGAAAATACTGCTGCAGTTATAGTTCAAAGTCCAAATTTCTTTGGAATAATTGAAGACTTAGAAAAAATTTCAGAGATAGCTCATAAAGTTAAGAAGACTACTTTTGTAGCTTCTGTCGACCCAATATCACTAGGCATACTTAAAAGGCCTGGAGATTTAGGAGTAGATGTGGCAGTTGGCGAAGGCCAGTCTTTAGGGATACCACTTAGCTTTGGTGGACCATATCTAGGATTTATGGCGGCTAAAAAAGAATACATCAGAAAGATGCCAGGTAGAATTGTTGGACAAACCGAAGACTTAGACGGAAAGAGATCATTTGTGCTAACACTTACAGCCAGAGAGCAGCACATTAGAAGAGAAAAAGCGACTTCAAATATATGCTCAAATCAGGGTTTAAATTCTTTAGCAGCTACTGTTTACATGGTGACACTAGGCAAAAAAGGGATTAAAGAAGTCGCGCTTAAATCCACTCAAATGGCTCATTATGCATTTGATGAATTAACAAAATCAGGTAAGGTTAATCCACTGTTTAACAAACCTTTCTTTATAGAATTTGCACTTAAGGCAGATAAATCTACTGAGGAAATCAACCAAAAATTACTTGAAAACGGGATAATCGGTGGATACGATTTATCAAAAGAATATCCCCAATACGAAAACAGCTCTTTATATGCAGTCACTGAGGTTAAGAGAAAAGAAGATATAGATAAGTTAAAGAGCGTATTGGAGGGAATACTATGAGAAACTATGATAAATTGATATTTGAAATCTCAAAGCCTGGAAGAGTAGCATATAAATTGCCTGAATTAGATATTGAAGAAAAACCTATTGAAGATTTAATACCTAAAGAGTTTCTATCTGATAAAGAGTTAAATTTACCAGAAGTTTCAGAAGTCGATGTAATAAGGCATTACACAAACATCTCAAATAAGAATTACGGAGTAGATACAGGATTTTATCCACTTGGATCTTGCACTATGAAATACAATCCAAAGATCAATGAAGACATGGCTAGATTAGATGGATTTGCAAACCTTCATCCATATCAGCCCCAATCTTGTGTTCAAGGCTCATTAGAGCTGATGTATGAACTTCAAAATTATCTCTGTGAAATATCCGGCATGGATCAAATAACACTCCAACCTGCTGCAGGGGCTCATGGTGAGCTGACAGGTGTAATGCTAATCAAAGCGTATCACGAAAGCAGAAATGACAATAAGAGAAACAAAATAATAGTTCCAGACTCGGCTCATGGTACAAATCCAGCGACTGCAGCTATGGCTGGTTATGACATAATAGAGATAAAATCAACAAAAGAAGGGCTAGTAGATTTAGAGCAATTAAGGCAAGCAGTTGGAGAAGACACAGCTGGATTGATGCTTACAAATCCAAACACACTTGGACTTTTTGATAGGGGAATAAAAGAAATAGCAAAAATAGTTCATGATGCTGGAGGATTGCTTTATTACGATGGAGCAAATGCAAATGCCATTCTAGGCTATGCTAGACCTGGAGATATGGGTTTTGATGTAGTTCACTTTAATCTACACAAGACTTTTTCAACACCTCATGGTGGAGGAGGACCCGGATCTGGGCCAGTCGGAGTTAAAAAAGATTTAGTGCCATTTTTACCAGTACCAATAGTAAAAAAAGATAATGACCAGTTCTATCTTGATTATGATTATCCACAATCAATTGGCAAGATGAAAGATTTTTATGGACACTTTGGCATATTAGTAAGGGCATACACTTATATACTGTCAATGGGCAGTGACGGGTTAAAGAAAGCATCACAGATGGCGGTTTTAAATGCGAACTATCTAAAAGAACATTTAAAAGAAGATTATTATTTGCCAATAGATACAATTTACAAGCATGAGTTTGTTCTGGGAGGTTTGAAAGATTCATTAAGTGAGGTCATAACTTTAGATATAGCCAAGAGATTACTAGATTATGGCTATCATCCACCGACAGTTTATTTCCCACTCATCATCAATGAAGCGCTAATGATAGAACCAACTGAAACAGAAAGCAAAGAAACACTAGATGAATTTATTGAAGCGATGATAAAGATAGCCAAAGAAGCTAAAGAAAATCCAGAGCTTTTAAAGACTGCACCTCATAACACAGTAGTAAGAAGGCCAAACGAAGTAAAGGCAGCAAGAGACATCATAGTAAAATACGAAGGGTAGGTGTATTATTTGACAAAAAAAATAGCCATAATTGGAGCTGGCCCCGGGGGATATGTCGCAGCTATTCGGGCTGCTCAACTAGGGGCAGATGTGACATTAATAGAAAATGTAAGAGTAGGGGGAACTTGCTTAAATAGAGGCTGTATCCCTACAAAGACTTATTTTACAAATGCAAAGATATTATCTGACATGAGAAGGGCAAACGAGTTTGGCATTGAAGTAGATGGCTTTAGAATGAATGGTAAAGCTCTGCTTAAAAGAAAAGAAGAAGTAGTTGAAAATATCGTAGGAGGAGTTGAAAAACTCATCTCTTCCTATAAAAATATCGAACTTATCGATGGCAAAGCTAGGTTTGAAAATGCAAACACTTTAAAGGTCACTTTAAAAAATGGAGAAGAAAAAATAGTCACAGCTGATGAAATCATCATAGCTACTGGCTCGTCAGCTCAAATGACCGAGACAAAAGGAGTTGATTTAGAAGGTGTCATAACCTCTGATGAACTCTTAGAACTTGATGAAATACCAGAAACTTTGATTGTGGTCGGAGGCGGAGTCATCGGACTTGAATTTGCAAGCATCTACAAAGAATTAGGTTCAAATGTCATACTTTTAGCATCTAGAATTTTAAAAGATGGGGATAAAGAAATTGCAAAAAGACTGACACCAACTTTGAAAAAACAGGGCATAGAAGTCTATGTAGATATAAGAGCAAAAGAAATTTTAAGAGAAGATGGTAAATTAAAAGTTATCGCTAAGTACAAAGAAAAAGACGAAGAGATTACTGTAGAAGGTAATTATGTTTTGATAGCCTCTGGAAGAGCTCCAAACGTAGAAGGCCTAGAACTTGATAAAGTGGGCATTGAATATTCACCAAAGGGTATAAAAGTAGATGAAAACTTTGAAACCACAGTACCTCATGTCTACGCTATAGGTGATGTAAACTCAAGAGGTATTCAACTTGCACATGTAGCTTCTGCTCAGGGAGAATATGTAGTTGAACGAATTTTAGGAGAAAACCCAGATATAAATCTTGATGTATATCCATCTTGTGTATTTACTATGACAGAGGTAGCGCAAGTTGGATTTACTGAAGAAAAATTAAAAGAAATGGGAAGAGAATACAAAGTAAGTAAATTCATGTTTTCTGCAAATGGAAAAGCTGTTACATTGGGTGAAGCTGAAGGGATAGTTAAAATCATCGCATCACCAGATGATATGATATTGGGAGTCCACATACTTGGCCCTCATGCAAATGATTTAATTCATGAAGGAGCTTTAGCTATTGCAAATAAATTAGATGCAAAAGCTATAACAAGAACAATTCACGCACATCCAACACTATCTGAAGCATTTTCAGAAGCGACATTAGGTTTAGACGATAAAGCCATTCATATGGTTCCTAAAAGGAAGAAAAAATAGTTTAGGCAGCGTTATCGCTGCCTAAATTTAAATTAGGGGGAAATTCATGAAAAAAAGTTTATTTAAAACCTTCTACATATATATTGTAGCATTAATCTCAGTGTTAATGTTATCGTTTAGTGATAGTTTCTTTAATTTTGTGTTAAAATTTGATGAAAAGATACTCATGGTTTTAGACAATCATCAAAATCAAATTGTCCTAAATATCATGAAGTTTATATCTTTTGTTGGATCTTCTTCTTTTCTAGTGCCAGCAATCTCTTTAATTGTCATTTACTTACTCTATAAAAAGCAATTTAGAGAAATATTTATGATTATATCTGCCTCACTTGGCAGCTTAGGATTAAATGCTCTCATAAAAAACATCATAAAAAGAGAAAGGCCAGTGGAATTTTTTAAAGCAGTGGAAACTTCATACAGTTTTCCAAGCGGGCACGCAATGGTAGCTGCTAGTCTTTCTTTCACTATTGCATATTTACTCACAAGAGATAAAAGCATCAAAACGAAAAAATCAGCTTATTTGATTTCATCTTTATATACAGTTTTGATGAGCTTTAGTAGATTATATCTTGGAGTTCACTATCCTACAGATGTTATCTTTGGAATGTTTTATGGCTTAGCACTATTTTTATTAATAAAAGATTTATTTCTCAAGTTCTAATACACTTTTTTCTTCAATAAATTGGTTAGTGTATAATTTATAGTAATACCCCTTAGCTTTAATAAGTTCTCTATGCGTACCATCTTCAATCACTTCTCCGTTGTGGATGACGAGTATTCTATCAGCATTTTTTATAGTTGAAAGTCTATGAGCTATTACAAAACTCGTTCTTCCCGATAAGACTTTGTTTATAGCTCTTTGTATTATCATTTCAGTTTCGGTGTCAATAGATGAAGTAGCTTCATCAAGCACAAACAATCTCGGATTTCTTACAATTGCTCTTGCAAATGATATGAGTTGTTTTTGCCCGGTTGACAACAATCCACCGCCTTCACCTACCTCTGTTTCATAACCTTTCTCCATCTGTATGATAAATTTATGAGCATCAACTAATTTACAAGCTTCAATTATTTCTTCATCTGTCGCATCTAACTTTCCATATCTGACGTTTTCTTTTATTGTCCCACTAAACAGGTGTGGAGCTTGAAGCACATATCCGAGGTTCTCGTGGATCCATTTAATAGGCATATCTTTGTAATTTATGCCATCAATGAATATTTCACCCTCAGTCGGTTCATAAAATCTACAAAATAAATTTACTATAGTGCTTTTACCAGAGCCAGTTTCACCGACTAAAGCTATTGTTTGACCTGCATTTACTTTTAAATTGAAGTTTTTTAATACAGGCTCTCCCTCTTTATATGAAAAACTGACATTTTTAAACTCAACATCACCTCTTATAGGAGGCAGGAGGTCTTTTCTTAAATTAGTTAAACCACCATATTTTTCAATCACTTCAGGTGAGTCTTTAATCGTGGGTTCTTCCTCTAACAGTTGAAAAACCCTTTCAGCCGAAGCTTGAGCAATTTGCATATCTGCCAATATAGCTGCCATTTGCATCACAGGTTCGAAGAATTGACCTGTGTATGTTATAAAAGCAAACAGTGTACCATAAGTAATAGCACCAACTAAAAATTCATGACCGCCATTTACCACAGCCAATGCAGTGCCAACACTTGCGATTGTTATTACAATTGGTATATATATCGAAGAAATCACAGTAGCCCTTATGGAGTTCTTTTTATATGAAGTTGTAAGCTCTGAAAATTCATTTAAATTTAATTCTTCCCTCACCAAGGTCTTTGTGGTTTTAGCGCCTTGGATATCTTCGTTATATGCACCAGTTATTTCAGAATTTATCTTTCTAACTCGCCTTTGAGCAGTCAATATTTTTCTTTGGAAATAAATGCTGATCACAGCCAGTGGTGGTACAACCATCAAAGTTATTATAGCTAGTTTAGGACTCAATATAAACATATATATGGTGACGCCTATCATAACCGTAATACCCCAAGAAAAATCAACTAAACCCCATGATATCGTTTCACTCAACCTAGTGATATCTGAAGTCATCCTTGCCATGAGCCAGCCTACAGCTTTATTGTCATAGTAAGACAGCGATAGCTCTTGAAGCTTTAGAAAACCCTTTTTTCTTAAATCATAAGCCATTTGGTTTTCTAATTCACCAGCGTATTTGATGAACAAAAATATTATTAAGCTTAAAATAGCAATAGCTAATACATATAAAAGTGCAAAAATAGGTAAGCCATCAAAACTCTTATTTGCTATAAAATTATCAACGGCATATCTGGTAAACATCGGGAAAGTACTATCAAGAAAACCTAAACCAACATTCAAAGCAATCAGAAGTAAAAACCTATTCTTATAGGGTTTTAAATATTTAAAGAAATTTTTCCATATTTCGATATTTACCTTTTTAGTAACATCGTCTTTATCTTCCATACTACACCTCCAGCTCCAACTCCAAATCATCTTCAATAGACGATTGGATTTCATAAATTCTCTTATAAAGGCCCTCAGTTCTTATTAACTCCTCATGAGTACCTTGTTCAACTATCATTCCGTCCTCTAGAACTATTATTAAATCAGCTTCTGAAACTGTAGAAATCCTATGAGATATAATTATTGTAGTAGCCTTATTTTGTCTAGTCTTCAGAGCTTTTCTAATTTGCACATCAGTTTCAGTATCTACTGCTGAGAGTGAGTCGTCAAATATCACAATAGGAGTATCGTTGATGATTGTTCTGGCAATTGCTATTCTTTGCTTTTGTCCGCCAGAAAGAGAAACCCCTCTTTCACCTATCAAAGTATCGTATTCGTCTTCGAACTCTTTAATATCCTTATCAATGGAAGCGATCTTTGCTGCATTGAAAACAGAATGATCATCTACAGTTGGATTTGCAAATTTAATATTTTCTTTAATTGTCCTAGCGTATAGAAATGGCTCTTGGAGAATCAAACCTACATTTTTTCTAATCCATGCTTTATCAATAGTTTTAAGCTCTCTACCATCAATCAATATCGACCCCTTATCATAATCATAAAGCCTAGGCAGCAAATGAACTAATGAGCTCTTACCAGATCCAGTAGAACCTATTATTGCAACAGTCTGGCCTTTTTTAATCTCAAAAGAAATATCTTTTAATACATCTTTTTTCCCATCATAAGAAAAATATACATTTTTGAATTCGATATTTCCCTCAATATGAGGTTCTTCACCATTTTCTCTCAAAATTTCTATTGGTTCATTGAATATTTGATCTATTCTCTGAATGGAAATACTTGCTTTTCCCATATCAGTAAGCATTCTACCCATTTGTCTGACAGGGTATATTATCATGTTTACATAGTTAATGAAAGCAAACAGAGTACCAAGAGTTATTTCTCCTCTTATGACAAACACTGTTCCAACAATCAATATGCTGGCAACCTCAAGCATGCTTATTAAATCGGATATTGACCAATAATACGCTAAGTTCAATATAAGTTTATCTAGCAATGTCTTATACTTGAGATTTTTTTTATCAAATTTGTCAATTTCAAAGTTTTCCATTGAAAACGCTTTTACTACTCTTATACCAGTTAAATTTTCTTGGATTACAGTGCTCATCTCTGCTTCAGCTTCATCAGCTTTTCTGAATTCCTTTTGAATCCGGCCAAAGAAGTAATAAGCGAAGAAAAATATAAATGGCAAAACCACTAATGATATAAGGGCCATCTTGGTGTTCATAGTAAACATGATTACAACAATGAGCACTAGCATAAACACAGACCCAGCCATTTCAACTAACTGAACGGCTAAAAATCTCCTTATTGTATCTACATCAGAAGTACATCTTTGAATTAGATCACCAGTATCAGCTTTTACATGATATTCATAAGGAAGCTTTTGTATATGATCATATAAACCATCTCGCATTCTCTTAGTCATTTCTTCTGAAGCATAAGAGGAGCATATGTTTTTTATTAACATAAACAAACCTCTCGCAAGAGTTATCAATATTATTATAATTCCAATAATCCACAGGTGATTAAGTAGATGTTCTCGACCACCCAAGAAATTTACAATGTTTTCCATTAGCTTTGATTCAATTGGTGAATTTCCAAATATTGAATCCAATGTGGTCCTTATTACCAATGGACGCAAGATGTTAAATAATACTGAAACAATAACTGAAATCATTCCAAACAGATAGATTGATTTTAGCCCCTTTGTAAAGGGCATGATTTTTTTAAATTCTTTCATATGTTCACCTCGCTAAAAAAATAGCCACAGGTTTAGACCCATGGCTAATGTAAGTAATAAAAAAAGCCACAGATATAGACCTATGGCTTAAAAAAACAATCACACAAAAAACATAGGCCGTAAAACACTATTTAAAGCTAGAAAATTCATTCCAAGATTCTTCATTTTCACGACCTCCTTTCTTCATTCCTCATTCATTTTAACTTAATTTCCAGAAAAAAGCAATAGATTATTTAAAAATATTTTAATAATCGAAATATTTATAATAAATAGTCCTCTAATGCACCTAAATCTAAAATAGTAAATTTATTTTTATAATAGTCTATGAGTCCTTCGTCTTTCATATTTGTAAGCTCTCTAGATAGTGATGGCCTGGTTACATTTAATAGTTTAGCCATTTTCTCTTTGCTATAAGGCAATATGATATTCAATGAATTTGTTTTTTTGTATTCTTTGAGCAATAGATTTGCGATTTTTTTTCTAGTAGTATCCAGAGACAATGTAGTTACTCTATCGCTTAAGAGATGAATTCTATCAGAAAGAATTCTGGCAAAATTTTCAAATAATTTTTCATTTACACTCATAAGTTTCAAAAGACCAGTTTTAGAAATAAAAAGAATTTCGCTTTGAGTAATTGAGACAATAGAAGAAGGATATTCATTTCTCTTAGAAAAGATAATGCTCTCGGCAAATACATCGCCTTTTTTAAAACCTGTAATAGTTAAAAATTTTCCTGAAGGCAGCTCTCTTTGAACTTCTATTTCCCCATCTATTATCACTCCAAGATTTTCACATGTATAACCTTCTATAGCAATATAATCATCTGGGAAAAATTTTTTAGTATAATATGTTCCGCCATAATTATCATCTAGATACTTAAAGGCATTTTTTATCTCATCATAGCTCATATTGTTAAATAGTGGTGAGCTTAAGAGGGCATCAACCCATTCCATGTTATCACCTCCCGTAGTATAATATTATACCCTAAAAATAGTTAAAAATATATCCATCTTATTGCAATCATTACAAAATATTTACTGGATGTGATTATTCACATATAAACTGGGTAATATTAGTGTAGTTAAGATTATAGGAGGAGATATAAATGTCAGATAAATTATTAAAAGCACTAAATGATCAATTTAATTTTGAAATGCAATCAGGATATCTGTACTTAGGTATGGCTGGATATTGTGCAGCAGAAAATATGAACGGGATGGCACATTTCTTTACAAAACAAGCCTATGAAGAATTCAATCATGCAATGAAATTCTTTGGCTATATAAATGATATTGATGGAAGAGTAACTACTCAAGCCATGCCAGAACCAAGGAATGACTTTAATTCATTCTTAGACTGCTTTGGAGCAGCTTTAGAACACGAGAAAAAAGTAACAGGTAGAATTTATTCAATCTTAGAATTGGCAAAAGAAGAAAAACACTATCCAACAGTTGAATTCTTGCAATGGTTTGTAAAAGAACAAGTTGAAGAAGAAGCAAACTTTAGAGATATTGTAGCTAAACTAGAAAAAATCAACGAAAGCTTCCAAGGTTTGATGCTTCTAGATAAAGAACTGGGAATGAGAGAATAAAAATATGCGGCCTTTTGGCCGCTTATTTTTATATATTTATATCTGTGATATAATGTATTTAATTTATTAAATTTTGACTTTGCATGCCGATACTATATTTAGTACAGTAAGAGGAGGTATTTTAATTGAAATTAACAATTGATGAAAATATTTATTTTTTAGAAAAAGATGGGGAAATAATCGAAAAAATCGCAGATATATTGACTGATGAGATGGAAAAAACAAATAAAGTCATAAAATTTATAGAAGTGGATGGATTAGAGCTATATCAAGATTATTTTGAATACATATTAGATAATCTAGATTATATAGAAAATGTAAATGTAAAACTTATCACATATAAAGAGCTTGTAGGAGAAACTTTGCTTGGCACAATAGATTACTTACAAGGTGCAGCTGCTGAAATTGAACCACTTAGTGAAGCTTTTTATACACAACCAACTAGAGAAGCTTGGGAGGAGTTTACAGATTTATTAGAAGGCATAAACTGGATAATCAGTGTTTTTAACTTAATTGACAACGATAAGTCTTTAATTGAAACACTTCCAAGTTATGAAGTATGGAACCTTTACGCAAAAGACATATTCACATTAAACGAGCTGATACCACAGATGAATGATGCCTTAAATTCAAAAGACAACACTTTATTAGCAGACTTGATGATGTATGAGATACTTCCAATATACGACGATATGAGAGAACAATTGATGAGCCTATACAATTCAAAGGAGAATTGATATGCAGGGATTAAGCAATATTAATTACTTAAAAACTAATTTCCCTATTGCATGGGATGATATAAAAGATTTAGACGAAAGTAAAACTGAAAGTATTTTTGTCGAAAAAGCAAAGAGCGGATTAAATACAGCGAAGATAAAGGAAAATGACACCTATAAATATATCCATAGCAAATATGACCCTTTAAAAGAAGCTGAAACTTTAATTAAGAGATATGAAAATGAATTAGGGAAAAGTGAGATAGCAATATTTTTTGGCACGGGGTTAGGGTATCATGTTGAACTCGTTTTAAGGACATTTCCTGATATCAAGTTATATATTTATGAACCAAATAAAGAAGTGTTGTATCATTTCTTAAAAGAACGCGCTTTCTCTGAAGCTCAATTAAAAAGGTTTAAAAATATTTCCACCACAAGAGAGTCTTTTTTAAACGACATAAGGGAAGTGATTAAACTAAATAGAGAAGGATTAGCCATAGTTGATCTTCCAGCATATAAGAGCATATACCCTGACGAGTATGAATTTTTCATTCAGGCAATAAAATCAAATATTACTGAAAGAAGGAGCAGTATTTTAACAGAATATTCATTTCAGAAGCGTTGGATAATAAACTCAATGAAAAACTTTAAACACGTGTTGAATACACCAAATGTAATAGTAGAAAACAAAGGCAAATTTAAAGATATTCCAGCGATTTTAGTAGCGGCTGGACCGTCATTAAATGAGGAAATTGAAAACATTAGGAAAATAAGAGATGAAGGATTAGCATATGTATTTAGTGTAGGTTCTGCAATAAACACATTGATTTCAAATAACATTCACCCACATGCTGCGACAACTTATGATCCTACTGAGCACAACCAAAAAGTATTTTTGAAAGTTAAAGAACAAGGTATAAAGGATATCCCCCTCATATTCGGCTCATCGGTTGGATATGAAACAATTGAAAATTATCCAGGGAAACTATATCACATGATTACTTCACAAGATAAAATTTCAAACTATTATCTTGACAATGAAAACACTGAGCCTATAGATATAGTGCTTGATGCCCCTAGCATTGCAGTAGTGACGCTCCAATTATTACACTATCTAGGGTTTAATCCAATTATATTGGCAGGGCAAAACTTAGCTTATGTAGGCACAAAACAGCATTCAGAAGGAGTTTTTTACAGCAATGACTTATCCGATGAAGAGGTAGAAAAGGCAATAGATGTCAAAGACGTATACGGCAACACCATAAAAACAAACAATGGTTACAATGCCATGAGAAATCAAATGGAGAGCTATATAAAGCAACTTAACAATTTAACAGTAATCAACACCACAAAAGGTGGCGCAGCTATAGAGGGAGCACCCTTTGAAGAACTAGAAAAAGTAATGCAGAAATATCTTAATAAGAAAGTTGCGAAAGAAGATTTTCTTGAAAGCTGGAACATGCATTATGATCCAGAGCGATTAAAAGAAAAAGTCGATAAAATGAACATACACAAAGAAGAAGCTTTGGCATTGATAAAAGAATACTACAATTTATTAGATAAAATGGAGAGTTTGTTAAAAAACAACAACTTCAAAGAACTCCAGAATATGTACAATTTATTAAATATAACAATTGATAAAATTGAGGATAACCCGTTTTTTAATACATTTATTCTTCAAATGAATAGGCTCTATCATCAACTGCTATCAGAAGAAATAAAGATATTGGCAGAAGAGAAAAACATTAGAAAGAAAAATGAGAAATTGATAAATGAATATAGAGTATTTATGGATAGATGTAAAAATGACATTGATTTATTCACTGGGACATACGATGAGTTAACCGAGAGTATATTAGATTATACAAAAAATTAAGTGGCAAAAGCCACTTTTTTCTTGACATAAACATTTATATATTCTAATATTAGAATATATAAATAAGGAGGCATTTAATGGAGATTGATAGAAAATTATTTAACGATAAAGCAGATTTGCTTAAATTAATAGCCCATCCCATCAGGCTCTGCATATTAAAAGGACTGATTGAAAATGGTGAAAACAATGTTACATTCATGCAAAACTGTTTAGATGTCCCTCAGTCAACAGTATCGCAGCACCTATCTAAATTAAGAACTGCTGGCATAATTGAGGACGATCGCAGAGGCAATGAAGTTTATTACAAAATAAAAAATGATGAAGTAATAAACATAATAAAGTTGTTATTTAATGAAATTTAGGAGGCTAAAAAATGGGTAAAAAAGTATTGATTGTTGGTGGAGTAGCAGGCGGAGCAACAGCTCTAGCAAGGCTTAGAAGGCTAGATGAAAGTGCAGAGATCATATTATTTGAAAGAGGAGAGTATGTATCATTTGCTAACTGTGGTCTACCTTATTATATCGGTGGAGAAATAGAAGAAAGGGATCAACTTTTAGTCAGCACACCAGAGAGTTTAAAATCTAAATTCAATGCAGATATAAGAACATCAAATGAAGTTTTAAAAATCAACAAAGAAGAAAAAACAGTAGAGGTTAAAAACCATAAAACTGGGGAAATATATAAGGAAAGTTACGACTATTTAATACTATCAACTGGTTCAAGTCCACTAAAACCACCTATCCCTGGCATAGATGCACCTAATATTTTTAGTCTATGGACAATTCCAGATACAGATAAGATAAAAGGATATATAGATACAAATAAGCCAAAAACAGCAATTGTAGTGGGCGGTGGATTTATAGGGCTTGAGATGGCTGAAAACTTACACAGACAAGGCCTAGAAGTGTCAATAGTCGAAATGCTCGATCAAGTCATGGCACCAATAGACTTTGAAATGGCTCAAATGGTTCATGAACACTTGAAATCCAAAGGGGTAAAACTTCACCTCAAAGATGGAGTTTCATCATTTTCCTATGACAATGGAAAAACTACAGTTACTCTTCAATCAGGAGAAAAAGTAGTAGGCGATATGGTGATACTTTCAATAGGCGTTAGACCAAACGGTGAATTAGCAAAAGAAGCTGGACTTGACGTAAATCAAAGAGGCGGGATTGTAGTAGACGAATTTTTAAAGACATCAGACGACTCAATCTACGCTATAGGCGATGTTATCGAAGTAGTGGATTATATCACTAAAAATAAAACCATGGTTCCCCTAGCAGGCCCAGCAAATAAACAAGGTAGAATTGCAGCAAATAATATATTAGCTGACTACGATGAAACCTACCGAGGAACACAGGGCACTAGCATAGCAAAAGTGTTTGATTTAACAGTTGCTAATACTGGAATAAATGAAAAGAATCTAAATAAATTAGGAAAAGAATATAAAAAGGACTATCAATTAGCACTCATTCATGTAAATTCACATGCGGGATATTATCCTGGAGCACTGCCAATGACAATAAAGCTCATATTTGACAACGAAGGCAAAGTCTTAGGATCGCAAATAGTAGGGTATGATGGAGTAGACAAAAGAATTGATGTAATAGCAACTGCAATCAGACTAAATGCGACTGTAAAAGATTTAATGGAGCTTGAGCTTGCTTATGCCCCACCATATTCTTCAGCAAAAGACCCAGTGAACATGATTGGATTTACTGCTGACAATCTTTTAAGAGGCTTGACAGAACAAGTGCTTTGGAGAGAACTAGACACTTTAGACAAAACGACGCATGTATTGCTAGATATAAGAGAAGATGTTGAAAGAGAACTTGGGTTTATTGAAGGCTCTATTCATATACCATTAGGTGAACTTAGAAATAGATTAAGCGAATTAGATAAATCTAAAACATATATAACCTATTGTGCAGTCGGCTTAAGAGGATATATAGCAGATAGGATTTTAAGAGAACATGGCTTTAAATCAATGAATTTAGCGGGGGGATTTAACACATATAAGACTATGTATTTATCAGATAAAGAAGATAACAAACCTACTGCTTTTTCAGATTCAGGTGTAATTGAAACTCCAAAAAAAGAAGAACACATTGGAGAAACAGTAAAATTAAATGCTTGTGGACTCTCCTGCCCTGGGCCTATCATTCAAGTAGCTGAAAAGATGAAATCATTAAAAGACGGAGATATCTTAGAAGTACAAGCAACTGATCCCGGTTTTATCAGTGATATAAAAGCATGGTGCCAAAACACTAAAAACACATTTATATCTGAAGAAAAATTAAAAGATCGATGGGTAGTCAAAATCAAGAAAGGTTTAGCACTGTCAGATATAGTTAAAGATGAAAAAGGTTTTGTAGAAGTAAACGCAGGCAAAAAATCAAAGACATTGATAGTTTTCAGTGGCGATTTAGATAAGACAATAGCTTCGTTTATCATCGCAAATGGAGCGAGGGCAATGGGCAATGAAGTAACCATGTTTTTCACATTCTGGGGACTAAATATACTCAGAAAACCAGAAAAAGTTGAAGTTAAGAAAAATTTCATAGAAAAAATGTTTGGAATCATGATGCCAAGGGGTACAAAAGAATTAGGATTATCTCGAATGAATATGGCTGGCATGGGTGCAAAGATGATTAGAAAAGTCATGAAAGATAAAA
>Ga0228536_1001871_pt1 | contig 15859 bp, 14 predicted proteins | sample SJ1Smetagenome_FD_168611 | JGI IMG/M metagenome (GOLD analysis project Ga0228536, IMG submission 168611) | Enriched culture of PCE-dechlorinating microbial communities from Ithaca, New York, USA - SJ1.S | ecosystem: Engineered > Modeled > Simulated communities (microbial... > Unclassified...
TGATTACCATACTGGAAAAAGAAATTCAGGAACAACCCAACGTGGTTCGCCGCTTACTTGAGCGGAGCTTGGAAGAAACACAAGCGTTGATGGGCTCGCTTAGGGGTAAGTTTAATTACATCCTGATTGCGGCCCGGGGTAGTTCTGGCAACGCGGCGCGGTATGCCAAATATCTTTTCCAAATCGTCAACCAAATCCCGGTCGCGCTGGCAACGCCATCTGTCTTTTCCGTTTATCACCAGCCGCCAATCCTTGATGGGGCGCTAGTGCTCGGCATCTCCCAATCCGGAAAATCCCCGGATATCGTCTCGGTGATAGAGGCGGCGCGCGCCCAGCATCGTCCGTCGATTGCCATCACCAACATTCCCGGCTCAGCCCTGGAATCAGCCGCGGACCGCACATTTGCTCTTGACGCGGGCCCGGAACAATCTGTGGCTGCGACAAAAACGTATACGAGCTCCTTAGCTGCCGTCGCGCTGCTTTCAGCGGTTCTTTCCGGCAACACAGGCCTCTTGCGCGAGCTGGCAAAACTGCCGGAACAAATTGAGGCGGCCCTGGCGCTTTCCCTGGCTCTTACCCGGCAGATGGAAGAGATACAATTCGCTCAATACGGCGCGGTGGTTGGGCGCGGCTATAACTACAGTACCGCCCATGAAATTGCCCTGAAAATTAAGGAGCTGACCGGGATAACGACCGTGCCCTATTCTTCCGCGGAATTCCTGCACGGACCGGTCGCGTCGCTCCATACGGGATATCCTTTGCTGGCAATCGCTCCCTCGGGATTGATGTATCAGGATATTTGTGCGTTAATCCACAAAGCCAAACAACTGGGCGCTCAGCTAGTGGTCATTTCCGACCAGGAAGAGGCGCTCGGTCTGGCGCGCCTCGGGCTGCCGCTTGCCCCCAACACCCCCGAGTGGCTTTCTCCAATTCCGGCAGTTATTCCAGGTCAGGTGTTAGCCTGGAAATTAGCCTCATCCCGCGGTTTGGACCCGGACCATCCGCGCGGTTTGTCAAAAATCACTGAAACTTTTTAGCGGCTTTATTCACGCCTAAGGCGTCACGCGGTAAAGATGCTGGCGAAGCGCACCGCGGTTGGTGCAGGCTTTTCAGCGCTGCCATCAAATTCGGCGCCTGAATTGGAGAATGTATGTGGATTGCTGTAATAAAAAGGCGGACGCAAACCAGCGTCCGCCTTTTAGTTGAAAACCACCTGATTGTTTAGATGAAGAAATGCGTGTTGGTTGTGGTGGCGTCGGCTGCCATGGTGGCGACACCGGCAATTTCCACACCGTCAATCAGTTCTTCCCGTTTGATGCCCATCATGTCCATGGTCATCTGACACGCCAGCAGTTTCACGCCGTTTTGCTGGGCTGTCTTGATGAGCTGGGGCAGGGAATCGATGTTCTTCTGTTTCATAACCGCCTTAATCATTCCCGTGCCCATGCCCATCATGTGCATGTGGGAAAGTACAGCCTTGTTCGCGCCGCGCGGCATCATCCAGCCAAACATCCGCTCAACCAAAGTTTTCTTCAGCGCTGGCGGGTTATCCTTGCGCAGCAGGTTCAAACCCCAGAAGGTAAAGAATAAAGTTGCTCTCTGACCCATCGAGGCAAAGCCGTTCGCGATGATAAATGCCGCGATGGCTTTATCCAGCTCACCTGAGAAGACAATCATCGTTATGTCTTTTCCTGTGCCGCCTGTGGCAGGCGCTGTTTGAGCTTCTTCACCCTTTAATCCCTTTTGCACACGCGCGGTAATCACGCCGCCGGCATTTTCAAGGCTGAGCAAGGTGTTGCCAGTAGTTTTTGCCCAGGCCCCGACATCGTTGGCAAAGCCGTAATCAGTCGCTTTCACGGTGACGATATCGCCCTCTCCCATATCCTTGACCTTGTTATAAAGCTTGAGGATTGGACCGGGGCACTGCAAACCGCAGGCGTCCAATTGGTATTCGCTGCCGGTTTCGTGGGCGGCGCTGGCAGGGGTTTGAGAAAGGGTCATAGTCTTAGTCTCCATTTCGGGCTGGTAGGATTGTTCCCGGACGGCTTCTGCGTAGGTCTTATAACCTCCGCTGAGGTTGTAGGCGTCAAAACCATGCTGGCGCAAGACCCGCACCGCGAAGTATGAACGCTGACCTGTGGCGCAATAAACCAGGATTTTGCGGTCTTTGGGGAGTTCATCCAGATGTTGGCGCAGCTGCTGCAGGGAAATGTTATGGCTGCCAGGGATGCTGCCGAGCGTGCCTTCTTCAGGCAGGCGGGTATCCAGAATGTACCAGGCGTTTTTATCGAGCGATTCCACCTCATTCCAGTGCATCACCGGCGTGTCGCCGCGCAGAATGTTCCCGGCAGCAAAACCGGCAATATTCACCGGGTCGCGTGAGGAACCAAACGGGGGCGCGTAACAGAGCTCCAGTTCTTCCAATTCGTACACACTCAGCTTGCCTTTGATGGCGGTAGCAATCACGTCAATGCGTTTGTCAACGCCGTCCGGTCCAACTGCCTGCGCGCCGTAAATCCGGCCGTCCTGGGGAGAGAAGAGCAGTTTGAGCGCCATTTGCGCCGCGCCAGGGTAATATGAGGCGTGGCTGTTGGCGTGGATAATGACGGAATCAAAAGGCAGGCCAGCCTGTTCCAATTGACGCTGATTCAAACCTGTGGAAGCCACGGTCAAATCAAAAACCTTCACAACAGAAGTGCCCTGGACCCCTGGGAATTTGGTCGCTCTACCAGCGATCGCGTCCGCTGCGGTACGCCCTTCGCGGCTGGCAGGGCCGGCGAGCGCCAGGAAAGTCGGCTGCTGGAGAATATTATGGGTCAGCTGGGTCGCGTCTCCAACCGCGAAAATATCCGGGTCAGAAGTTCGCATCTGGTCGTCGGTGACGACGGTTCCGCGCACGCCCAGTTCCAGCCCAGCCGCCTTTGCCAGAGAAGTTTCGGGCCGCACCCCAATTGCCAGAATGACCATTTCCGCTGGGAGGGATTTTCCGCTGGCGAGGTTCACCTGCATACCGTTGTCGATACCGGCTTGTTCAATGCTTTTGAGACCATCACCCAGCACAAGCCCGATGTTGTGAAAAGCCAGGTGATGATGGACCATGGCAGCCAGTTCAAAATCCACCGGAGCCATAACCTGATTGAGCATCTCGACCACGCTAACTTGCAGCCCTCGCTCAACCAGGTTCTCGGCAATCTCAAGACCAATGAAGCCGCCGCCAACCACCACAACGCGTTTGGGAGAAGCTTCTTTAAGATAGCTTTCTATTGCGTCCATTTCGGGAATATTGTGCAGGATGAACACCCCCGGCAAGTCCACCCCTGGCAGAGGCGGGACAATCGGCACCGCGCCAGTGGCAAGCACCAATTTGTCGTAAGATTCCTGATATTCCCGTCCGCTGACCAGGTCTTTCACCGTGACCGTTTTGTTCTGACGGTCTATGGAAAGCACTTCGCTGTTAGGTCGTGCTTCGACGCCCAACATATCCTTGAGGGTTTCGGGTGTGACCACCAGCAGCTGTTCCCGATCTTTAATCACCTCACCGATATAATATGGCAGACCGCAGTTGGCAAAAGAGACGTAAGGTCCTTTTTCGAACATGATAATTTCTGCGTTTTCATCGACACGGCGTAAGCGAGCGGCCGTGCTGGCGCCGCCTGCGACACCTCCAACAATCACAACCTTCATAATCTACTCCTTCAATGGAATTGTATTTTGGATTGCAGCTGTCAGCTTAGCCTGTTCTGTCAGCTGTTGATTAAGCACCTGCCGCAGCAGATCCAACGCGTCCACAATGCGGGTGTCGGCAATGGTATATAGGTTGGATGTGCCGCGTTTTTCCAACGATATGATTGAGCGGTCTCTGAGCACCCGCAAATGACGCGAAACGGTCGACTGCGGAAGCTTCATTCGCGCGGTCAGCTCTCCGACAGAACGCGGGCCCTCTTTGAGTATGTAGAGGATGAGGATTCGCGTCGGATCACTTAGCGCGTAGCAAACTTGCTGATGCAGTAAGTTTATTTCCGCTTCCGTAACAGTGTTTTGTTCGTATTCAGATTTCAACATATTCTTATATCCGCATAAACGGATGAAGTATAGCACTCTTTTGGAAGTTCAAGCGCAAATTGCATAAATACTGCCTGGTTAACTGGGGCGCGGAACAGCAGGCGGGCTTTGCGCTATAATCAATGCCTGGACGCGCCTGAAAACCGAAGGTAATTATGCTTTTTGTTGATAATCAGAACCAGCACGACCCCGCGTTGAACCTCGCCCTGGAAGAGTATTTGATCCGGAATATCTCTCCGACCGAAGAACTGCTCCTGTTTTATATCAATGAACCATCCATTATCATCGGCAGGCACCAGAACACAGTCGCCGAAATCAATGTGGAATACGTCCGGGAACAGGGGCTGCATGTGGTGAGGCGGCTTTCTGGCGGCGGCGCGGTCTATCACGACCTGGGGAATTTAAATTTCAGCTTTATCGCGCCCAATGTGGGGGGGAGCTTCGCCAATTTTCAAAAATTCACCGCGCCTGTGATTCAGGTTTTGCGAGAGCTTGGCGTGCCAGCTGAATTGAGCGGGCGAAATGATATCCTGGCGGAAGGTCGAAAGATATCCGGAAACGCGCAGTACGTCAGCGGGACACGTCTGGTCAGCCACGGCACGCTGCTCTACAACACCAACCTGGATGAAATCGGCAAAGCGCTGCGCGTAAAAGCTTCCAAGATTGAGTCTAAAGGGATTAAGTCTGTACGCAGCCGGGTTGCCAATATCGCCGAATTCCTGAGCGAGCCGGTGGATATTCTCAGTTTCCGCACACAGATTCTGCTGGGCATTTTTCAGCAGCTTGGCGCGCCTGACGGCGCGGTTATTCCTGAATATCATTTGGAGCCAGCGGATTGGGAAGCTGTCAATCAACTTGCGCGCGAGCGGTACCGATCCTGGGAATGGAATTATGGTTCCTCGCCAGCCTTTAATTTACGGCGGTCGGTGCGTTATGCCGGCGGGGAAATTGAAGTCTATCTGGTGGTCCAAAAAGGCAAACTGCAATCGGTCAGGTTCATTGGAGATTTCTTTGGGCAGCGCGAGGTGGCTGAATTGGAGGAACGTTTGGTCGGCTGCGAATATGGGCCCACCGCGCTGGAGGAACGCCTGACGACCCTTGCTATCAGTCACTACTTCGCGGGTTTTACCTTAGCCGAACTCCTCTCCCTGCTTTATTAATTCCGGGCAGACGCGTGGAGAATGTACAGGGATTCCCTGGGAATTGCTTGACTTCAGCATTTCTTATTAATACAATACCGGTATTATTTATTAGGAACTCTCGAAGCAAAAAAGATATTGGAGGTTAAGATGAACATAAGGAAAATATTAAGCGCGTTCGCAGCATTTTTGGGGATAGCCGCGTTTGCCACCTGTGCTGACGGCGCAATCTCGCCCGCGGCGAATTCCGAGCCTGCCCAGCCAGCCGCCCAAGAATTCGCTAAGCCTGCTGCCGCGCCTTCAGACGCGGAAATGGAAGCTCTGATCCAGGAAAAACTGCAGAGCAGCCCACACACATTGTCGTTCATATTTGGGAAAAAATTCCCGACGGAAAAATGGTCCGAGGTTCTGGATCGTATGATTGAATACGGCGCCAGGATTAACGCCGAAGAAAAACAGCAAATCATCAACTGGTTGGTCAATCGCTAACGACTGCTCTTAAGGCCTCCAACCGCTGCGGAATACTCCCGGCGGTTTTTTTATGGCAGGGGCCTTTTATATTCATGCAAGAGGTTCATCATCCCGCGGCGGGTTTTCAGCAGGGGAGGGGGGGTCTGCAAATGGGGAAGGCAGCTTTTGCGCGGCGGCCTTCTTATTTTCATCACTGCGGCGGTCGTAACGCTTGGTGGTGTCCGCGCTGGCGTGTCCGGCAATCGCCGAAACAGTCAGGACGTCCACCTGGGCACTGAGCAGGTCAGTGATGGAGGTGCGGCGCAAGTCGTGCGGGGTGAAGTCATCCAAACCGGCCTGGGTCTGACGATGTTTCAACAGGTAGTATACCGCCTGGGGAGTCAGGCGTTTGAACATCACCCGCCCGGATTTCGTCACGCGTGTAAATAGCGGGCCAAGCTGCTTGCCGCGCAAATCCAGCCAGTTTTGCAAGGCGGCTACCGCGTCCGCCTGGAGATAAACCTGGCGTTTTTTACTGCCCTTGCCAAGGATTCGGATCCGCGCCTCTTTGAGGTCCAGGTCGGCCAGGTTCAGGTCCACAACCTCCTGCCGGCGAACTGCCGCGGCGTATAGAACTGTGATTACCGCCGCGTCCCGCACGCCCAGGGTCGGGTTATTTTCGTCCGCGAGGCAGGTTTTGATTAACGCGCGCAATTCCTCCATCCTGAGGGTGCGTCCACGCGGCAGGGTCTCGGACCGCAAGGATTTTACGCCAGCGGCGCGGTAATAATCGTTATGGTCGGTATACAGCCCGAGCTGATAGCTTTCCGCCAATACGCGCCTTAAGGCGACCAGGTGCTTATTCACAGAGGACTTCGCGTAGCCAATGTCCACCATATACGCCGCCAATCCGCTGGTATGCTCGTAACGCAGCAGCTCCCAAGGGAAATTTAAAGCTTCGTTCATTTCCCCACCAGAAAAGATATAAGCCAGGTTGTTTAAGGCCGTGTGCTGCGAACGCCTGCCAGACGGGCTGAGGGTATTCAGGTAAGCCTGAGCGGGGGAGGGGGCGGTTGGCTCGCGCGGCAGCAGCTCGCTCAGATTAGGGAGGTTCAGCGGAGATTTCGGGCTGGGTTTTTTGGCCATGAAGGCGGCTCCTCGTGAGGTACATTCTCATAAGTAATTTTACCAGCCTTACACAAGCCTGGGGCAGGGGGGCCGGAGCCAGTAAGCGCGCCTGAGTCGCGGCGCAGTCGATAATCCGTGGGAATGCCCGGATTCGCGGAATCCGGGCGGGCGTTTTGGCTGAAATTGGCGCGTGATTCGCAGTTATTTTTAACAGCGGGCACTACAGACGCTCCAGCTTTGCGCATAGGTGTATTAATGGCAAATAATCGCCATTAAACCGCCTGAAAGCGTTTTGTACACAAAAAGCCTCGCTTTTTGAGTCACATCCATCACTGGATAGCAATCAAGGTTTTCGACCAGCCGCCGGAGGAGCAGCCTTCGGGTTTAAAGACTATACGGGTCAAGAAAAACCCGTACCAAACGGAGGGTTTGCCAATGCCGCCCAGCCGCCGCAGAACCACCTGTTTTCCAAAAATGCAATATATGCGTCCGGGCATTGATCATGCCGCGGCTCTCAGCATGCATCCCGCGTTTGCTTTCCTGCCGCAGTGCACGCCCAAACCCAGCCTCATTCCGGAGGTAAGTTCCACGATTCAACCTATATTACTATCGAGAAGTGTTATTCTCTTAAGTAATAATTAAATGAAAAGCCCAGACCCACCCACCCTGACAGCAAGTATCCTTGTATTCAGTCCAGTGACCCGATATTGTTGCTTATTCTGTTTGCTCTCAGTGGAAAAGGCCTTGACCAAACGTGCTCTCATAAAACGCGATTTTGAAAAAGCCGCCTTACGCTAAATAATAAGCTAGACTCTTGTCCTACCATATCCAGCACACAACCTGGCTTTACATTACAAAATAGGAGCGCTGCCATGGCCCAAAAAGTGCGAACCCCTTATGTTTCGTATTTCCAGATGCCGAACACCTGTATGTCCTGCGGCGCCCCCGCAGAGGCAGGGCTTTATTATTGCCTGGACAAAACCCAATCCAACTGGCCGGGGAAAAGATCCACGACGCTTAACCTGAACTTTCCGATTTGCGCGGAATGTCACGCGGTAAGCGCGAACCGCCGCGGGGCGAATGTCGTAATCGTGATCGGGATCATTATTTCCCTGCTCGTTTGCGGTCTTTCCGCGGCGGCTGCCAATTCCCTTTCCAACCAAAACATCCTGATTACCATCGTATCGGCTGGCACTCTCTTCTTCATAAGCGCCATGCTTTTTCGCTGGTTTGCCCGTCTGATCAATGAGAAGGGATTAACGCCGGAAAATAAGCGGCGCCGGCGAAACCTGTTGAAAGCCGGCAGCGTTAAACAATTCAAGGTGCCGGGAACCTTTGATAAAGCCGGGTTTATTGACTTTCAGTTCGAAAACGCCCCTTTTGCAGCAAGCTTCGCCCTGCTGAACCGCGGTAAGCTGTTGTAATCAGGGCAACCCGTTCGCGCTCGCGCCTCTGCCCGCTGAAAAACGCCAACCCTGCCACCCCCCTGCTCAAGGCGGGATTAGAACGCCTCTCTCACAAACTCAGCGTGATAAAAAAGGCGCAGACCAATTTGTTCCGCGCCTCCTTTGTCACATCAGCGACCAGTTAATTTCCGGCCAGCATTGCCTGCACATCTTCTTCAGCGCTGCCAATCGGCTTGAGGTTATACGTTTTGACCAGGACATCAACCACATTCGGGGAGAGGAACGCCGGCAGCGTCGGTCCAAGCCGGATCTTCCGGATGCCCAGGGCCAGCAGCGCCAGCAGCACAATCACAGCCTTCTGCTCATACCAGGCAATATCATAAGAGAGCGGCAGTTCGTTGACCGAGACGCCGAAAGCCTGCGCCAGCGCCTGGGCAATCACAATCAGAGAGTACGAGTCATTGCACTGCCCCGCGTCCAAAACGCGCGGGATGCCGGCAATCTGACCCAAACCCAGCTTGTTATAGCGATATTTTGCGCAGCCAGCGGTCAGGATGATGGTATCCTCCTGCAAAGCGCGGGCAACCTGGGTAAAGTAATCGCGCTCTTTCTGGCGGCCGTCGCAGCCGCCCATCACCACAAAGCGTTTAATCGCGCCGCTTTTGAGGGCTTCGATAACCTTGTCTGCCGCGCTCAGGACGGTATTATGAGCAAAGCCAATCGGGATGGTTCCGCTTTCCAGTTCCAGCGGGCTCGCGCAAGTCTTCGCCCGGGCAATCAGGCTGGAAAAATCTTTTTGCGTGCCCGGTTCACGGTCCGCGATATGCGGAATGCCGGCGTAACCAGCCATACCCGTGGTAAAGATGCGGTCCCGGTAGGATTCGCGCACCGGCGTAATGCAATTGGTGGTCATCAGGATGGCGCCGTTGAAACTATCGAACTCTTTGGATTGCTGCCACCAGGCGCCGCCGTAGTTGCCAACCAGGTGCGGGTATTTCTTGAGGCCCGGGTAAGCATTGGTCGGCAGCATTTCCCCGTGGGTGTACACATTGATGCCGGTGCCTTCGGTCTGCTGCAGCAGTTCATCCAGGTCCACCAAATCGTGACCGCTCACCAGAATTCCAGGACCCGGGCGCACGCCGATGCTCACCTGGGTGGGCTCGGGGTGACCATAGCGGTTGGTATTGGCAGAGTCCAGGAGCGCCATCGCCTTAATGCCAAATTCACCTGTGCGCTGAACAACTTCCAGCAGCCCTTCCACGCCCAGGTCGGCGTGCGTGGTCGCTTCCAAAGCTTCCTGCATAAAGGCCAGCACGGAATCGTCCCGACCGCCAGCCACATAAGCATGCTCCGTGTATGCCGCCATACCCTTAAGCCCGTAGATAATCAGTTCACGCAGGGAGCGCACGTCGGGGTCAAGCTCGGGGTCAGACATAATACTGACCGTCAGGGATTTTTCCAGCAGGGTTTCCAGTGAATAATCCGCCGGGTGCCAACCTGCCCAGTCGGGTCCGCTGCTTCGGCAGGGGTCGCCGCCGTGTTGTTCAAAGCAGGCGGCTTGCGCGCGCTCACGCAGCGCGTCCCGCAGGTTGATTGCTCTTTTGATTAATTCCACAAAGCGCGCCGGATCAAAATTCGCGTTAGTGATGGTTGCAAAAAGAGCCTGTGCGACGAATAAATCCGCCTCCGGGCTGACAACGCCCATATCGCGACCGCGTGTGCCCCAAAAGGAAATTCCTTTTAATAGATAGATTAACAAATCCTGCAGGTTGGAAACGTCCGCGGATTTACCGCACACCCCACCCCGCCGGACGCAGCCGGTGTTCTGCAATGTTTCCTGGCATTGGTAACAAAACATTTCTGGCATGTATTACTCCTATTTTTGAATTGTATAAAACAAGCCCTATTATATGCAGAACGCGTATTCCTTGGTTGTTCGTTTTTTTGCTGGGCGCCGCCATTATTGGGATTAATTCACCCGGCGCGTCGCATGTTTTTCGAGGGTAAGATGTGCTGTTTATGGCTACGCGCAATACCTGCGGAAAACGCAACCAGAATTGTTCTTACCGGCCTACGCCAATCACATTAAAGCCGAGCCGCTTAAGCTTTTCCCGGTCCAAAAAGTTGCGTCCATCCACTACCAGCACGGGCGGGATTTTCTCCCAATCCATTTCGCGGTAGAGCGGCCATTCGGTCACCAACACAATACCTTCCGCGCCTGCCAACGCCTCGTTCACGTCCTGGCAATACATGACGCCCAGGTCGGGGTATAAGCGCTCAGCGTTCCGCAGCGCCACCGGGTCGTGCGCGCGCACAACCGCGCCGCGCTGCACCAGAAGACGGGCAATATCCAACGAGGGCGCGTCGCGCAGGTCGTCGGTATCCGGTTTGAAGCTGAAGCCCAACAGTGTAATATGCCTGCCTTTGAGAATCTTCAGGTTATCTTGCAGCGCGTCCACTACCCAGACGCGTTGACGGTAGTTCACATCCCGCGCGGCTTGCACGATCGGCATCTCCAACTTGTAATCGCGCGCGGTGGCCACCAGCGCGGCGGTATCTTTGCCAAAGCAGGAGCCGCCCCAACCGATACCGGGGTTTAAGAAGCGCTGTCCAATGCGGTTATCCAGGCCTATCCCGCGCGCGATCAAGGTAGCATCAGCCCCCACGCGCTGTGCCAGCCTGGCAATCTCGTTGATATACGAAATCTTAAGCGCCAGGAAGGCGTTGGCTGCATACTTAATTACCTCGGCGCTGGTCAGGTCACAAACCAGAAGCGGCACTTGCCGCAAGCCTTCCGGTCTGGGCAGGCAAGCCGGCGGGGTAAAGCTCTGCTCCAAAATCGGGGCGAATAGCTCACTCAGGCGCTGCACGCTGTCTGAATTCTCAGAACCCACCACCACCCTATCCGGATAGAAGGAATCGTACAGCGCGGCGCCCTGGCGCAGGAACTCGGGATTAGAAACCACGCTGAAATGCCCGTCCGCTTTAGCGCCAACCCTTTTTTCGTAGCTCTCGCGAATCAGCGAGCCTACCCAGTTGCCTGAACCAATCGGGACGGTTGATTTATTGACGACCACCAAAAAGTGCCCGTCCATCTCCCGCGCGATGGACTCAACCGCCTGACGCACATAGCTCAGGTCCGCGTTACCGTCCGGCAGCGAAGGCGTACCCACCGCGATAAAAACAACATCCGTGGTAGACAGGTCCGCTTCGGCGTAGCTGCTGGTGAAGCGCATTTTTGGCCCTACCTCCGCCAGCATCTCGTCCAGGTGAGGTTCGTAGAAGGGAGTCTTGCCGCTCTGGAGTAAGTCAATCTTTTCAGCATTGGTATCCAGGCAGGTCACGTCATGACCGATATAGCTGAGCACTACCCCTGTATTAAGACCGACATAACCTGTGCCAATAATTAATACGCGCATATCCTGTCCTTCTGCTTGTCATTTGATACGCCTATTTTACTCTAAACCAGAGCCCCTCCCTTCCCTGCTGCCGCTCGAGGCTGGGAGCGAATGAGGTGTGCCCACGCAAATCATTAATAAGATTAGCTTCTGAGGTTAAGATTTTACCCGGGAGAGCAAAAAGAATCTCCGGTATATGACCAAGGGGTAAGGCCTCTGGCAGGGAACAAAGCCGTGTGACCAATTACACATATCCCTGACCGCGCTCACTTTCCGCGCGCGAAGACTCCGTAAAGGACTGGGGGCCTCAACAGGGCATGGCGCCGCCCCAGGAATTTGCTCCCGCTCCGGCTTAATCTCATTCGTGAGGCGGACTGCCATCGCGTATTGTCAGCCACGATTTTTGAAAGCCCTCTGGTAGCGCTGGCAGTGACCAGGCGTCCGTTATTATCATTCCCTCCCAAGGCGGAGATTGGATACGGACAAATTTCTGTCCTCATTCTTCCTGAAAGAACAGGACATTTCTATCTTGCCAGGCAAAAAGTATCCAGACGCGTGGCGGTTTTCACCCACATTTTCCGGGATCTTAGGTTTTTTTTGACGCGTCCATAAAGCGGGGGTGTTTGACTAATGCGATTTTCTCAGGCATAATGACCTCAATATCACGGCGGATTAGCCGTATTTAATGCAATCGAGACCTCGATATTTTCGACGACGCTTGCTTCACACCTATACCTGGGATCGCGTAGTGGAACAGAACCAAACAGTAATTTACGCTCAAGGGGTTATCAGCCGGCTGGTGGGTGTTGTCGTGGATGTGGATTTTGAATCCGGCAATCTGCCCTCCATTCATAACGCACTGCTCGTAAAACAGGCTTCGGGGCAAGACCTGGTGCTGGAAGTTCAGGAGCATGTCGGACCAAACACGGTGCGCGCCATCGCCATGGGCAGCACCGCGGGATTGCGCCGCGGGATGCCGGTGGTTGACACCAACGACTCCATCCACGTGCCGGTCGGAAAAGAGACCTTGGGCAGACTTTTCAACGTGCTGGGCAAACCGATTGATGGGAAAAACACGGTCGACGCAAAGGAACAGCTGCCCATCCACCGCGCTCCTCCGGGGTTGATGGAACAGGTTATCTCAAAAGAAATCATCACCTCCGGGATTAAGGCCATCGATTTGTTAACTCCCTACCCCAAAGGCGGCAAAGTCGGTTTGTTTGGCGGCGCTGGCGTGGGGAAAACGGTATTGATGCTTGAGTTGATGCATAATACCATCACCAAAAGCTCCGGGATTGTCGTGTTTGCCGGCGTCGGTGAGCGCAGCCGCGAAGGCAATGACATGTGGCTGGAAATGAAAGGGTCTGGTTTGATTGATTCAGCCATCCTGGTGTTTGGTCAGATGAATGAGCCTCCGGGCGCGCGTCTTCGCGCGCCCTATACCGCGCTGACAATGGCGGAATATTTCCGCGACGAAGAAAAACGTCCGGTGCTGATCTTCATCGACAACATCTACCGCTTCATTCAGGCCGGTTCCGAAGTATCCGCTCTGCTTGGTCGGCTGCCTTCCGAGATGGGTTACCAGTCCACGTTGGAGTCCGAAATGGGCACGCTTCAGGAACGCATCACATCCACCAGCAGCGGCTCAATCACCTCGGTCCAGGCAGTTTACATCCCGGCGGATGACGTGAGCGACCCGGCAGTCGCGGCTACGTTTTCCCATTTGGACGCAACCACAGTACTCTCGCGGCGTCAGGCGTCCATGGGGCTCTATCCTGCCATAGACCCGCTTCAGTCAAATTCCAATCTGCTCACACCCGAAATCGTGGGGAGAGAGCACTACGAAGTGGCAATGCAGGTAAAGTCCACCCTGACGCGTTATGAGGAACTGCAGGATTTGATCGCGATTCTGGGCATGGAAGAGCTTTCGGCATCTGACCAACAAATTGTGATTCGCGCCCGGCGTGTGCAGCGCTTCCTGACCCAGCCGTTTATCACAGCGCAGGAGTTTTCTCATAAAGCCGGCGCTTTTGTGCCGCTGGAAGAAACAATTGCCGGGTTCAAGGCAATTCTGGCAGGCAAATACGACGAACTGCCCGAACAGGCGTTTTACATGACGGGGACCATCGCGGATGTGGTCAGCCAGGCGGAAATACTGGCAAAGAGCGCCCAGGAATCCGCGGAGCTTGAGGAGACGGATGAGCCGCGCGGCATCTAAACAGGGCTTCCGCGTGGAGGTGCTTGGGCTTGGCAAGCAGGGCCTCCTTTTGGAAGACGTCCGGTCGCTGCAGGTCTTGTTGGAAGACGGTTCCTGGCTGGGAATCCGTCCAGGTCATGCGCCGTTGATTGCCGCGACAGGCGACGGCAGCCTCAAAGTTCGCATCGCGGAAAAGGAAATGACGTACCCGGTCCCAGCCGGCATCCTGACCTTGCGGGACAATGTCGTAAGTATCCTGACCAGTTTCACGATATCCGAGCCGGAGTAGGGAGCTGCTGTGTCCGAATATCCAAACCAAATCGCGCCCTCAAGCTCTACCCCAGAGCCCGGATATACGCCTGTCAGGACTTGCCGTGAATGGCGGTTGAAAGGACGGGATTTACGAGCGAGCGCCATCGGCTGGGAGATTTCAATCCCGATCTTTTCTGGACCTCTGCTTGGTTTCCTGATAGATCGTAATTACGGAACCGGCGCGCGTTGGTCGATAATCCTGCTGCTGGTGGGTTTGTTAACCGCGGTGTACAGCATGGTCAAATATGTGCGCTATGAGATATATGTCATGAAAAAAGAAATTAAGGAATCGAAAGCAAGCCCGAAAGGTGCTGCGCAAAAGCAAGCGGAGGAACAGGAATGATCAATCCATTCTGGTGCCTCGCCTGGGCAGCCCTGGGAATAGTATTATCGCTGCTGAGCTTCTCCCTGATTAAGGGTTCAATTGGCGGCCTGGAGATGGATTCCGGCGGAGGAACCAGGGGGCTTACCAGACTGATACTGACCCGCGTTCTGCGCTTTTTTCTGGTCGGAGCCGCGCTCTTTTTTGCAGTCAGGATGCACATCGGGTACGCGTTGTGCTTTTTAGGCCCGCTCACGATAACCAGATTAATCCAGGTCATGCGTTTCAATCACCAGCAAAACCAAAAAGCCGCGCAGCAAGTTTCTCAAACAGTCCCAGCGGCAGGCAGCCCCGAAGAAGGCAGCACAGGCGGCAAACATGAACATGGTTGAGCATCCAATCCTATTCTATGTTTTTGGAATCCCGGTACACGACACGGTTTTGTACACCTGGATTACGATGGGGATTATCCTTTTGACGGCGCTGCTTTTAAAAGCTTTTAAGCCCGATTTTCTTGAATTGGCTCTCGAAGCGGTGATCAGTGTGGTCGATGACGCCATGGACGTGGACGACTTGCACCAATATATCCCGCTCCTGGGCAGTCTGATGATTTTTGTGCTGTTCTCGAATCTGATATCCCTTTTCCCGGTCCTGAAAGCGCCGACCGCCGACCTCAACACCACCATCGCCCTGTCGCTGATTGTGGTCTTATCTGTGCACTTCTTCGGCATGGCAAAGAAAGGCATCTGGACATACCTGAAAGAGTTCGCGAGTCCGGTTATTTTGCTGCCGATAGAGATAATCGGGCAGCTCAGCCGGACGCTGTCTCTTTCCATGCGTTTATTTGGAAATATACTGAGCAGCGACATGATTGTGGCAATCGTTTTTTCAATTATTCCTTTTCTTGTTCCGATTGCCTTTACCGCTCTTTCAATATTCTCTAGTGTATTGCAGGCGTATGTGATTACCACCCTCGCCGCGCTGTTCATCTCCTCCGCGGTCGAGATTAATGAAGAGGACAAAAGCGTGAGGGCAGCCAAACCCTTGCGGAAAAAACGAGGCCAGCGCCCAAAGGCTTAGGCGTACCTTAGCCTATACGCCACCACCGGGTTTGCGCTGGGAATGAGTAACTTATTCAACACGAAAACAGCGGCCGCCAAGCCGCTGCGCAGCCCAAAGAGGGCGCAATCTAACGAGAAAGGAAATTGCTGATGGAGAATTTACTACCCGAACATGTCATCACTCTGGTGACAATTATCGTGGCAGGTGCGGCTATCGTATTGGGCACCGCCATCCCGACCTACGTGGAGGGAAAAGCTACCTGGGTCGCGCTGGAAGGTATGGCCCGCCAACCTGATGCCGCGCCGCAGCTGCGCACCACGATGATTATCGCCTTGGCGCTGCTCGAAACTGCGTCAATTTACGTGTTGTTGATTGTCCTGATC
>Ga0228536_1001873_pt1 | contig 15834 bp, 14 predicted proteins | sample SJ1Smetagenome_FD_168611 | JGI IMG/M metagenome (GOLD analysis project Ga0228536, IMG submission 168611) | Enriched culture of PCE-dechlorinating microbial communities from Ithaca, New York, USA - SJ1.S | ecosystem: Engineered > Modeled > Simulated communities (microbial... > Unclassified...
GCAGACGAGTCAGGCACGCCTTATTAAGTGAAATCCTGCAATTATTGAAAGTAATAGAGGGCTCATATACATGAGCGAAAAATTCGCGGCGAACCACCTGATAACCATCATAACTGAAGGAATCGTCCTGTATAGCGTCTTCGCCTACAGCTGTTACCTGTTGTTTTTGCAATATTGAATCACCCCTGGCGCTGAGTAAAACGTGTTCACTCGTCATTTTCAACAATCTCCCGTTCCATATTGCTGATTATCTGCTTAATTTTACTACCGACAATTTCGGAATCTGTAACGTTTAATGCCTGAGAATCAGAAAACGGTTGTCCTTCTTCGTTTACATTCCATACGCCCTGGCTGTAATAAGCTGCAAGTTCTCGTGCTTGCGCATGCCGGTAAAAGTTACTGCCAAAAGTGTTCGCCCATGACGAGGGATAAGCCATAATATCCTTCTTGGGACCGGCAGTGAAAGGACGCACATCATTCGGAAGCAAATCATCCGTCATAGTTTCCTCTCTGGCCGAATCCAAAGTGCCCTGGGGTATGAATATTTCAGTTTCCTTCATATTAAATATTACGACTGCCTCGTTATCTTTTTGCCTGTATATACCGCGCACGCGATATTTACAACCTGATTTCCAACCGAAAAGTTCATAAAGGGTTTTGATATATGATGCGCAGCTGACAGAACGGGAATAATACTGACCTTCATTGAGGTTAGCCCACCGAACAGCGTTCCTTGTCTCTTTCGTACAAGGGCGTGTTACCAGCAGCAGCTCGTTTGGGTGAACCAGCATTTCTATATAGAGAGCCTTATCAAATTTCCGGATGCACTCTGTGCTGAACACGATACAATCAGCAGATAAGGTGACGCATATCTTTCGTGCGGTATCAAAGAATTGCGAACGTGCGATTTCATACCCGCGCAAATCAAAATCACCGGACTGAGCCTCAATCTGAAATCTTTCTGCTTGCAGTTTGTTTCCCTCGTCATCGACACTGCTGGATGCCGCTCGATAATCATCAGCACAAAAAGCCACCCACCGTGGATTTACTGAGACAAATCCCTTCAGGACGCCGTCACGAATGACTTGCAGTTCCGGCAGGATTCCTTTATTTCCATACCTGGCATTGCTGATCAGGTGCTGCACTGCAATAAAATCGTCTCTTGAGATAATTGCCTCATGATGGTTTCGTTTTCGGTATTGATTTCGGTTCTGTCTATTTTTCTTGGATTTATGATCGAGGTAATTTGGCGTCCATGTTTTACGGGCCAGAACATCGCCGCAGTGCCGTTCGTTCTGTAGAATCTGAAGAATAGAACCCGGTGACCACGATGTATTATTCTTTTTTGTTCGGCGTCCAAGTTTGGTCAAGGTATCGGCAATCTGGGCACAGGTATACCCGTAAAGATACATGAAGAAGATCAAACGCACTGTCTCGGCTTCTTTCTCGTTGATAACAAGGTTCTTGTCCTCGTCCAGATCGTAACCAAGCAGCGGAGGTGTTAGGAATATGCCTCTGCGAAAACGCATCTCGATTGACGCGTTCATAATATCGCTCTTATTGTGCGATTCCTCTTGCGCCATAGTGGCCATAAAGGATAGGAGCATTTCGCTGTTACTGTTAAGGGTGTAGATATTCTCCGTTTCAAAGAAAACGCCGACGGGCGGCTGCTTAGCCGCTAACTGACGCACATAACCAATGCAGTCCAGAATATTTCTCGCAAAACGTGCGACCGTCTTCGTCACTATCAGATCAATTCTCCCGTCCTGACAGTCTTTTATCATCTTGATGAAAGCGTCGCGGTGTTGAAGTGACGTACCGGAAATACCTTCATCCGCATAGATATCCACCAGATCCCAGTTTGGATGACGGCTGACAAGATCTTTGTAGTGGTTTTTTTGAAGCTCATACGAAGATGTTTGTCGTGGATCGTCGGTAGAAACCCGCGCATACACTGCCACACGCTTTTCATTTATGCTGTCAAAAAAGTTCTCCTGCGATATAGCTGGGATGACGTCAAGTTCATCCAAGTCCATACCTTTATATCGTTCGCGAATACGCGCCTTCCGGCTTTCGGTTTCTTTCATTGCCAATCACTCCGTGGACAAAGTTATTCCCAATTATATAGGGCGCAAGGCGATAAGAAAATGAACCACCGGTCAACATTTTAACCTGTGGTTCATTTCGAAGTGAAATAAATTCAATTATTATCGGAAACGGATTTTATTCGATGTGGATTTTGCTTTTTATACCGAAGCCGGAGGCCCTCCCCTGTTGGGTAGAATATAGGAGATTTTTACACATAGGAGGGCAAAAAATGCCAGTTAATTTCGAAATCATTGGGTTACAGGTTAGAAAAGCGCGTATACATCATCGAATGTCCCAGGCGGTCTTGGCAGAACGGATCGATATGTCTGCGACCTACATAAGTCATATCGAAACGGCAAAAAAACGGGCAAGTCTGGAAGTCCTGGTGCGGATTGCGAATGTTCTTGGCGTTACAGTGGATTATTTATTAAGCGGCAATCAGGTACACGATTCGGCAGAATATCGGACAGATCTTATGTGGCTTATAGAGGGCTGTACCGGCTATGAAAAACGGATCATTTATGATATTGCCTCGGCAACCAAAAAGATCCTTCTCAAAAACAAATATGGGGTATGAAGGCTCGCTACGTTCGCCTTCATGCCCAGGGTTCGATCTTTAGACACTTGAAACAGTCAATAGGCTTTCGCGGCATATCCTCACTGCGCTCCGGTATTCCACGGTCCTATTAACTATTTCATTTTTTGCCATATTCAAGTCTTGCGGCGAAGAGAAGAAGCAACAGCAACCAGGGTGGGGGAGCACCCTCGCCTTCCACTCGATTTAATGGCAAAAAACGTTATGAGAACTTTTACGGCTCAGCTAAATAATCAACAGCAACGGGCAGACAAACGGCTTTTATCAATTTTACAACACCCAGTATATCATTTAAGGTGATTATTAGGGAGTAGGCCAAGCAGCTTGAAATAGAGGGTAATAAGTGTTCACACATCCGCTTGATAATGCAATTAGATTTTTTAATAGAGGAATTATTACCCGCTCGAAGAATTACCATATTATGGGTATTTATTTTTGACTGTTGTTTCTTGATTTTGAAAAGATATATCAAAATAGAATAAGTAAATAGACGGTAACGCACAATATAACATATAATGAAGTTACGATTTTGCATAAATATTGCAAAATGGGAGGATAGCAAATGTTACTGGAATTTAAAACAAAAAATTTTAAGCTGTTTAAAGATGAATTAGTCTTTTCAATGGTTCCCGCTCCAAAGCAAAAAGGGCTAGATTATAGTGTATTTCAAAAAAAGATTGGGTCCAGGAAATATAAAGGTTTGTGCTCAGCAGTAATTTATGGCCCTAATGCATCCGGGAAGACTAATATTATTAGTGCAATGGACGTTTTTAAAAGCATTGTCTTACGTGGTACCATCCGTAATGATAATAATAAGAATACGCCAAATGCAGCAGCCTACAGGTTGGAGCTTATTCCCAATAGCACAGCGAAGGAAATAGAGCCGGTTTCATTTTCCATAAAATTTATAGAAAATGATCTTCTGATCGAATATAAATTTTCCATTGATATTGGAGGTTTTTTGGATGCTGATTATTCAAGAAATATATTATTTGAGGAACTAAATATCAATGAAGAAATGGCTTTTTCGCGCAAAGATTCTCTTCAATTGGGAGATTTTCAGACAATTAATAATTATTTAATTAATGAATTTTGGGAGAATGCAGATGGCGCGACAGCTTTGGCTAAAAGAAATTTAAATAATGAAGAGTTATTCTTAACCAGTGGTTTTAAAACTATGTTTAGTGCAAAGCTGGTAAACATAATTACCAACTGGTTAGACAATAAATTTGTGACTATATGTCGTGCCGATTCTCTTAAACTGCAACCGAAAAGGCAGACCATGGACGTAAAAGAAACAACCGATGAAGGAATGCAATTTTTTGGCGTTAAATCTAACGGACTCGGTTATGTCTTTTCTGAAGATGAGTCTGAAGCCGATCTAGTTTCTGTGTTCAATAACCTAAAAAAGGCCATTCCTGCGGAGATCTATGAATCCTATGGAACAATAAGATTTGTTAATATATTCCCTTTGGTGATAAGGGCTATTAGAAATGGAGAAACCCTAGTTATAGATGAATTTGACGCATCTATTCATCCCATGGCAATTATGAACATAATAAACATTTTTCACAATGACGATATAAATAAAAAGAACGCTCAGCTGATATTTGATACACACAACCCCATATTTCTGAATTCTAATCTATTTAGACGCGATGAAATTAAATTCGTTGAAAGAGATGATGAAACTCACTTCAGTAAACATTACTCGTTATCTGATTTCAAAACTACCGGCGACAATAGTGTTAGAAAGGGTCAAGATTACATGCATAAATACTTTATTAGCCAATATGGAGCCATTAAGGATATTGACTTCACGCCCATTTTCGAAATTCTTATTGAACGTAGTGAGGCTTGAGTAATGCCAAATATGAGGCTTAACAAAAAATACTATTTTACAGTAGATGGACAAACAGAACAATGGTATTTTGCGTGGTTGCAGCAGAAGATCAACCAGGAAGCGTCCTCTAGATATACTGTGAGCTTTGACTACCCTATCAAAAACCCATTGAAGCGGGCAAAAGGTTGGATACTTCCTGGCAAAGCAGAGATTACCCATATTTGTGATTATGAAAGCGAAGACGAAATACATACCACCCATTTTCGAGAGACCCTTGATGCTATGAAAGAAGCTCAGAAATTAGGCAAGCAAATAACATATAAATTAGGCTACAGCAACTTCACCTTTGAATTATGGATGATTTTACATAAAAGGGACTGTTTCGGATCTCTAAACCATAGAAGAAACTACCTTCAGTTTATTAACAGATGTTATGATGAGGATTTTGAGAATCTAAAAGCATTTAAACACGAAAATAACTTCAAAAGAGTTCTCGGGAAAATTTCCATAAACGATGTAAAAGCGGCAATAGATCGAGCTAAGCGTATTACCCAACTAAAACAAACAAATGGATTTACCCCACAGCAATACAAGGGATATTTCTTCTATATAGAAAATCCATCTCTTTCTATATGGGAAGCCGTTGAAAAAATATTGAGTGATTGCCGCCTTCTAAATCAAAGACGATAGCTGAAAACATACCAGACTTAAAGTTTCGTACAGGGTATCCCCTCCCCCATGCCTAGTGAAAGCGCTGCTTTGAGTGGAGAGTCGGGCAGGGTATTACCTTGAATCGCCTGTAACTTAGTTTGCATATCTGTCCAAGCTCTGTCTTGGACATTATTCATAGTGTGTATGGGGGAATGCAACATTCAAAAATGGAAAGTACATTAAATCAGTTGACGGAATACTTCGCTGAGTTGATTAGACTTGACTGATTATACGGGATATACAAAACTAATCGCTTTCTTTCGGCCATTTCTTTTTGTCTGAATACTATATGTAGTATTAAATAGTACGTATTGCGCTTGGTTTCTAACCAAGCAGCAGGTTGATGAAATACGAGATCTGGCCAGAGAGAATCAGATTTCCAGAAGCGCACTGGTTAGGATGATAATAAGAGAATACCTGGCGAAACAGGTTGAAGATAAAAATTGAGCGGGGAAGCCCCAGTGGATCAAAGTATTCCCCCGGATTGAGTTGGGATGACTTATTCAAGCAGGCAGATTAGAATTAATAACCTCAAATAGAAACGCATCATTGGTTGGACGTACAGCCGCCGGGTAAAACGCCTTCCCGGCCTGGGCTGTATTTTTTTTGTGTTATTATTATGTCGAAAAGGCATATCTTAACAGGGTTTTTGCTTTGGCAGCGGAATTATTAATATGATGATTATTATGAGCTAGAAAATAGCGGTTCCCCTTATCGAGAGGAAGAGTATGAAGCCAACCGGACTTAAGGGGGAAGGGAGAAAGGAGAGGGATAATGAAATTTTGCAGCCAATGTGGTGAGCAGCTGGCTGATGGCGCCAAATTCTGCAATGGATGCGGCAATCCAGTCACCGTCGAGCAACCCGGAGAAGCGCCTACCAGCTACCGGGAGCCCGCTACCCAACAGAACTTTGCTCCGCAGACCACGAACCAGGTGGAGCCTGCCACGCCGGCCGGCCCCGGATTCATACCCGAGCAACCCGTACAGGTGCCGGCGGCAGCGCCGCCCAGGAAAAAGAAAACCTGGCTTATTGTACTGGCCGGGATTATCTTCCTGCTGCTGGCCGGCGCGTTTGCTTTCTACAGTATGGGGAATTTCTCGGGACCCAAAACTCCCAAACTGGCAGCCGCCGACAGCGAGCTGTTGATTGTGGTTAAACCGAATTATTTTCAAGTCAGCAACTTTGAAAAATTAAAGGAAACCTATCTGGCCGTTCCTGAAGTTAAAAAGGCCTATGATCAACTGCTTAAAGACCTGAAGGATAATGAGAACTTTGTTTACGAAAGGGATGTGGAACCCTGGCTGGGCGGGGAGGTGGCCCTTATCATGCCTTCGACCTCCCAATCGGAAAAGATGGTCTTTGTAGCCGAACAGGACGACAAAACCAAAGCCCAGGAATTTATTAAAAAAATGGCCGAAAAGCGCAAAATTAAAGAAGAAACCTACAACGGGGTCGGTATAAGCACCGACGACGGTGATTTTGCCGCCGCCGTAGCAGGTGGTTATCTACTCCTGTCCACTGACAAAACCCTGCTCAAGCAGACTATCGACCGGCAGCAGGGGAAATTAAAAGACAGCCTGACCGATAGTAAAGAATACAATGACCTGATCGGCAAACTGTCCGGAGGCAGCGCTTTCTGCTATATTAACCTGGCGGGTGCGGTTAAAACCGCCGCCCAAGAAGACGCCCAGGTAAAATCCTGGTCTGACCAACTACAGGCCTATCAAAGGCTGGGCTGGTCGGTGTCTTTTGAAGGCAACGGCATCCGCTCCGACTACCTGGTAGCCTGCGACAAAGGCAAAATGCCGGCCTATTATAAAAAGCGCAGCAATTCGGCCGCCGAAGTAAAAGCTACCCTGGCCCTACTCCCCCCTGACTGCCTGGGCTTTGTGCGTTCGTCAACCCTGGTTGACCTTTTGCAGGAATCCTACAACAGCGCCGCCAAAGATTCTAGAAACGAATTTAACGAGAGCTTAAAATCCTTTGAACAGGGCACCGGAGTCAATGTAAAGCAGGATATCTTTGGAATTTGCAGGGGAGATGCCACTATAGCGGTAATGCCCAAGAACGGCTTCTTCTTCGGAGACGGCGAAGCGCCGGTCAGCGGGGTCCTGATACTGGGGATCAAAGACCAGCAGGCGGCCGCCAATTCCCTGGATAAAATAAGCAAAGCCGTGAACGGGGATCAGGTGGCGGTGAAGAAAAACACCGTCAACGGGTATCAAATGTACGAGATTAATGAACAAAGCGGCTTGGTTTCCTTCAGCTTTGGCCTGGGTAAATCCGAGCTGATCATGGGTTCATCGCCGGAAATCAGCAACGCCGTTGTCAAGCAGCATGCTGCCTTGAGTGATGACGAGACTTACAAAAAGGCCTTTTCCGGTTTCGGAAGCGATGCCGAACCGTTCCTCTACGTCAACGTTCCCAAAGTGACCGGTCTTATCGAAAGCAATCTTTCCGGCAGCGATAAAAGCGATTACAAGGAAAACATCTACCCCTGGACCATACCGGTCAAGACCGTCAGCCTGGCAGACTCCGGTTATAATGAAAGCCAGGGTACTCTAAAGGGCAGCGCCTTTATTTACATTCAGAAGTAGCTTAATAAAACAGCAGAGCGCGGGAGTAAAATCCCGCGTTTTTCTTTCTGCCCAGTTTTAATTCCTCCTCACCTGGCAATAATTTCTATACGATGAGGAGGGAGAGCTGTGATCAAGAGAACACTGGGAATTATGATAGTTATTATCGCTACCTTAACAGGAGCTTGTTGGGGTCAATCCCGCAGCGATATGCAGAAAGAACAATATCTGCGGCTGCATGTTATTGCCAACAGCGACAGCCAGGAAGATCAGACTTTAAAGCTCAAGGTGCGGGATGCGATCGTTCTTCACTGCCGGAAAGAATTTACGGCTGTGGCTGACGCCCGGGAGGCCCGCCGACTGGCTGAGCAAAACATACCCCGAATGCAGGCTGTTGCTCGGCAGGTTATTAAAGAACAGGGCTATGATTACCCGGTGCAGGTTCTGGTCGGAGAAAGCGAATTTCCCACCCGCACCTACGGGGAACTGGAACTGCCTCAGGGCCGGTACCAGGCGGTGCGGATAATCATCGGGCAGGGCCAGGGCCAGAACTGGTGGTGCGTGCTTTTTCCTCCCCTCTGTCTGGTCTCGGACTCTGAACAGGGGATCCTGACCGCTCCCCCGGAAAATGCCGAGGTCAAATTCAAGGTGCTGGAGTTAGTACAGGAGATTGCCGCTGATTATTAAGAAGGGATTAAATTTTTATTAAAAAATGGACGAATTTTGCACAGGGCATTGGAGGAAAGGGAGTTAAAGGCTATAATTTTTAAGAAACAGGAGTCCGTAGATGGCAAAGCTAATCGAAATAAACGCACCGGCCAAAGTGAATTTGACCCTTGATGTAAAATATAAACGTCCTGACGGGTATCATGAACTGGAGACCGTCATGCACCAGATCGACCTCTGCGATCGACTTATTTTGGAGCAAAACCGGGATATAATTATTGAGAGCAACAGCACGCAGATTCCCAGGGGTAAAGATAATCTGGCCTGCCGGGCCGCCGCTGAATTTTTGGGAATATTTGGGATAAAAGAAGGAGTCAAGATTTTTATAGAGAAAACTATACCGGTAGGGGCAGGATTGGCAGGGGGCAGTACGGATGCAGCGGCCGTTATATCCGGGCTCAACCGGCTTTATGATTTAGGGGCCGGCATGGATGACCTGATGCCCATTGCAGCCAGCCTGGGGTCTGATGTTCCTTTTTGTTTGCAGGGAGGCACCGCTCTGGCTGCTGGAAGAGGCGAAATATTACAGCCGGTATATCCCGCCCATGCATTGACTCTGGTCCTGGTCAAACCGCCGTTTGAAGTTTCCACTGCCCAGGTTTATGGCCATCTCGATCTGACCGTGGTAAAAGACCGCCCGGATGCCCGGGAATTACTCGTTGCCTGGGATCATAATAATCTAGAAGACATGGCTTTAAACATGATCAATGTTCTCGAAAACGTCACCATTTACCGTTTTCCGGAAATAGGCCGGATCAAAAACCGGCTGCTGGACCTGGGGGCGAAAGCGGTCTTAATGTCGGGTAGCGGGCCCAGCGTTTTCGGCTTGTTCGACAATATGGATAGGGCGGCGTCAGCCCGGGACCAAATGAGGGATATGTACCAGGAGGTATTCGTGGTTTCATCTTATATGGGGAGTGATCGGTAGTATGGAGGAAAAAAGGCTTCGACCTGTAAACCTGGATTCTTATAAACCCCTGCGGGAGTTGGTGCTGGATGCCATCCGGGAAGCCATCATTGGCGGCGCCCTGAAACCGCGGGAAAGGCTGATGGAAATTCAACTGGCCGAAGAGCTGGGAGTTTCGCGCACCCCCATCCGGGAGGCCCTGCGCAAGCTGGAATTGGAAGGCTTTATCGTGATGGTTCCGCGTAAAGGAGCCTATGTTGCGGATTTCTCCTTCAAGGACATCGCGGACATTTTTGAAATCCGGGCGGCCCTGGAGGGTCTGGCGGCCGCTTTGGCCGCCGAACGCATAACCGATGAGGAAATGGAAAACATGGAGCGGCTTTTGGCGGAAAAGGCAGAAGCCATAGCCCGCAATGACATAGAACGTATTATAGAAGTGGATACTAAATTCCATGAGGCGATTTACCAGGCCAGCCGCAATAAGCGCCTGTGGTCTATTATAAGCAACCTGCGCGAGCAAATTCAGAGATTCAGGAGCACTTCCCTCGCCTATCCGGGAAGATCCAAGCAATCATTGGAGGAGCACCGCGTCATCGTAGAAGCTATTCAGGCCAGGGATGTGGCCCAATCCAGACAGGTAGCCCAGGAGCATATTGAAAATGCGGAAAACAGCATGATAGATGCTATAAAAAAGGATGGGCTAGCTCTTAACGATTAATGGAGGAAAAACATGCAATACGATGCAGTTATACTGGCAGGCGGCGAGAACAGTGGGGACTTAAAAAAAATAGCGCCCTACGATAGTGAAGCCCTGATCATTATTGGCAACTATCCGATGATCTATTATGTATATAAATCATTGCGCCAGTCCCAGTATATCCGGAATATAGTCATCAGCGGGCCGGTTGACGCCCTGCGCAACCTTCTGGGAAGAGAAGAAAACCTCTTCTTTGTGGCGGCCGGGGATGATGTTATCGAAAGCCTGGCCAACGCGGCCCGGGTTTTAGAAGAATATGAAAGCACCGAACGGCTCTTGGTTATGCCGACTGATATTCCTTTTATCACCAGCATGGCGATCGACGACTTCATTGAAAGAACTGAAACCATGGAAGCGGACATATTCTACCCGGTGACTACCCGGGAGGTCAATGAAGCCAAATTCCCGGGAGTGGTGCGGACCTATGTAAAAATGAAGGAAGGAACCTTTACCGGCGGCAACCTGTTTGTATTACGCCGGGCCATCATTCAAAAGAGCATCGACATAGCCCGGGAGATCATAGCCCGCCGGAAAAACCCTCTGGCCCTGGCCCGCATCTTTGGATTTACCACCGTAGTACGGTACATTTTTGGTATTTTAACCTTGAAACAGACCGAAAAGCGGTTTCAAGAGGTAATAGGCATAAAAGGCAAGGCCATTGTATCAAGCTACGCTGAGGTGGGAGTAGATGTAGATAAGCCCAGCGACCTTGAGCTGGCCCAAAAATACCTGGGAGAAGTGGTTTTTTAAGCTGGTTCCATTGCAGGCCCATAGCCAATAAAAGTGTGATAGTTAAAAACCCGTTTTGGGCCACCTGGCCTCAACGGGTTTTTATGATTCAAACCTATATTATAAGGAAGCTGTTTATCCTTGATGATAAATAAATCTAGTACTCTGTTAACTCTAATTCTTTTATAAATCGTCGAGGGAAATTTTTGCAGGACAAGGCGGAGGGCGGCTCCTTGCCGTCCTGGCACCGCCGCATTAGCCCGTCCGTGGGCGTCAAACGAGTAATACTGGACGTATTGCGATTGACGACAACGCAGTCATGCGAAAATTTAACCGACGAGTAATAGAAGAAGTAGAGTTAACAGAGTACTATCTTGAACTACATGGAGAATATGTTCATAAAATAGTCCAAGAGCTTATTTTTCATCCAGGCTAACAGGAAAATGGGCCTTTACTGTAGAAAGTTTTAATTTCCTGAAAAATTTCGTTTAGCTAAACCTAGTAGTCTATAACATCTAAAAATTTAGTTTATTCGCCGAGAAAAATTTTCGCAGGGGAAGGCGGCGGCTCCTTGCCGTCCTGGCACCACCGCATTGGCCCGTCCATGGGCGGCAGAGGAATGAGGAATACTAGACGTATTGCGATTGACGACAACGCAGCCCTGCGGGAATTTAGCCGGCGAGAAACTAAAATTTTAGGTGTTACAGACTACTAAGGTATAATACGATTATGACGATTTCTTGTCATAGCAAGGGCCAAATAAATTATTGTTATGGGGTGGAGTTGGAGTTGGATATCTCAGCAGTGATTCTGGCAGCGGGAAAAGGCGTTAGGATGCGTTCCAGTCTGCCCAAGGTCGCCCACCGGGTAGCGGGTCGGGCCATGATCGCCCACCTGGTTAAAACCGTCCGCGATGCTGGAATTGACCAAATAATTGTCGTAGTGGGACACGGCCGGGAGTATGTGGAAGAGATTCTGGCCGGGGAAAATGTTACTTTCGTGGTGCAGGAAGAACAACTGGGCACCGGGCATGCCTTGATGCAGGCCCGGGATGCGGCCCGCGGAAAAAGTCTGCTGGTTTTGGCCGGGGATACCCCTTTATTAAGGCCCCAAACTCTGGCCGGACTGATGGTCATGCATGAACATAGCAAGGCCCAGGCAACGGTATTGACTACCCGGGTAAAGGATCCTAAAGGTTATGGCCGGGTGCTGCGTGGGACCCAGGGAGAATTTGAGCGCATAGTAGAAGAGAAAGACGCCTCTCTTGCGGAGAAGGCCATTGATGAAATTAACTCGGGAATTTACTGTTTTGATCGGGAGTTGGTTTTTAAAGCCCTGTCCGGAATCGGCACCCGTAATGCCCAGGGTGAATACTACCTGACGGAAGCTCTGGAATTGATCAAGGCAGGTAATAATAAAGTAGAGATCTGTCTGAGCGAGGTTGAGGAGGAGATCTACGGAGTAAACGATCGCATCCAGCTGGCTCAGGTGGAAGGGATCATGCGCCGGAGAATCAACCAGGAGCTAATGCTCCAGGGAGTAGCCATAGTCGACCCGGTCTCAACCTTCATCGATGCTGATGTAAAGATAGAACCAGATACAGTAATACTTCCTTTCACCATCATCGAGGGCCGGTGCTCAATCGGCAGCTTTTGTGAAATCGGTCCTGCTACGCGAATAAGTAATTCAACCGTAGGCGACCGGGTGACCATAGAATCATCTCGAATAAACCAGGCCTGGATCGGAAATTCCTGTACGATCGGGCCTTTCGCTTATCTCAGGCCAGAAACCGTGCTGCACGACAATGTGAAGGTAGGCGATTTCGTAGAAATAAAGAAGTCGGTTATCGACGACGGCAGCAAGGTTCCTCATTTGAGTTATGTCGGGGACGCCCAGATCGGCAAGGGAGTTAACGTCGGTGCCGGCACCATTACCTGCAACTATGACGGTGTGAATAAATATCCCACCATTTTAGAAGACGGTGTTTTTATAGGCAGCAATACCAATCTGATAGCCCCGATCAGAGTGGGCAAGAACGCGTCGACCGGAGCCGGGTCTTCTATCTCCCGTGATATTCCGGCCGATGTCCTGGCCGTTGAGCGGGCGGCCACCAAGTTTTTAGCCAAACGAACCAGCAAGAAAAAGCATGTAGATTCTTAGGAGGTATTGGGGATGATGAAAGCATCCAGGTGGAGGATGAAACTGTTTACCGGCAACGCCAACCCTCAGCTGGCCAATGAGATTGCTGCCTATCTGGGGATACCCATCGGCGATGCCGTAGTCTCCCATTTTTCTGACGGAGAAATTAGCTGCGCCATCAATGAAACGGTGCGCGGCGTGGATGTGTTCGTGGTCCAGCCTACTTGCACCCCGGTCAACGAGCATATGATGGAACTGCTGATCATGATCGATGCCTTCCGCAGGGCGTCGGCGTCACGCATAAACGCGGTCATACCATACTACGGCTATGCCCGCCAGGATCGCAAGAGCCGGGCCCGTGATCCCATTACCGCCAAACTGGTCTCCAACCTGATCGTGGAAGCGGGAGCCCATCGGGTCGTAGCGGTTGACCTGCATGCCAACCAGATACAGGGCTTTTTTGACATCCCGGTAGACCATCTGCCCGGGGTGCCGACCATTGCGGAATACCTAAAAGGCCGGCTGCAGAGGGAGAACACGGTGGTGTTATCCCCGGATGTCGGAGGGGTTACTCGGGCCCGGGATTTGGCCGCCAAGCTGGATGCACCCCTGGCCATTGTAGATAAAAGAAGGCCGGAGCCCAATGTTTCAGAGATAATGAATGTCATCGGTGATGTCTGCGGCAAATCAGTAGTGATCATAGATGATATTATAGATACGGCGGGGACAATCTGTTCCGCGGCCCAGGTTATGATGGAAAAGGGAGCGCGGGAAGTTTTTGCCGCCTGCACCCACCCGGTCTTTTCCGGACCAGCCATAGAACGGCTGGCCAAGGCCCCGATCAAGGAAATTATCATTACCAATACCATACCTATGGATGAAAGCAAGACCCTGCCCAATACGACCATCTTGTCGGTGGCGCCTCTGGTTGGGGAGGCTATTTTGCGCATTCACGAAGACCTTTCAGTAAGTAAACTGTTTGAATTTTAAGGCGTAACAGCTTGAACCGATACCGGCGGGTTGGAGCGCCCCGCTGGTATAAATTTGACTAAAGCGGTGCATACTCCTTGACGAAGGAGTGGTACTATGGCCAAGACCAACAGCATTTCCTGCCGCCGTCGAAGCTTTGGCAAGCGGGCGCGGCGTCTGATCAGGCAAAACGGAGATATTCCCGGCGTAATCTACGGCAAAGGCAAACCGGGATCCCGGGTGGTTTTTGAAGGAAGGCCCCTGGAAAGGCTTTTTACCCACGGATCAGGCGGGCTTTACTCACTGCAGATAGATGATGACCCGGCACCCGTGTTGGCTGTAGTCAGGGAACTGCAGAGGGACCCCATCAGCCGTCAGTTGACCCATGTTGACTTTATGAGAGTGGATGCCGATGAACCGATCGAATCGGCAGTGACGGTATCCATAAGCGGGGAAGAGGAACTCCGTGAAAAAGGCGGCTTCCTGCAGATAGGAGCCCGGGAGGTACAGGTAAAATGCCTGCCCCGCGATTTGCCGGAAACGATTAACCTTGACGTTTCCCTTTTAACTCCCGGGGACCAGGTACTGGCTGAGGCCTTGCTGATACCGGCGGGGGTTGAACTTTTAAGCGATCCGGATCTGCTTATAGTAAGCGTTATTGTGAAAGTCAACCAAGAGGAGCCAGAATATACGCCAGTTGAGGCCGAAATAGAAGAAGCATAGGGTGCAACATGGGGACGGAGATTTTGTTGCATTCACGTGCCGTGGAATGCAATAAAATCTCCGTCCCCATGTTGCACCGAGGGCCTTGTTTGGTTGAGGTTGAATATGAAATTGATAGTTGGGTTGGGTAATCCGGGAGCCAGGTATGCTGCCTCCCGGCATAATTTGGGATTCCAGGTTCTGGATAGACTGGCGGCCCGCTATGGTTTGGAACGGGAACAGAAGCGTTTCGACGCCTGGCTGGGAAGCCTGCGTTGGCCTGTTGAAAAGGTCCTTCTCGCCAAGCCCCAGACTTATATGAACCTGAGCGGCCGGGCGGTGCAGCAGATGGTTCGCTGGCACAAGCTGGCTCTGGGCGACCTTATAGTTGTTTATGACGACCTGGATCTGCCCCCGGGGCAGGTGCGGATCAGAGCTCAGGGTAGCGCCGGAGGGCATAAAGGAATGATATCCATCATCGAGTGCCTGGGCAGCCAGGATTTTGCCCGGGTGCGAATCGGCATCGGGCGACCGATGCATGATACGGTAGACTGGGTTTTGGGATCGGTTTCAGCTGAAGAGCAGAAGATTTTCAACCAGTCGCTGGATCACGCGGCAAACGCCCTGGAATGCTGGGTAAAAAAAGGAATAGCGGCGACTATGAACGAGTATAATTAGATACTTGCATATTTGCCTGTCCAAAGCCAAAAGCTAAGCAAAAAGGGGGCGGGCAGAATTGAAACTGTATTATATTTGTGATTGCTGCCGTGAGATATATCATAACGAGGATGTTGAAGGGCCGGAAGGAGCAGCCGAGGTCAGGGGATTATGCCCGGACTGCCAGTCCGAGTTGGGTCAGGAGGCTACCCCCGCTTTGAGCAGCATGAGGCCCTTCTACCATTAGCAATTGATCACGGGGTTTGCAACAGGGGGACGGAGATTTGGGACCCGTCCCCCTGTTGCAAAAGAACTGCATCCAACCGTGTGTGGGGGCTGCGTAAAACGCAGTGTCCACCTTGATGATTTGGGGAGGCTTGAGGATTTGCCCGCAACCCTTTTTGACAGGATTAAAGAATGCCTTTTAAAAAGGC
>Ga0228536_1001875_pt1 | contig 15823 bp, 12 predicted proteins | sample SJ1Smetagenome_FD_168611 | JGI IMG/M metagenome (GOLD analysis project Ga0228536, IMG submission 168611) | Enriched culture of PCE-dechlorinating microbial communities from Ithaca, New York, USA - SJ1.S | ecosystem: Engineered > Modeled > Simulated communities (microbial... > Unclassified...
TTGTCGTGTGCAGTGTATGAGTATTCCTGGTAGAAGAAAACAGTAATTAGTAAATGTTTAGAAAAAAAGGTCGCCATATACCGACAACCTTTCTTTTTTTGTAGCGGGGACGAGAATTGAACTCGTGGCCTCCGGGTTATGAATCCGACGCTCTAACCAACTGAGCTACCCCGCCGTGATTTGGGAGTGCAAAAATAGGTATTTTCTTAAATTAAACAAGAATGTTTAGGCGGAATTGAAAAAAAATCCAATAAAAACCCCGCACTACACTAATCAGGTACAATTAAAAATCTCATTTCAAAAAAATCTAATCATCCCGGTAGTGCTCAAACAAAAAAAAATCAGTTCTGACAGTTATTTTTTCACGTTCGTTCACGATTTTGAGGACCAAACCCAAAAAAACATCCTTCTATCGTATTACCTTTTCTATAAAATACTATTAACAACATATATCGGTACCTGGCAGTAAGTATCGCCAATAACCTTTAACATTAATATCCCATGATGCATAAATTACTTGTCTTTGTCCTTTTATTCTCCATGGGTTTTATGGCCGGCTGCCGGAAAGAGGATGCCATTAAAACAGGAGGCCCTGGCAATGAGTCCATTGCTCATGAAATTTTCAAAGCAGGTTACACGGCATACCTTGAAACCGGCACTACAAAATCTTCACATCCCGTTTATATAACGGTCAATTCGGTGATTAACGGACTTGAGGGCGGCAACATTCAGGTTTCCGGTTCCATAACGGGAAACGTCAATACCGATGAGCAAAGCGGAGAAATACTTGGAAGCATACTTTCTATTGGCCTGACAGAAAATATCACCGATTACGCATGGGAATCCGGCGGCAATATCTGGACCATGAACGGTTCACCCAGATTAACGGTAACCGGAACCTTTACTCTGAAGCCTGACGGATCTTTCGGCCCTGCTTCCGGTATGCAATTTAACGGCGGTATCAGGATTACCGGGCCGGACTGCAACAAAACAATCAACCTCTGTATTACAGTTATTTTAAATGAAAACGGACAGGGCGGAACCGTAAGCGGGACTATTGGTGGAGAAGCCGTACGTTTTACCTTCTGATGACAGACAAACCCCTGTATACCCCCAAAGGAGACAATCGAAACGGTTGCCTCCTTTTTTCTTTACGAGGTTTTCATGATCAGGGAGCTATTTACCCTCTCCGTCGGTTTCACGATAGGTGATACCTCTTCTGCGCAAGCCTTCGAGCATAAAGCTAACCAAACCGGCATCCCTGCCGATAAACTCGGGTGCGCTGACCCCTTTGCGGGAATATAAACCACTGGCAACCATACGAACGGCCATTGTTGCTGCATAGCCGGTTGTACGGGCCATGGAATGTATCCCCGTTACGGGGTCATACCGGTCAAGAAGATCCCAGGTGTAACTGAGCCTCCGCCCGTCTTTAATCCCTTCGGCTACGATACGCATTACGGTAAGGTCTTCCTCTCCCTTTTCGAGTTTCCATTTTGGGAACAACAACTTTGTGGTGAAATCAAGCGGTATTATTTCCGTTCCACCGATCGATACCGGTTCACGACTGAAAAAACCGGTATCTCTGAGCACGGCCATCTTTTCGATGTGGCCGGGATACCTCAGCGTTTTCTCGATAATATAATCACCAGTCAGCGTGGTGGCAAGGGTTCGCAATCCGTCGCTGTTAAACGCTTCAAGCGTTCCCACACCGGAGAAATCGATGAGCTCCGGATCCGAAAGAGCTTCTTTAATTACGAGTTTCCCATCGCGGATAAAACGCGCAGGGCGGGTGTATTCCTCGATCACATCGATAGGTGAAAAAACCGCTTTGTACTCATAAGGCCAGGTTCTTATCACCGGCAGGCCACCAACGTAGATTATCCCTTTTTCGAGTGTATCCAGCTTAGAAGCGCCATACGCCAGTAATACATTGCTCATTCCCGGCGCAACCCCCATATCGCAAATTACCGTAATGTCCTTTGCCCTGGCTTTTGCATCGAGTCCGAACATATCTTCCGGAAAAAACGCAATATCAATGGTATCTTTCCCGCAATCGATCAGCGTTTCCACGGTTTTATAACCCATAAAACCCGGCACGGCATTCACCACAATATCTGCTTCCATTGCGAGATCCCGAACCACAGCCTCCTTACCCAGATCTGCCTGACGGACAGAGATACCTGGAATCCCCTTTAGTTTATTAAGTGCCTCCGGACTTATATCTGCCGAGATAATTTCATATTCACCGTCTTTTGCCAGATCCATGGCTATCGGACCTCCGATAAGTCCGGCACCCAGTACCAGAATTTTCATATCTGTGGTTTTATTGTAGGAATTTTATAACGTCTTCGATTCAATAACTGATTCAATTCACGGTATTGAGAAACCAGAATTCCTGCAACTACCAGGGCGATCCCCGAAACCTTTTGGAAATTAAGCGTCTCTCCAAGTAAAATGTATGCAGATACGGCTGTAAATGCAGGTATAAGGTTGGTAAAGATATTCGCTTTTACCATTCCCAACCGGGCAATTGAGGTTATAAAAAACAAATATGCCAGGCATGAACCAAAGACAGCGAGCTGCAACATTGCTGAAATAAGCTCAAAATCAGGCCTTACACTCATGAAATCACGAAAATCAAAAATCAGGAACAACGGAAGAAAATAAAATGACCCGATCAGATTTTGCCTTGAAATTATAGACAGAGAGCTGTACTTCCCCGAAAGTCGTTTCACGATAAGTGAATAAAACACCGCAGCAAATACAGCCATAAACAATAACAATACACCTTCCGGAGCAGCGTTTAGACTCAAATCGCGATTCACCAGCATCAGAATAATCCCGGTGAAGGAAACGGCTATCCCTGCCAGAGCATATACGGAAGCACGTTCCCTGCTGAACAGCCAGGCCGCAAGAGGTGAAAACAAAGGTATGGTAGCAATTATTGCCGAAGAAATGGTAGATGAAACTTTACTCAATCCGAAACTTTCGCCCAGAAAGTAGAAAAATGGCTGGGCTAGTGCAAGTAGCAGAAACCACTTCCGGTCGCCTTTTTCCAGCGGTTCATACTTTCCGGCAATACGAATAAATGCCCACAGCAGCGCCGATGAAACCACAAGCCTGAGAAATATAATAGTTAATGGATTGTAGTAATTATTGGCAATTTTAAACCATACGAACGTAAGCCCCCAGAAGAGCATAGCCAGAACTGCGTACAGGTAGTACTTCAATGCATTAGTTTTCAAGAGTATATAGATTGGGTTATCCTTAAAAAGTCAGGCAGACAAAATTAGCTTATTCCGGCACTGATTTCACCACAGCAGCTCGCAAAAAAGTTGCGCGGCAAATCGGCTGCGTCCACAGCTCCCTGGCAGCGTTTCCGGCTGCTTTTCAAACGGTTTCCGAACCTATGATCCTATTAAAATGCCTGGGGTATATTTTCTGAAATCTCACGGTAAGAATAAAAAATCAAACCTAACTGTAACAAAGTTTAAATGCAGATGTCTTTATTATAGATTCAGGGAAATGAAAAACCATGATGAATTAATCGGGAGGTGTAAAGCAGGGCAAAGGGATGCCCAGCTGGAAATATACCGGCAATACTACAGGCCGATGTATAACACCTGCCTCCGGATTGTTAAGATAAGTGCCGATGCGGAAGACATCATGCAGAATTCGTTTATAGATGCATTCCGAAATATAAGAAAATACCGGGGTGAAGCATCGTTTAATGCATGGTTGAGGAGGATCGTCATCAATAATTCGATTCGTCACATCAAGCATAAAAGTCAGATTATTGAACTGACCGATGCCATTCCCGATTTTGCATATGAACCGGATGATTACAGGGAAGAGTTCGTTGAAATGAGGATTGAGGGAATAAAAAAAGCCATGTACCAGATCCGCGACGAATACCGGATCATACTTTCGCTCAACCTTTTCGAAGGCATGGACCTGGAAGAGATCGGAGATATTCTGAAGCTGAATCCGGGAAATGTCCGGACCCGTTTATCCAGAGCCCGGGCGGCTCTTATTGCAGAGTTGAAAAATCAGGATCATACCATAGCAGCAAGGGGTTAAGAAAACATATTTCCGGCAGGTCAGGCAAAAAGTAAACAAGAAATTAACCGATAATAACAAACCGGATGAAGACGCTGAAAGACTTTATCGAAGAGAACAGGGAAGCATTCGAGCAGGATCTTCCCGATCCGGAACACGAACTGAGGTTTCATACTAAGCTCAGGGATTACAGCAATTACAGGGAATTTAACCGGTATGCAGCCATTGGCCGCTGGTTCAAAATTGCCGCAGCCATCTTAATCCTGGTAAGTTTTTCCATGGCCGCATGGGTTATTTTCCTCAAACCGCCGGTCAATATAAACCATACAAGTGCTTCCATGGATGAGATTCAGGAAATTGAGCATTACTATGCTTCCCTTTCGGAAGAAAAACTGCGGAAGATTAGCTCGCTTGCAGTCAGCAACCCCGAAAACAAAGAACTGAGCGCAATGGTTGCCGGTCACGTTGAAGAGCTTAAACACGAGGCCGAGTTGCTCAAGCAGGAGTACACCAGCGGCGGTAGAAACGAAAGGCTTCTCGATGCGTTCAGAAACAGCTACAAGGTAATAAACGGGCTGCTCGACCATGTACTAGAACAGATGAACGAAGAGCAAAAATCTGCAATTAATTCACAGGTATTCATCAAACGAAACCAATGCTATGAAACCATTTACACGTAATCTGGTAACAATTTCGCTGCTGTTACTGGCATTCAATCCTTCTACAGCACAGCAAACATCGAAATCCAGACAAATCAAAAAAGAATTTCAGGTGCGAAGCGATGTTACCCTCAGGGCAAACATAAGCTATGCTGAAATTGCGTGCCTTACCTGGGACAAGGATATCGTAAGCGTTATTGCCGAAGTTGAAGCAGATTCGCACAACGAAAAAACTGCTCATCGTATCCTTGAAAGGTTCGATCCCAATATCTCCGGTTCGGCGGGACTTGTTGAAATAAAGTGGAACGGACTTACCGCTACAACGGGGAGCGAGGTTAGCGATATTCACGTAAGCTTTAAAGTCTACCTGCCCCAAACAGGAAGCCTCGATATCACAAGCCGCTTTGGAAGCCTGTATGCCGAATCAACACGCGGAAACGTCAACCTTTCCGTTGATTATGGCAACCTTACACTGAAAAGATTCGACAATCCCGGCATTAGGATCGGAATGAAATTCAGTACAGGTACCATTGAATCGCTTTCAGATGCCAGTATCGACCTGCGCTACACAACCCTGAGTATAGGAAGTGCCAGCGTGCTGAGTTTAAATTCCAAATTTTCAACCATAACAATTGAAAAAGCTACGGGAATTAAACTGGAATCGTCATACGACAACCTGAAGATCAACAGAGTTTCCGGAATTGACGGGAGTGGCCGGTTCTCTAATATGACCATCGCGACCCTCATCAACAGGCTGCAGATGGATTTGGAATACGGCGGAATGGAAGTTGAAACCGTAAATCCGGGATTCTCCCTCATTGATATCAATTCATCGTTTAACAGCGTAAAAATGGGGATTTCACCGGAGGCCTCGTATGAACTGAAAGCAGATATGAGCTTTGGCGACTGCAAATACCCCTTGGGAGCCACCGTTTCGGTGAAAGAACCTTCCCCAACATCCAGAATTATTACCGGAAGAGTTGGCAGCAGCGCATCATCGTCTTCCAAAGTAAATATAAAAGGAAGAAATTGCGAGGTACGCCTGTATTAATAATTGACAATTCAGTTTTACCCTTTCCGGGAAAGGAATTGTCATCAAATCAAAACCACCATCAATTTATTCACCAATAGTATCAAAAACCATGAGAACCATCAGTGCACAACGAAACATGATTTTGGGTATTTTATTTACCCTCCTTGCAGTATTAACCTTTTCGCTTACGGCAATGGCCGACAAACAGGTACGCAATCCCGGCAGCTTCAGCAATCTGGAAGTCAGCGGACCGATTGAAATAAAGCTCATTCAGAGCAACAGCGAAAATCTGGTTTTAAATGCAAGTACCGGCTTTATCGATAAGGTGATAACAGCTGTTAAGGGCAACACCCTTGAAATAAAACTTGAACCGGGCGTTAAAATGAAAAACGGAGAACATATTATGGTTGAGGTAACCTTTAAATCGCTTAATAAGATCGACATCAGCGGGGCGGTTAAAGTAGTCGCCCCTGAGGCTGTTAAATTCGAAAAAATTGAACTGGAAGGCAGCGGTGCCAGTTCTTACGAAATGACACTATCTGCCAGCATGTTGAAAATTGAACTGAGCGGTGCATCCTCTGCTCAACTCAGGGGGACGGCACCAAGAATGGAAGTTGAGCTCAGCGGAGCTTCGTTGCTGGATGCAGAAAAGCTGACATCCTCCATTTGTTTTATTGACTGCAGCGGAGCCTGCAACGCACGCGTAAATGCCAGTGACGAATTAAATGTGGAAGCCAGCGGTGCAAGCAACGTGCTGTATTCTGGTAATCCGGCCAGGATCAATAAAGACTTGAGCGGTGCCAGCAAGATGAATAAGCTGTAAAGGATATCGGAAAGGTTCTGGTAAACGTATATGAGCATCTGCTTTTCGAAACAGCAGGTGCTCATTATTATTTATGGAATATACAGTAATACTATAACTGAAAAGGACTATGCACTGATCATACGAATAAAATCCCCTTCTGAAATAATCTTCACTCCGAGCGTTTCCGCTTTACGTCTTTTTTCAGGGCCCATATTCTCACCGGCCAGAAGGTAGTCGGTTTTTGACGAAATGCTGCTGCTGACCTTACCTCCGTTCGCTTCAATTGCTTTTTTTATTCCGTCCCGGGTAAAAGTGGTAAATACCCCGCTTACCACGAATAATCTTGCATTCAGAATATTGCTTTGGGCAGCCTCTTCGTGACTGGATGTAAATTGAATCCCATGATTTCTGAGCCGGGTGATAAGCTCCAGATTCAACGGATTCTGAAAAAAATCGAGGACACTTCCGGCGATCTTGTCTCCGATTTCATCAACAGTAATCAGATCACCGGCATCGGCTTTCATAAGGTTATCCACTGAATGGTAATGACGGGCCAGTTTTCGGGCAACTGTTTCGCCTACATAACGTATTCCCAAAGCAAAGAGTACACGCTCAAACGGAACTGAGCGCGATTTGTCAATCCCTTCCAGTATATTCTGAACCGTTTTTTCACGGAAACTCAGTTTTTTCTCTTTCCCGTCTTCAGAACGGATTACCTTTTCCAGTCCCAGCAGGTCCTTTTCAGTCAGTTCGTACAAATCTGCAACATCCGATACCAATCCGTTATCGAAAAGCATCTCTATCTTCCCTTCGCCCAGACTTTCGATGTTCATAGCTTTACGCGCAATGAAGTGAACAAGCCGGCCTTTAATCTGGGGCGGACATCCCGTTTCGTTGGGGCAATACCATGCAGATTCTCCTTCGTTGCGGAACAACACGGATCCACATTCCGGACAATGCGTAAGAAACTGAACCGGCCCGGAGCCGGAATGCCTGGACAGAAGATCCACAGCCGTTATTTTGGGAATAATCTCACCTCCTTTTTCCACAAACACATAATCTCCCGGACGTACGTCGAGAGCCGCCATTACATCCGCATTATGCAGAGTTGCACGTTTTACTATGGTTCCGGAAAGCGGCACCGCCTCAAGATTTGCAACGGGTGTCACCGTTCCTGTGCGGCCTACCTGATAATCGATGGAAACAAGCCGTGTCCGGGCTTCCTCGGCCTTATACTTGTATGCAATTGCCCAGCGTGGCGACTTGGCTGTATATCCCAGTTTTTCCTGATGAGCCAGGGAGTTGACTTTGATCACAACTCCGTCGATATCAAATCCGAGCTGATTGCGGCTTTCTCCAACTTCATGAATAAAAGCGAGAACCTGTTCAATTCCAGCACAGCGGGCGCGCACATCGCATACCTTCATCCCCCAGGATTTCAGCATATTCAGCCGGTCGAAATGGGTTTCTCCTCCAATATTATCACCTAGAAGGTAATACACAAAAATATCCAACGGCCGGCGGGCAACAAGCTGAGAATCCTGTGTTTTTAAGGTTCCGGCTGTAGCATTTCTGGGATTTGCGAAAGGAGATTCCCCTTCGTCTTCCCGCTGCCGGTTCATGCGGTCAAAGCCTGCTCTTGGCATAAAAATCTCGCCCCTTACCTCAAAAAGTCCAGGAATATCTCCCTGTTCAATCCATAAGGGGATAGAATGGATAGTCCTAACATTAACCGTAACATCGTCCCCCCTTACACCATCCCCGCGTGTGATAGCCTGAACAAGCCTGCCCTCTTCATATATCAGACTGATAGACACGCCATCAATCTTCAATTCACATACATATTCGCAGTCCTCCCCCAGAAGACGTGTTACACGGGCATCGAAATCCCTCAGCTCCCCCTCCGAATAGGTGTTTTCGAGCGAAAGCATGGGGTAGCGGTGAAATACTGTATTGAACTCTTTGGTGATATCTCCTCCAACGCGACGGGTTGGACTGTTGGGACTTACAAGGTCTGGAAATTCTTTTTCGAGCGATTCCAGCTCCTTCAGCAACGCATCAAATTCAAAGTCACTGATAACAGGTTCAGCCAGTTGATAATACCGATAGTTATGCTGTCTGATTTCTTCGCTTAACCGACTGATGCGTTCAATAGCCTGTTCCCTTTCCACAGCCCTGGCAGATTTAGTTAGAAAATATTCCGGAATAATTTGATTTATCGTCGAATTGAAGCACTGTTTTTACAGTTGCTGGTGCACAATTGTTCTATTTCTCTGAGGTTTTGCAGTTTTCGTTCATCCCTCAGCCGGATAGCAGATTCGGTAAAGTAGGTGTGATTCCGCAGGAATTCCATTTGCAGTATATACCAGTCTTTCAGATCGACTTTATTTCCGCTGAGTTCCCATTCAAGTCTTAGTTTTTGAGCAATCACAAAGAAATCAGCTCTTCCAAGGTAATCGAGATCTGCATCGCAGAGAATTTTCTCGCAAAGGGTTGAGGCTGTTTGAGGAAGTTTTGTTGCCATGATCATTGATTCAATGGCCTGAATATCCCCCTCCCCAAAACCGAAGTATGGCAGGTACTCTCTGGCTATGACAACCGAAAGATCTTCATGATCGCTGAAACTCACTGTTATGCCGGCATCGTGGAGCAATGCTGCTGCCTGCAGCAGCTTGGTTTCATGATCCGCCAGCCCTTCCAGCTCAGCCAGCCTTACAGCAGCTTCGTGAACATCAATGGTATGTTCTGCGCTGTGATATACAATGGATGAGGGTAATTCCCGCCTCATTTTTTCCAATATGAAGTCGGTCAGATTATTCAGATTCATAGGGTCGGTTTAGGGTATTTGGAGACAGGCAGCCGGAGCAGTTTCCCGATTGCAATCCGATAAAAAAAGCTCCGGCCTGAGCGGGAGCTTTTTTCGGTTAACTCCTTTTTACATTCCCAGGACTTCGTAATTAAATTTCCTTGGGTTTATACACATAACCGGTATCTGTGAGGAATTGAAAATAATGTCTTCATCATAGCTACCCAGCAGGAATGTACTCAGCCCCTTTTCAGGATTTGTCATGATCATAATGAGATCTGCATTGATGGATGTTGCATAATCGATGACCTGTTTGGAGAAGTTAGTGCTTTTCTCCGATGTACGCTCCGTGTAAGTTACGTTATTTTTGGCAAGATAGCTGGCTACCTGACGTGAAGCTTCGTATACGGCATCGTCTGCACCCCCTACCAGATAAATATGGATGGTAGCATTGAATTTTTTGGCAATATAAACAGCCCAGCGGGTTTTATCCAGCGGGCCGGCCTCGCTGGTAATCGGCAGCACAATCGTTTTGAAACCACCATGGAAAGGCCTTTTTTGCATAACAATCGTCGGTACCGGCGAAGATGTCACCACCTTTATGGCATAACTGCCTGTCAGGTGCTGTAACCCAACTTTTCCGTGTGTACCCAGATATACAAGCCCTACGCCCAGATCCTTTGCAACTTCCCCGATTTCATTGAAAATACTCCCTTCACGGGTCAGCGTTTCAACCTCAATCCGATATTCCGATTTTATCTTTTCCGCAATCTCCTGCAATCTACCCTCAATTGATTCCGGTGTAAGATTTTCGTTTTTCAGGTAAGCCCTGGTTTCGTTATTAATGATATGCAGAAGTACCACTTTGTGATTTAAAAGCCGGGCAACTTCTGCAGCCTGAATGGCCGCGTTCATGCAAACCTCGGAGAAATCAGTGGGAACCAGAATGATGTCATTCATTTTTGTATCCATTTTATTTGTCGTTTTATGGGGTTGATCTGATGAATGCTGCTTTTTAATTCCAGCATGACAAAAATAATTGATTTTAATGATTTTTCCTTGCAGACTGTGAAAATATTGTAAACTTGCACCTGTTTTTCCAGCCCGACTGTTATGGGATAGAAGCTGTAAGCTTATGATAAACAAGGGCTGAAAATGCAATTTACAAAGAACTCCGGTGAATTGAACTGCTTCTAACTATTATGTTTTACAGCATATTGACACTGCATGGACTTCAACCTTACAATTATCTCCTGGATCTTATTTTCAACGTTTATCGTTACCGGAAGCATTGCCATATACAGCCATGTGAAGGGGTATTCAAACCACCAGCTCTACTTTACCCTGATGATGGTTATGATCGCGGAATGGTCGCTCATGTCGATGCTCGAATCTGCTGCCGTTACCATCCCTTCTAAGGTCTTCTGGTCAAAACTTGAATACATAGGAGCTCTCTCCACCGGGGTTTTCTTCCTTCGCTATGCTCTGGGAGTTGCAGAAATTCGTGAGAGCCGGATAAAAAAGAACTTCTGGGCATTCTGGATCCTTCCATTTATTATTGTATGCCTTGCTGCTACCAATGAGTTTCATAATCTTATCTGGACAGGCTTTGAATGGAGTCCTGACGGAGTAAACATTCTTATTTACAAACACGGTCCTGCATTTTACATAGGAATAATCTATTCACTGATACTTGTTCTTGTAGCCCAGATCGTTATCATCAGAGCACATCCAGAGATGCCGTTATCTTTTCGCCGCCAGGCCCGATCGGTAATCCTTGCCTGTATCTTCCCCTTCGTTGCAGCACTTATTTACACCACCGGTTATACGCTGATGGAAGGTCTGAATATTACCGTTCTCAGCTTTTCGGTTTCAGGTATAATCATTTTATTTGGCATAACCCGCTACCGGATTTTCGACATAGCACCTTTCGCCCGGAAAAGACTGACCGAAATAATGCAGGATGCTATAATCGTTGTCGACAGCGATGCAAAAATCATCTATCACAATCCTTCCGCTTCTTCACTTTTGCAGATCGAATCAAAGTACTTCTACAGCGATCTTGCCGGTATTTCCTGGCTTTATAAACCCTGTGCCACGCTGCTTGAACAAAGTACCGCCCAATCCGATATTATTATTCAGAACGAAGAAAAAGAATGGTTCTACGTTCAGGTGCTTAATATGAATGACGATCACAGTAACCTGAAAGCCAAACTTCTTGTCATCCGAAATATCACCCGGATTAAAACCCTGGAAATACAGACTCAACGATTGAATGAGGAACTAACCACCTCACACGATCAGCTGCTTACCATCAATGCACAGAAAAATAAGATCATCTCCATTATCGGACACGACCTGAAAACCCCTTTTCATCAGATCAGCTCTCTTTCCGGAATATTAATGAATGATCTCGAATCGTTCAGCCGGGAAGAAATTACCGGACTTTTGGGGGATATAAGTACCGCTTCCGGAAACGGACTGGGTGTTCTGACTTCTTTACTTGACTGGGCAAAGGAACAACGCCGGCATTCGGCCATTAATCCTGAACTTTTCACCATTCACGAACTTATTCGGGCAGTAGCGGCTGAAACCGCACCCGGAATTGCAGCAAAAGAACTGACTGTTGATTTTGAAATGAATGAAAACAGTACCGTTTTTGCCGACCGGAATATGGTCATGGTTGCGTTGCGAAATTTGGTATCGAATGCGATAAAGTTTTCATATGCAGGGGGCAGAATTTTAATCCAGGTGCAAACAGATGGGTCTAAAACGCTTATTAAAGTCAGCGATGATGGAATTGGCATTGAAGAAGATAACCTGAAGCAACTTTTCTCCGGTCAGGGCAACACTTCTCTTCCGGGCACCGCAGGCGAAACCGGAACCGGTCTTGGCCTGATGCTCGTCTCCGAGCTGATAGTAAGTAATAAAGGTCGTATCGACGCTGAAAGCAAGGCCGGCAAAGGAACCAAGTTCACCATCACTCTCCCTGCAACTTTTCCGGATTAATCCATATACAAATCCGACTGCATTTCTTCAAAGATAACGAGTCAGTCATTTAACCCGATTTTGAAAAGGCGCAGAACAGAAAGCCTTGATATAAGACGGATACACAGCGTTTTCCGAAAATAAGTTCAATGCCGCTCCGGTTAGGTAAAGCGATTATAACCTATCTTTGTAGAACATTCGGACAAACCGTATGCTACAAATATCCCTATTATGCGAATCAAAACCGGATTTTTACTGTTGGCAAGTGTTATTATCGCTTCACTTCAAATAAATGCACAGGTAATTTTAACCAATCCCGCCTTTCCGTCCGCAACGGATCTGGTGGAAATTATCTTCGACGCGTCCCAGGGTAACGGTGGACTCGCCGGGTACTCTGGCGACGTTTACGCACATACAGGAGTAATAACAAATAAAAGCACCAGCCCGTCCGACTGGAAATTCGTAAAAACCAACTGGGGCGTTAATACCCCTGAAACCAAACTCGAAAGAATTGGAGACGACCTGTACAAATTATTAATAACACCTTCTGTAAGAACCTATTATGGAGTTCCCGAAACCGACACCATCGTACGTATGGCATTCGTTTTCCGAAGTGCTGTACAAGTTGGTAATCAATGGCTTGAGGGAAAAACCGAAACGGGAGGAGATATTTTTGCCGACATTTACCCCTCAGGTCTGTTTTTAAAATTCAACAGCCCGTCACAGAGCGCACTGCTTGTTGAACCAGGAAACGAAGTAATCGTGGAATCGGTTTCCAATATTGCCGATTCCATGTTTTTATATCGGGATAAAATCAGAATTAAAGCAGTTGCCGGCGCGTATATCCGGGATACGATAGAGGTTGGCGAAACGGGAAAAACGTTTGTTCAGGCAATTGCCTGGACTCCGTCCGAATCTGTTGCAGATTCATTTTACTATTTTGTCAGACAACCCGTTGCAGTTGAAGAGCTGCCCGAGGGAATTATTGAAGGAATCAACTATTTGAGCGATACGTCTGTTATATTAAGCCTTTATGCTCCGTTCAAAGAACACGTTTTTGTAATAGGCGATTTCAACAACTGGGAATACAGTGACCAGGGATACATGAAACGTGATCCGGATGGCAACCGCTACTGGATACACATAGACAACCTTGAAGCAGGAAAAGAATATATCTTTCAATATCTGGTCGATGGAAGCATCCGGATCGGAGATCCCTATGCTGAAAAGGTTTCGGATCCATGGAACGACAAATACATTCAGGAAACCACGTACCCGGGCATTCTGCCCTACCCTTCCGGAAAAGCATCTGGCATTGCAACCGTACTACAAACCGCTCAGCCGGAATACACCTGGGAATTTACATCCTTTAACCCTCCCAACAAACATAACCTTGTTATATACGAACTTCTTGTCAGGGATTTTGTAGCAAAACACGATTATCAAACGCTGATCGACACGCTTGGCTACCTGAAGTCAATGGGCATTAATGCGATAGAACTTATGCCTGTCAATGAGTTTGAAGGCAATTCCAGCTGGGGTTACAATCCGAATTACTATTTCGCTCCGGACAAATATTACGGACCCAAAAATGATTTGAAACGCTTCATCGATGCCTGTCATCAGAATGGAATTGCAGTAATAGTAGACGTAGTTTTAAATCATTCCTTTGGAACTTCACCCATGGTTATGCTTTATTGGGATGCCGCTTCCAACAAACCTGCAGCAAACAATCCATGGTTTAATCAGGAACCAAAACACGATTTTAATGTGGGATTTGACTTTAATCACGAAAGTCCGGACACGAAACGGCTCGTCAATCGGGTGGTAAAGTTCTGGCTTGAAGAATACAACATTGACGGCTACCGGTTCGATCTTTCCAAAGGATTTACCCAGAAAAATACACTTGGAAATACAAACGCCTGGGGACTTTACGATGCACCCCGGATAGAGCTGTGGAAGAACATTGCGGACACCATCTGGTCGGTAAACCCGGATGCATACGTGATTCTTGAGCATTTCGCTGAAAATGCAGAAGAAAAAGTACTTGCCAACTACGGCATGATGTTGTGGGGAAAAGCCTCGGACGAATTTGCGAAAGCGGCTATGGGCACGCTGTCGGGCAGCAGCTTTACCTGGGCTTCCTATAAAACAAGGGGATGGAATGAACCCAATCTGATCTCTTATATGGAGAGTCACGATGAAGAACGTATGATGGTTCGCCTGCTGAAAGAAGGGAATATTACCAATCCTTTCCATAGAGTAAAGGATTCAACCATAGCTATGAAACGGCTCCAGCTTGCCAACGTATTTTTCTACTCCATTCCGGGCCCGAAAATGCTTTGGCAATTTGGAGAGCTGGCTTACGATTATTCCATCGAATACAATGGCAGAACCGGTGAAAAGCCCATTCGATGGAATTATAAGCACGATTACAGAAGAAAAACACTTCGCAATGTTATTTCCACTATGATTAAACTAAGACAGGAATACCCTGTATTCAGCACCAGTGATTTTTCAATGTCTTTAAGCGAATATATAAAGTATATACACTTGTATCATAACGACATGAATGTTTCTCTTATAGGAAATTTCGATGTTTACCAGGGTGACATTGTGCCCGGTTTTCCAAAAACGGGTACCTGGTATGAGTATTTCACCGGCGACTCACTTATTGTTTCATCGGTTAGCGATGCTATTACGCTCAGTCCCGGTGAATACAGACTTTATACGGATGTCAGGCTTAGCACACCGGAAACCGGACTGGGAATGGACGAACTGCAGGGCAAAGAATCGTTTTCCCTGATGAACCCGTTCCCTAATCCACTGGGGAGAAATGAAACATTGTCGATTCCAGTCTGTTTACGGAGTCAATCGTTCATTAATATAGTTGTAAGTGATATTACCGGCAGGCAGCTGGGTGTGCTGGCAGAGGGAATGTATTCTCCTGGTAGGCATACTTTTAAATGGACGCCGTCCGGATCGTTACCTGGAATGTATTTCATACGAATAACTGGTTCAGAAAGGTCGGAAACAATTCCTGTTTTGGTAAAATAAGCCGTAATCGGATGTATCCGGAAGAAAAATTTTCAGTCTGCCGGGGTAAGAATTCTTCCAACCGGTGGGAATTTCTAACGTGCAAATGAGATATACTGGTGGTATTCAAAAAAAAGTTGGATGCGTAAGTAATTGTTGCTGAATTAATTCATCTGATTTGTTAATAACTGCACATTTTTTTTGGAATAAACGCTTGCCAGAATAAAAAAAGGCTGTACTTTTGCAATCCCAATTACGACAAACGTTGATTTAAGAAGGCATAAGGAGGAGTTGGGAAGTTTTTTGAAAAAAAATTCTTAAAAGAGTTGCGGGATTCAAAATAGTTTGTAATTTTGCAGCCCCAAACGACGGAATAGATTTTGGAGTTTGGGATAAAAGAGAGTTCTTTGAACTATTGAAGCAAGAACAAATAA
>Ga0228536_1001880_pt1 | contig 15728 bp, 17 predicted proteins | sample SJ1Smetagenome_FD_168611 | JGI IMG/M metagenome (GOLD analysis project Ga0228536, IMG submission 168611) | Enriched culture of PCE-dechlorinating microbial communities from Ithaca, New York, USA - SJ1.S | ecosystem: Engineered > Modeled > Simulated communities (microbial... > Unclassified...
GAGTCATTATCCGGATTGGCCTGATTCTTTTTTTACGGCGTCCATTCTTCCATGAAAGAGACTGTAACCGAAACATCCCTTTTGAGGCGCCGATCGCTTCGGTATTTTGAAAAAGAAAGAGGTACACATATGTTCAACAAGAAACTCGTATTCATTTCCGGAAAGCCGTTCTGGCTTCTTCCGGAAGGCAGCTTCCTGGCCGTGGAGCAGCAGAACGGCAGGATCGTTGACCCGGTGCTTTTCCGTAAACCTGACGACCGCTGGGGCGGCAGGATTTACGGAGAACAGGGAAACTAAGCGGTTTCCCTGCGGAGTGACAAAAACAAAAAGCTCTTCCCTTCGGGGAGGAGCTTTTTTTGTGTTGTTTGCACCGGGACGATGGTATGATCTATGAAGTCAGGAAATCCGGGAGCAAGCCATGAAATCCGGTAGTTTGGCTGCCATTGATAAGGATGGTATATTCATGGACAGGTGGAAGTTCTTTTCAGTAACGCATCGGGAGCACATTATCTGCAATCCCATGAGTCTTGAGAAACTTGAGCAGCTTATCACGCTTCTGCCTCTGAAATCCGGGGCTTGCGTGCTTGATATAGCCACTGGAAAGGGCGAATTCCTCATCAGGCTTGCGGAACGGTACCGTAAAATGACAGGGACAGGAGTTGATCTCTCTCCCTACTTCATTGCTGATGTCCGGAAGAAGCATCAGAAACGTGTTCCGGATGCCCGACTCCATTTCCTGGAGATGGACGGGGCCGAGTATGTCCCGGATACCCCGGAGAGCTTTGACCTGACAGCCTGTATAGGTGCGGGCTGGATTTTCGGTGGGCATCGGGGGACGTTGAAGGCGCTGCACAAGATGGCAGCCCCGGAAAGCTGGATCGTTGCGGGAGAACCGTACTGGCGGCATGAACCGGAAAAAGAGTATTTAGAAGCGATCGGAGTGAAACGGAACGACTTCGGAACACATTATCAAAATGCAGAGGCCGGGCGGGAGTACGGACTTGAGCCCGTCTACACACTCGTAAGCAGCCAGGATGACTGGGATAGATATGAAGGGTTACAGTGGTATGCTGCTGAAACCCGGGCGAACGATCATCGGGATGATCAGGATGTGGAGACCGTGCTGAAACGAGTTCGCGGGAGCAGGACAGCATATCTGAGGTGGGGACGGGAAACGCTGGGTTGGGCTATTTATGTGTTCAGGAAAGGGGCACGGCACTTTCCTGGTTGGCTGACGCCCGGTATTGGACAGGGCCATGATGCTCCGGATGAAAAATGAGGCATCAGCGCCAAGGTATTGGAAGAGCGGTCGTGTTTCTATAAGAAACAGAACGGGGGATCGTAAATGAACGAACCATCTCCCTTGTTCCGGGAGCTTTTCCTGGAGCTGTTCGAGTCGCTCCCGCGGCAGGGGCCGGGAAACAGGGCCTGTACAGCCAGGGCGCTTTCTCTGTGCAATAGTTTGCCGCCTGACCCGAAAATTTTGGATCTTGGCTGCGGTGTCGGAGCCCAGACAATGCATCTTGCCGGACTGACCACAGGAAAAATCGTGGCCCTGGATGTTCATGCAGCGAGTATTGAACGGCTAAAGACAAGGGCAGGGAAACTTGGGTTAACGGAACGGATTTTCCCCATGGTTGCGGATATATCCCATACGGGGCTGCCGCCGGGGAGCTTTGATCTGGTCTGGTCGGAGGGGGCGCTGTACACCATCGGGATCGGGAAAGCGCTTTCGGTCTGCCGCAGTCTCCTGCGTCCAGGAGGGTATGCCGCGTTCACCGATGCGGTCTGGATCGTTGATGATCCGCCGCCGGAGGTGAGGGAGCTCTTTGAGCCGGACTACCCGGAAATGGGGAGAGTTGACGATCTCCTGGCGGTAATCTGCGGGTCAGGTTTTTCGCCGATCGGGCATTTCACGCTGCCCGACGAGGCCTGGTGGACGGACTTTTATTCGCCCATGGAGAAACGCATCGGGGAGATGCGGCAGCAATATTTTGGCAACGACGAAGCGCTGGCCGTGATCGACATTCTGGCCCGGGAGCCCGAAATGCACCGGAACTACCCGCACTGTTACGCTTACGAGTTTTTCGTGGCGCAGACGAAGGCCTGAATGTCCCGGCATCTTTCAGGATGAGCCTGTGACCGGCGGAATACGGGATAGAAAGGGATGGACATGGAGAGAAAAAACGAAGTGGCTTCCGTGCCGGATCTCAGGCTCTACCGTCGGACTCCCCGCACTCTCCTTGAACTCGGCAGCGGCGCAGGGCACAATGCGGCGTACCTGAAGGGCTCTTTTTCCTGCACTTTTTAGTGGACCTGGAGCCGGCCATGCTGAAACTGAACCGCCGCCTCAACCCGGAATGCAGGCATGTGCAGGGAGACATGAGGTCCATCCGGATCGGGCAGGTTTTCGATTGCGTTCTCCTGCATGACGCGGTGAACTACATGGGAAGCCGAAGCGATCTCGCCGACGCCATAACCACCGCCTTCGTCCATACGGTCCATGGGGGAGCGGCCCTGTTCCAGCCGGATTTTGTGGCAGAAACCTTCGAACCAGGCACGGAGACTGGTGGAAGCGAAAAGGACGGCCGTGCCATGCGGTATCTCGAATGGCGATGGATCCCCGACCCCAGGGCGGAAATGTACGTGGCCGACATGGCATATATTTTGAGAGACCGGGACGGGAGCGTGGAGGTGGCCCACGACCGCCACTGTATGGGGCTCTTCCCAAGGGCGGTGTGGCTTGAGCTGATAGGAGCGGCAGGATTCGAACCCCTGGCTGTTCCCTTTGCCCCAGGACCGGACAGAGGTCCCGGACGGGAAGTCTTTCTGGGCCTGAGGCCTGGCCCCTCCGGAGGAATGTGATGAGACTTCACGAGCGGAAACCGGGAGAGAATGTCCTTCCGGAAAGGAAAGAGTTTTTCTCGTCTTCGGCATCTGGGGAGCACATGCTCCACTTTTTCCGGGAATCCGGTATCTGGAAGGGAAACTGCAGACAGGACAGGAGGCATGACTGTGTCTGACGGAATAGGGAAACCGCGTCCCGAAATTCGCGGTGATATTCTTTTGGATCAGATAAGGACGCTTGCTTTGACAGGAACCGATCCGCTTGGGGGAAGGACGAGGCTGACACTGACGGAAGAGGATCGGCAGGCCAGGGATCTTCTTGTGAAGTGGATGAAGGAACTGGACCTGGATGTGAGGGTGGACCGTTTCGGCAACATTTTCGGTATCCTGGAGGGGGAAGATGGAGGAAAGGGCAGCCTGATGATCGGCTCTCACATCGATACGGTGATCCATGCCGGGCCCTACGACGGATGCTACGGTGTGCTTTCGGGACTGGCGGTCGTCAGGGCTTTTCGCGAGGCTGGCTGTGTTCCCGGGCGTTCCCTTATAGTTGCAGCGTTTACCAACGAAGAAGGGGTGAGGTTCCAGCCGGATATGCTCGGTTCACTGGCCTTTGTTGGAGGCATTCCGGCGGACGAGGCCCTCTCTGTGAAGGATGACGGGGGAATCACAGTGGGCGAGGCGCTCTCACGGATAGGGTACAGCGGAAAGGAAGATCCGGGGTTTCTTATCCCTTCGGAATACCTTGAACTTCATGTGGAGCAGGGGCCGAGGCTTGACGCCGAAAAAATCCGTATCGGGGTGGTGGAGGGAGTACAGGGTATTTCCTGGTGGCGCGTCTCGATTACGGGGAAGGCGAACCATGCTGGAACGACCCCCATGAACATGCGCCACGACGCGGGATATGCCGCCGCGCGGGTCTCCGTTTTCCTGAGGGATCTGGCGGTGTCAACGGGAACAATACTCGCCACGATAGGGACTATCAGTTTTGAACCCGGGGCGGTGAATGTCATCCCGTCCAGGGCAGTCTTTACTGTCGATCTTCGCGATCCTGACTCCACAAGGCTGACAGAGGCAGAGGAAAAACTCGCGGAGTTTCTTCAGAAGACTGCCCGGGAAGAAGGAGTTGAGATCACGTCCGAGCACCTTGTGCGGTTCGACCCCGTTGCCTTCGACAGGGGACTTGCCGACGAGGTGGAAAAAGCCGCGGCGGCGAGGGGCCTCTCTTCCATGCGCATGGTCTCGGGAGCCGGCCACGATGCCCAGATGATGGCCAGGGTGTGCAGGGCGGCCATGATATTCGTCCCGAGTGTCGGGGGGATCAGCCATAATCCGGAGGAGCATACCCCGGAACAGGATCTGGCTGCAGGGGCCGAAGTGCTGCTCGACGTGGCGCGGAAGCTCGTCGGTTCTTAAGGAGTGGTGAAGGGCGTGAGGCAAAACCTCCCGCCCTTATTTTAGAAATTCCCTGAAGTCGGCCAGCCGTGCGGACGGTACCGGGAGATCGGTCATGCAAACCAGGCCCGCAGGCGCATTCAGGATCTGGGGGATCATGTTCACGGCAAGGGCTGCAGTGGCCGTTCCTCCCGGTATTTCCGGCTTGATGGCGACCTGGATGTCCGGGATCCCCTCAATAGTTATGAAGTCTCCCGTTTCCACTCCCTCGGCCTCCGGCTGAACCTGCTGCGGGTGTTCGAGGATGATGACCGGTTTCCCTCCCGCCCATCCTTTGGCCCGATGGCTGCAGCCTGCAACCTGTCCGGGTCGAACGTATGCGCAGGCAGTTTTCCTGGAAGTCCCGGAGATGATCGGATCAACGGACTGGGTGATTTTTTCAAGCCTGATTCCCAGTGAAGATGCGATCATGTGAATTGACTGGGGGAAGCCTATATGGCCCACGATAGTGCCGTTTTCAAGCCCGAGACGGAATTCCTCCGGGGAGCAGCCTACACCCTGTGTTTTCATGACTGTCGGTCCGAAAGGGGACAGGTCGTTTATCCTTTTCGCCGAGATTTTCCGGACACTGGAACAGGTACCTGAAAGGGCTATTATCAGTGTATCGAGCACAAAACCGGGATTGACCCCCGTTCCCAGTACAGTGACGCCCCGTGATTTCGCAAGAATGTCGATTTCCTCAGACTCTTTCGGGGCAGTCAGCCGTGGATATGCCCATTCTTCAGCGATAGTTATCACATTTTTTCCGCTTTGAATTATCTTTTTGACGGGTTCCAGCGTCGCTCCCATGAAGGAAGAGACAGCCAGGAGAACGACGTCTGCATTCTTTGAAAGTACATCTTCAGCGTTCCGGGAAACGGGGACTTTCTCGTGTCCGCTGATTCCAGTAATTTCACTGAGGGGCCGCCCTGTTTTGCCGGGAGCTGAGTCCAGCGCCCCGACCAGTTCGACGCCCTCCTTCCCTGCAAGGATTTTTGCCATGAGCGTTCCCATTGTCCCGATTCCCCAGACGATGACCTTGATGTTTTCCATGACCTGCTGCCTCCCCGAAATGCTGCGAGATGAAAAAAGTATGGAGTTTCACCGGTCTCGTGTCAATCAGGGAAAACTCATCAATTGCAGGTGCCGGGACAATGGTTTTGGATGCCCCCTATTGCAGGGGAAGGTTGTTTGCTGAGAGAATATGCATGCCGCAAAGGCAGACGGGAGCGTGAAGCAGAATGGAAAAAGCGCTTGAAAACGTCCTCGGGGCAATAGGAAACACGCCCATGGTAAGGCTTGACCGGCTGGTGAAAGCCTGGGGGCTTGAAGGTGCCCTCTACGCCAAGCTGGAGTACCTGAACCCTGGCTTCAGCAAGAAAGACAGGATCGCCCTCAGGATGATCGAGGAAGCGGAACAGTCGGGACGCCTTGTTCCCGGTCAGGCCGTCGTGGAGCTTACGAGCGGGAATACGGGAACTGGGCTTGCCATAGTGTGCGCCGTGAAGGGATACCCCTTTACCGCTGTCATGTCAAGGGGGAACTCCATGGAACGGGCCAGGATGATGGCCGCCCTTGGAGCGCAGGTCGTGCTTGTGGAACAGGCACCGGGGTCTCCTCCAGGACAGGTGTCCGGGGATGACCTGGAGCTTGTGGAAGCTGAAGCCCGGCGCATCGTCAGGGAGAAGAATGCGTTCAGGGCAGACCAGTTCCTCCTGGAGGGGAATGTCAGGGCCCACGAGTTCGGCACCGGGGAAGAGATGTGGGAGCAGTCAGAAGGCAGGATCGACGCCTTTGTGGACTTCGCCGGAACGGGAGGCTCCTTCGCCGGGTGCGCGAGGGCACTCAAGAAGCACAACCCTTCCATACGGTGCTACGTGGTCGAGCCGGACACAGCGGCGTGGCTCGCGGGGAAAAAAGTTACCGATCCCAACCACAAGATCCAGGGCGGAGGATACAGCAGGGATCTTCCTTTCATCGATCCGGAATCTGTGGAGGACTACCTGGCGGTGGGCAGCGAAGATGCTGCCGAAGGATCAAGGGCCCTTGCCCGCTGGGAGGGCATTTTTTCAGGCTTTTCCTCCGGTGCGAACCTGCAGGCGGCGGCTTCGCTTCTGAGGGGCAGGGAAAAAGGGAACGCCATTGTGTTTCTCGTGTGTGATTCCGGCCTGAAATACCTGAGTACCGACCTGTACAGCTGATGCGGTAAATTTCGTCGAGGGGGAGGGCTCTGCCGTGGAAAAGCTGAAGATTCTGGTCAGGTCGGAGATAGGAAAACTCAGGGCGGTTATCATGCAGCCCCCGGGAAAGGGGATAGAGCGGTGTACGCCCCTGAACGTGGGATCCCTTTCGTGGGACGCGGTTCCGAGCCCCGCAAAGGCTGCGGAAGAGCACCGGAAATGGGTGGCCGCGGTAGAGTCTTACGGTGCCAGGGTGTTTCTGTTCCAGGATCTCCTCCGGGATGTCTTCGCACTGCCCGGAGTGAAAGAGGAGTGGCTTCCCCGAATACTGGACGCTGAACGTCCCTTTGTCTCAGGGCAGACCCTGGAAGTGCTCCTTGAATTTTTGTCTGGCCTTTCCGCTGACGCACTGGTAGAGCAGTTGTTTTTCGGAATGACGAAGGAGGAGCTGAGCAGGGAGACGGGGGCAGTATCCCTGAGGGATCTTGCGGACAGAACGAGCGAGTGGTGTCTTTTCCCCATGACAAACGTACTCTATTCCAGGGATTGCGGGGCTGTACTGGGTGACGGGATGATCTTCGGAAGGATGCTGAACAGGGACAGGATGAAAGAGCCCCCCTGTCTCAGGGCCATATTCCGTCACCATCCCCTGCTGAATGAAGCGGGATGGAAAACATGGTACGGGGCAGCCGATGAGGATGACACCCCTGTGGAGGGAGGAAACGTTCACTGCTACAGCAGGAATGTGTTCGTCATCGGCGTGAACGAGAGGACCCACCCCGCATCCATAGAGAAGATTGCGAAGAGAACAATGGAGTCAGGGGAGATAACGGACGTGCTGGCACTGGTCTTCGAAAACCAGAGAATCAGCCCGCAGGATTCCATCGGCCTGAACGTTCACGTAGACATGTTCCTGAACATGATCGACCATGATGCGTTTCTCTTTTTCCCGTATATCGAAAAGAAGATCACGGTCCTCCACATTACCCGGGGGCGGGGGGAAAGATTGAGAATCACCCGGGAGAGCTCTCTTTTCGGAGCTATAAAGAAGATCCTGAAACTGAAATCGGTCCGGATAATCAAGGTCGGGGGAGAGGAAAGCGAGGCCGTCGCTTTTTCCGAACAGCGGGCAGGTTCAGGAGGAAATACTTTTGCGCTCGAGCCCGGGCGTGTCTGTATTTGGGACAGGAATACCGGCACGATCAAGGCTCTGGAAAAAGCAGGGATACAGGTCGTGCCCGTTGATGCGGACGAGCTGGTGAAGGGCGGCGGAGGCCCCAGGTGTTCCACAATGCCGCTGTGGAGGGACGATCCGTAGGATCGTTCTCCTCCACAGCATTGAATACCGGGACAGCCGGTCCGGAGTGCACAACCAACATATTTGCCCGGGATCGCGCGCGTTCCCGGGCATAACGGTATGATCATACTGCGTCTTGCATCAGCTTTCTTTCCGGCTCCCCAGGCCGCTCAGCGGCCGCGAAAGACGGGGGGGCGCTTGGCGAGGAATGCTTCCACCCCTTCCCTTCCGTCATTGGATGCGGCGAGGGCAGCGAAGAGCTCTCCGCCCGCTTCGACAGCACGATCCACCGGAAGGCCGGACATGGAAGCAAACCCCCTCTTCCCTGTTTTGAGAGAAAGGGGGCTTTTGGAGGCGAGACGTCTGGCAAGCTTTACCACCGTCTCCTCCAGGTGTTCCCTTGATGTCACCTCATAAACAAATCCCAGTTCCTTTCCCTTATGAGCTGGAATAAGATCACCGGTTAGGACATACTGGAGCGCCCGTTTTTCACCGATCCACCGGGCGAGCTGGTATCCCGGCTCAAGACAGATGAGCCCCACGTTCACGGCTGTGGTGCCGAAAACCGCGTCATCTGATGCCACAATAAAATCGCAGGCAAGGGCGAGCCCGGTCCCGTTCGCAAGGGCATACCCCTGGACTGATGCGATCACCGGCTTCGTCATTGCGGCCAGCACGTGGTTATGGCGGTCCATCAGCGCTAAAAAGTCCCGTATTTCATGGCGTTCTTTTGCGAGATACTCCTTCAGGTCGATGCCGGTGGAAAAATTTTTGCCTGCACCGGAGACGATCACAACGCGGACCGACGTGTCCGCCTCCATGGCAAGCAGTGCATCGCTGAGTCCGCCAGCCATTTCCGTATTGAAGGTGTTCATGGCATCCGGCCTGTTGAGCGCTACCGTTCCGATTCCGTCTGAAACGCTTGTCAATATGGCTGTCATTGTTTTCCTCCCTGGTTGGTATTGGTTTTGTCGAGGCGGGGCATGGCAACTGCCGATGGGCAAAGGGCCAGCCCTCCCCGGGATGTGCAGCGGAGTTCTTCGGGAAGCATTCTCCCCACGCTGTCCACTGCGCTGATGGTTTCGTCGAGGGGTACCGGGCTCGTGTAGCCTGAGAGCACAAGGTCGGAACACAGGAAAGCCTGTGATGCGAGTGCGGCGTTCCGGCTGTGGCATGGGATTTCCACAACCCCCTGGATAAGATCGCAGACAGAACCCATAACGTTCTGAAAAACGGTGGCAGCCGCATCGCACGCCTGGCGGGGTGTTCCGCCCGCAGTCTCAACTACGGCTGCAGCGGCCATTGCGCCTGCGGCGCCTATTTCCACCTGGCATCCTGCTACCTCGGCGGCAAAGGTACTTCTGCTGCCATGGAAGAGGCCAATGGCACCGGCAGCCCACAGGGCATCCAGAAGTTTTTCCTCCGGAACGTGAAGATCCTCTGCCAGAGTGACCAGGACGCCAGGGATCACTCCGGCAGCGCCGCCTGTGGGAGCCGCGCAGACAACGCCGCCGGATGCGCATACATGGAGCGCGGCCATGGAGCGGATCGCGGCCCTGGTATGGGGACCGCCGACAAAGAGGCTGCCTTTTTCCGCGGATTTCCATATTTTCCCCGCGGCGGGGCGGAGCAGTTTCATAGGAAGATTGTCGGAAAATCCCTGTTTCACCGCGGCGGTCATTATTGCCAGCCTGTCGGACATTTCCCTTTGGAGAATGGTTTTGTCAATGCCCAGGAGTTCTTCTTCATAGGCAAGGGCAGCTTTCCCAAGGGACATTCCGGTTTTTTCCGCAGCCGAAAGCATGCCTGACGCCGTCGAATAGAGCCCTTTTCCGGGCATGGGAAACATTACCGGCTCTGCTGCAAAGAGCGTGTGTTCTTCAGCTTTTCCCGACAGTCCCGCGAACAGGTCTTCCGGCAGGGGTTTTCCGGACGAAGCGTGGATCATGCAGTCTTCACCGGAACGGATGAGTTCGCATTCCGCCCCCCGGACTTCCGGGAGATCCGGAACCTCGTTCCCGGAGACTGAAAGGAGAAATTCATACCGTTCCCCGGTGATCAGGAGGGGGAAACCGTTCACGGATGCTATTTCAAAAGAGCCGCCTCCCGTTGACCTGCTGTGGATCACAAGCTTCCTTCCTTCTCCCCACAGGGTGAGGAGTGAACTGTTGGGGTGATCCGCTTCGGGGAATGAGCGGCATTCAAAAGAAATATCCAGGCCCAGGCGAGGGGCGAGGGAAAGAACTGAAGAAAAATCAGGTTCAGTGAGAGATCTGCCCAGGAGTCCGGAAGTGAAAGCGAGGTCGCTCCCCTGGTCGTGGTAGCATACGGCCAGAGAACTGGACGGGTGGAACGAGAAAACCGCCTTTTCGGGAGTCCGGCCGAGAAGCCGCCGTGCCATGAAGCCTATCCGCCACGGTCCGGCGGTATGGGAGCTTGAGGGGCCCCGCATGACAGGACCTATGACATGGTTGAGAATGCTGACTCTTTTCACGGTGCAGACACCTCCTGTCAGGAAAAGCTCCTGTTATTACGCAGTATACCACCTGGAATTTCCGGAAGAACAGTGGTGCGGACAGGAAAAAATGCTTTCCCTTTTCGCCCCTGTTTGTGATAGATTAATATCATGAGGTGATGAGAATGAAAATCATGACAGCATTGACCCTAATGATAAGCCTTTTGTTCTCTGTGCCGGCAGTTTCCGGAATCGAAGCGGCCGATTCTTTTTTTGCAAAAGCCTGGGAAAAGGCAATGCCGAAGCTGGAAAAGTCGCTGCAGCTGTTCGACAGGCAGAAGGAGCTTCCGGAATCCAGTTTTTTCGGTGAGGACAGGAAATCCAACACAAAAAAATACGAGGAGCTTCTTGACGAGGTCTTCGAGATTCTTATCGGCTCGGAACTGCACAATTCAAGACAGGAATACGGTCTGCTGGAGATAAAAATCGGGCGGGCAGAGGATGAGATCTCCCAGCTTCAGAAGGACCGTATTACCGCTCCGGAGAAAAGCTGGAACCCGTTGAAAAAAACAAGGACGAAGATCGACGGAAAGATTGAAAAGCTGAAAGAAGAAATAACGAGCCTCTCCGCGAGAAAAGACGAGCTGAAAAAGGGAATGAAAGACTCGCTGCAGGGAATGGGGGTCAAAGTAGAGGAGCGCCAGCTCGACATCCTTCTCTCCAGTGTAAGCGGAGACGATATCCTGCACCTTCTTCTTGCCGCCGACAGCATCCGGAAGATCAATCTGCAGATTGTCGATCTGCTCAGGGGAGGCCAGGGAAACGTGCAGTCAGCCAGGAAATATACGGGCGTCCACATGGTGCTTGTTGATCTTTACCTCCAGGCGAACCTCGACGTGCTGGATAAAATAGGGAAAGAGTACATCCCCCGCCTGGAAGGAATAATGACCTCGGCGAAGAAGCTGGGGGACGAAGCAAGGCAGATGCTCGCGAAACCGGGAACTGACGAGAAAACCAGGCAGGTGCTCGAGGTCAATGTGAAGGCCAATGAACGGACCGTGAAGACTGCCGAACTGTACCGGAAGTATCTCAGGGGGCAGGAAAATTCACTCAGGGATGCCGTGAGCAAGCTGAGACGGGATTATTCTGTCGCAAGGAATACGTACGATACAGTGAAAACAGGCAGCGACCTGATTTCCCTTATTCAGATCTCCATGAGCACCCTGGAGGGGGTTTTCGGATTTGCCGTTCCTGACCTTTCACTTGTGTATGACCAGGAACTGATGAAGGAGTTCGAACGCATAACCGAGCGGATACGAACCGGAAGCTGACCTGCGTCCGCGTTCTGTCCTGAGGAAAGATGCGCGGTCTTTCCCCTGAAACCGTCAGGGAAAAAGGGGAGGATACCATGAAACAAAGGAGCCGCATGTCCGACAGGGCGAACAGAACAGTTTCAGCTGCCCTGTTTTTCCTGTGCTTTCTTGTTGTACCGGCTTTCTCCTTTTTGGGGACAGTCTGCTTCCCCCTGAAGTCAGCGGCATACGGATCGAGTCTTCAGGAAAGCACCGGCATCAAAACAGACAGGAGTATCCACCGGGAGCCTGCTTCATCCCACGGAATGGCGATGGAGATCTGGAGGCAGGCAGCGGCACTTCAAATTGAGATGAAATACGAAGAGGCTCTTGAAAAATACAGGGAAGGGCTGGGATATGCCGAGGACGCCCGTGTCAGGAAACACGTGTCCAGGCTCGAACGGTTTCTTTTGCGCCTCGACCCTGGGGAAAGGAACCGCCTTGAAGCAGCCCGCGGGCAGGCCCTGGCCATCTGGAAATACGCGGCGGCCCTGCAGCAGGCAAAGGAGTACTGGGAGGCCCTTGAAAGATACAGGGAGGGTCTCGCAATTTTTGAAAACCGGAGAGTCCGTGAGCACGTGGAAAAACTCGAGCTGTTCATACGCCGGCTCCTTTTCATGGGAGGCGTTGAGATTCGCGTTCATGAGAGAAAACGGGGGCTGGAGATTCCCGCAGACTATAGCCGGTGCTGAAGGATCCTGCCGCTGTTCCCGGGTAAGTCCGGTATGATGTCTTGTTCAGCGTTTTTTGTTCCGCCTTTACTTCAGGTATTTCTGGCGAAGGGATGATCCTTGAGTGAAAAGTGACGGACAGAATGACGGAAACCGGGAGTTTTTAGAACAATATATCCCGCTGCTGAATTTTTTCTCCGAGGTGTGCGGAGGGGAATACGAACTCGTTCTCCATGATGTTGCCCGTCCTGAGGCTTCAATAGTCGCTATCCGGAACGGACATATCAGCGGACGGTCTGTGGGCAGCACCATGTCCGAGTATGCCCCGACGTTCATCCAGCTGATACAGAGCGGCGGATTTGACGAGGATATGGTCGCTCACGTCGACAGGACGACTACCGGCCGGATCCTCGAATCCCACACTTTTTTCATTAAAGACTCAAAAGGTGAACTGCGGGGCATGATCTGCGCGAATCATGACGTCACGGATCTTTTAAAGCTTCACGATGCACTCCATGAAAAGATCAGGACCCTCAACGGACTTTCAAGGGAATTTGCCGAAAGGACAAAGGAGGAAACGGCCGGCCTTGAGGCAATTTTTGAAAAAGAAAGGCACTCCAATCTCGACGGGCTCATGGATGTCATTATCGAGCAGGCTCTTGCTGAATGCGGTCAGGCCCCGGAGGAAATGACCCCTGCGGACAGAATGCGGTTCGTGGGCATACTGAAAAGCCGTCGTTTCTTTTCCATGAAAGGGGCTGTTGAAAAGGTTGCAGGGCGTCTTGGCGTTTCCGAAGCAACGGTGTACCGCTACCTGAAGAAGGCATGACCGGAAATACAGCAAAAAAAGATCAGAAGGAAATTCCCCGTGGAATCTCCTTTTTGTTGCAGAAAGGCGGAGTCTATGATAAAAATTTATTATTATCTGGATGTTTTGTACGGAATTACCGGAAAGGGGATAACCATTGATGAAAGTGATTCTCACGGGGAATGAAGCTGTTGCGCGTGGAGCCTGGGAAGCGGGCTGCCACGTTGCCGCGGCGTATCCGGGCACTCCGAGCACTGAAATACTCGAAAATGTGAGCACCTACGGGGAAATGTATTCTGAGTGGTCTCCGAACGAAAAGGTGGCGCTTGAGGTCGCATCCGGTGCATCCATGGCCGGAGCGAGGGCCATGTGTGCCATGAAGCACGTGGGATTAAATGTGGCGGCGGATCCCCTGTTCACCATGTCGTACATCGGAGTGAACGGCGGACTTGTTATTGTCGACGCCGATGATCCCGGGTTGTTCAGTTCCCAGAATGAGCAGGACAACAGGTGGTATGCCCTTCATGCAAAGCTCCCCATGCTTGAGCCCTCGGACAGCCAGGAATGCCTTGATTTCATAAAAGCTGCTTTCGATATTTCGGAGCAGTTTGATACCCCGGTGCTGCTGCGGCTTACAACCCGGATCTGCCACAGCAAGGGGGTCGTGAGGACGGGTGAACGCACGGAGCGTCCCGTTCGGGACTACAGCCGGAACCCGGCGAAGAATGCAATGCTTCCGGCCTTCGCAAAGGCAAAGCACTATATGGTTGAGAAGCGTCTTGAAGAAATGCGTTCTTTTGGGGAATCATCTCCATTCAATTATTCGGTAATGAACGAAGGTGCAAAAATCGGAGTAGTGGCAAACGGAGTGGGATACCAATACGCCATGGAAGCCCTCGGAGACAGGGCGAACTACCTGAAAATCGGATTTTCATGGCCTTTTCCGCGGAAGCTGGTCCGGGAATTCGCCTCGAAAGCGGAAACCCTTTGGGTCATCGAGGAAAACGATCCCTTCATGGAGCAGGAAATCCGCGCCATGGGGATACCCTGTTCAGGAAAGGATGTTCTGCCCCTTGTGGACGAACTCTCTCAGGCCATAGTCGCAAAAGCTGTCCTGGGAACTGAACCCGGGGCCGGAACAGAAACGGCCATAACACCTCCAAACAGGCCGCCCCTGCTCTGTCCGGGGTGTCCTCACAGAGGACTGCTGTTCCCCCTGAGCGGGAAAAAGAATGTTGTTGTTACAGGGGACATCGGCTGTTACGGCCTTGGGTCCATGCCGCCGCTGAATGTCGGAGAGAGCACCATTTGCATGGGGGCAGGCTTTTCGGTGGCTATAGGGTTCCAGAAGGCGTTTGAAAAAGCGGGAATAGACCGGAAGATGTTCGGTATCCTCGGAGATTCGACTTTTTTCCACTCGGGGATCACGGGACTGATCGATGCTGTCGTGAACAAGTCCAGGGGAGTCTTCGTGATTCTGGACAACAGGATCACTGCCATGACCGGCCAGCAGCACAACCCGGGGACGGGGGTGACCCTCATGGGCGAGGAGACCGCTGCGCTTGATATTCCAAAGCTCTGTGAAGCCTGCGGCGTGAAAAATGAGAATATCCATGTGGTCGACCCCTATGACCTGAAAGCGGCGAAGAGAGCTGTGGACCTGGCGATAGCCGCTGATGAAATCACTGTTATAGTGACAAATCGTCCATGTGCCCTCATAAAGGATGTTCAGAAGTCAAGGTCGGACCTGTTCTGTTCCGTTGACCATGAAAAATGCGTTCTCTGCGGAGCGTGCCTGAACCTCGGCTGTCCTGCGATAACGAAAAGGGACGGCAGGATCGCCATCGATCCTGTGACATGCAACGGCTGCGCACTGTGCGTTCAGGTCTGCCCGAAGCAGGCTATTTCAAGGGAAGGTGAACTCCATGAATAGGAAGGGAAAAAACGTCCTGCTTGTAGGTGTCGGGGGCCAGGGAACGATTCTCGCGAGCAAGGTTCTGTCTGAGGGACTGCTTTCCTTCGGATACGACGTGAAAATGTCCGAGATTCACGGAATGGCGCAGAGGGGTGGAAGCGTATCGACCCATGTGCGGTATGGAGATAGGGTCTTTTCCCCTGTGATATCAAAAGGTGAGGCCGATATACTGGTGGCCTTCGAGAAGATGGAGGCTCTCCGGTGGCTTCCCTATATTGCCCGGGACGGCATGCTCATCGTGAATAACCAGGAGATTTACCCCATGCCCGTTATCCTCGGCCAGGCAAAATACCCCTCACAGCTGGAAAAAACACTCTCTGAAGCGGTTCCGCTATGCGTGGTCATTGAGGCTGCAAAGGAAGCGGAAGAAATCGGCAATTCCAGGGTGATGAACATGGTGCTTCTTGGAGCCGTGGTGAAAAAACTGGGTCTTGATGAAATGTCATGGGAAAAAACTCTCAAGTCATGCGTACCGCCTGCGGCCTTCCGGGTCAATGTGCTTGCTTTTGAAAAAGGAATGGATCTGGCGGGGTAGAGTATCTGCAGCGGACTTGAAAAAAACGAGAAATTAGCTTATTGACACTGTACCGGAAAGCCAAGCGGGAAAAGGAGTTTCGATTCTACAGCCTGTACGACAAGATATGGAGACGCGACATACTGGAATACGCCTGGAAACGATGCAGAGCGAACGGAGGGAGCCCGGGAATCG
>Ga0228536_1001882_pt1 | contig 15708 bp, 11 predicted proteins | sample SJ1Smetagenome_FD_168611 | JGI IMG/M metagenome (GOLD analysis project Ga0228536, IMG submission 168611) | Enriched culture of PCE-dechlorinating microbial communities from Ithaca, New York, USA - SJ1.S | ecosystem: Engineered > Modeled > Simulated communities (microbial... > Unclassified...
GAAAATCGATAATCCCGGCAGCATCCGGGCTCTGCCCGCCGCTATCGCGTACGATTCTTCTCTTTATTTGTTCGCTGCCGGGTTTTTTAACGCCTTTTTTACAATGCCGGTCCTCGCCTTCGCTGGAACGATACGCCATTGGCAAAATTCCCGTTCACGTAGTTGGAGCGGGATTTGCCAGGTGGAAATTTGGGATTGATTATTCAAAACTCTGATTACAAATTGTATACAGATGTTTTAGAAATTAAAAATTAGAAATTAAATCCACAATCCGCAATCCGCAATCCGAATTCAGTCCTCCTTTTCATAGGTTTCTTTTTGTACTTTTTTCTTGATAAAAAAGTACCAAAAAATCACGGCTGCGTAAAAAAGGCTAAAACCCGGCGAGCATTTTGGCGGGAAGAATCGAGGTTGTTACAGCACTCCTCTGCTGAGGACCGATGTACAAAAATCACCCGGGCTCTGCCCGCCATAATCGCGTACGATTCTTCTCTTTATTTGTTCGCTGCCGGGTTTTTTAACGCCTTTTTTACAATGCCGGTCCTCGCCTTCGCTGGCGGCATACGCCATTGGCAAAATTCCGTTCACGTAGTTGGAGCGGGCTTCGTCAGGTGGAAATTTGGGATTGATTATTCAAAACTCTGATTACAAATTGTATACAGATGTTTTAGAAATTAGAAATTAGAAATTAGAAATTAAATCCGCATTCCGCAATCCAAAATCCGCACTCTCCTTGTCCCCCCGTCACCTTAGTCCTCTTCCGGCGGATGCTTTGAAAAGCGATGCTCCAATCAAGTTCCTGCCTCAACCGCAGCATCAGCCTCAACCTCAACCTTATCTTTCCGTTTCTGCGTGTGAAGGTACTTGGTCGAGGTCTTCGTACACGGAGTTTTTGCTGATAAATTCGGGGATCATGCGTTTGAGGCCGGCAACCATAACCATCCGGTTGTTGGTTTGCACATCGCGTTGCAGGTCGCTGAACATTGCTACTACCTCCTCAAAGGTAAAATTACGTACCTGGGCGATGGTAATTTTGGGGTGGTGGGTGGGAAGGCATTTCTCCTGGTCGTTGAGCAGCTCCTCGTAGATTTTTTCTCCTGGGCGGAGTCCCACGTATTTGATCGCGATATCCTTTTCGGGTTCAAGTCCTGAAAGGCGGATCATCTTTTTGGCCAGGTCGGTGATACGCACGGGTTCTCCCATGTCGAACACAAAAATTTCGCCGCCTTGTCCCATGGTTCCTGCTTCGAAAACCAAACGGCAGGCTTCGGGAATGGTCATGAAATAACGGGTAATTTCGGGATGGGTAACGGTGACGGGTCCTCCGGCGGCAATTTGTTTGGTAAACAGAGGTATAACGGATCCGTTGGAACCCAATACGTTGCCGAAGCGGGTGGTAATAAAGCGTGTTTTATTGTCCGGAGTATGGTTAAGGCTCTGGATGTACATTTCGGCAGCCCGTTTAGAAGCTCCCATCACGTTGGTAGGATTAACGGCTTTATCGGTGGAAACCATCACAAACTTCTCGGTTTTGTGGCGGCTTGCGGCATCGGCAAGGATGCGGGTGCCGAAAATGTTGACCCTGACGGCTTCGAAGGGATTTATTTCCATAAGGGGTACATGCTTGTAGGCAGCGGCATGAAACACCAGATGGGGCTGATAATAGGCAAAGAGCCGGTTTATGGTTGTCTGATTGCTGACATCGGCGATAACAAAATCGCACACGTCGTAAAGGTGGGGATATTTTACCTTTATCTCCTGGTCGAGTTCGTAAAGAGGCGTCTCAGCCTGGTCGATAAACACCAGTTTTCTGGCTGCAAAGTGGCACAGCTGTCGGGCAAGTTCACTGCCGATGCTTCCGGCTGCTCCGGTAACCATCACCACCTTACCGCGCATTTCCGCAACCACGTGATCGTTGCCGAGGTGTATGCTTTCGCGCATCAGCAGGTCTTCGATGCGTACCGGTTTGATCTGGCGGGCGGTAAGCTCTCCGTTTATCCACTGTTCCAGAGGCGGTATTTCCTTGACACGGATCTTGTACCTTTCGATCAGCACCTCCACAATGCGGTTGCGGCGGCGGGGGTCGATGTTGTGGATGGCGAAAATGATCTCATTCACTCCGCGCCGGGAGATGAAATCGGTGTCGAAAATATCCGGGGAATGAATGGGGACTCCTTCCAGCGATTTGCCAATTTTACCTGGATTTTCATCGATGTATCCGATGACGCGGGATGTGCCCGTGCCCGACTCAATTGCATTCTTTGTAATCCTTCCTGCACGTCCTGCTCCGAAGATCAGAATGTTTTCGGGCTTGTTGCTGTGCCGGATCATGTACCGGTAAAGCAGCTTTATGGCAAGCCGGGTGGTGACGATCAGAAATACGCTGAGTATAAGAAATATAAGCATTACAGAGTATGGGATGGGCAGAAGAGTCTGACTATCCAGAAAGTTGATGGCCATATTAAAGGCAACGATTCCCAAGGCAACCAGAGTCATCGAGAGAATCATCAGGCCTATGTCGTGAAAGCTGGTGTGCCGGACGATGCCTACATAACTCCGGGTAAGAAGGAAAGCCGTCGCCGCCATTGCCATTACAACCAGTAGCTGCTGCAGCAGAATGTGCTGATACGACCATGGAAGCATAAAGTTATACCTCAGCAGATAAGCCGAAACCAACGAAAATCCGACAATCAGAATGTCCTTTGCCAGGATTACCCACCGCGATACAAACTTCTCTGAATAGCCAAGAATAAATTGCTTAAGCATAATGTATTGTTAATAAGTATAATCCTCCCGGTATCTGTCTAATAATATTCCCCAAACAAAATTAGTTAAAACAAAACATACGCGACTCATATTTGTGAATTTTTTTATACCGGGATGCGAAATCCGGAAATCTCCAGTAGATTTGACAGTGATTTCTGCGAAAAGACGTGCGTTTTAAATATGCTGAGGATAAAACTTTTAAATAAAATTTTTATAATCTGTTAATTTAATGAAAAGTATTGATATATAGTACAATACAACAGTTCGGAGGGTTTTTTGAAGGCCTTTGCCGTTGCATTGGTATGGTGCAGGATTTCATATTTCAAAAGATGGATGCAACGTATTGTTTTTCTCCAATATGTGAAAAATAATTTACTTATTATGAAAAATAATTATTGTTACCGGTATAATGCTGAAAAAAACTTTGCAGCTGGTGCGGATGCAGTTGCCGTCAGTCCTCGTTTTTAAGATTGGAAGGGGGGGGTGTGCGGAAATGGGTAGTCGTTTTCCGGATCAGTGGATGACAAACAATTCCGACCGTTTCCCTCTTGGCAGGGCTCGTATAATGGTATGTGGGGCAGGCCGGTTACCGTGGCGGTTGAAGGCATCGTCGAGGGTTTGCAGTGCTACGGACGGGGTATTGTTTTCCGCGCTCAGATGGCCGAGCAGGATATGGCTGATGCCGTGGTGGTAGTTCTGTGCCAGGAAGTTGCTGGCGTGGGCGTTGCAAAGGTGCCCCATTGGTCCGTGAACCCTTTGTTTCAGGTGTTCGGGATACCGGCCGCTGAGCAGCATTTGCTCGTCGTAATTCGACTCCAGAACCACCACATTTGCTTTCAGCAGATAGCTGGCAGCATCCTCGCCTATATGCCCGAGGTCGGTGGCCAATGTAAGGCTGCGTTCGCTGTTGCGGATGTGATACCCAACGGCATCGGGGGCGTCGTGCGACACGGCAAAGGCTTCCACACTCAGTGTTGCGATGCGGAAGGGCGTTTTCGGTACTATTTCCACAAACATATCCCGGTCCAGGTCGAAGGTAGTACGGTTGCGCAATATACCGGACCATGTTCCTTTGGTACAATACACCGGCAGTCGGTGTTTTTTCGTCAGAATTGTAAGAGCCTGGATGTGATCGATGTGAGAATGCGTTATCAGAACTCCTTTAATTTGCTCAAATCCAAGCCCGATCTCTTCCAGCGTTTTCCGGATACGCCTTGCACTGATTCCCGCGTCAACCAGAATGCCTTCCTCACTGCTGCCGATGTAATAACAGTTCCCGCTGCTGCCGCTCGAAAGACTGCAAATCTGAAAACCGGCCGGAAAAAGGGTAGGAGTCATAACGCAAAACAATTCAGATAAATAGTTCGGCAAAGTTAGTTTTTTTCGGGTTAACGACTGCTGGGCTGCGCAATGTGCCGGGTAATGTAATAATTATGAAAATTGGGCAATGTGAAAATCCGCAGCCGTGAAAGCATGGAAAGGGCTCTTCCATAGCCTGATTACGCATCGCATACAAATGCACCGGAAATTTTAAAAGTCTCCAATAGAAACCCCGGTCTTCCCGGTATTCCAATGCATCCAAAATCCGCAACCGCACCTCACTTTTTCACTACTTTTGTTGTTCAATTCCACCTTATGACCTATCATTCCCGTGTAGTTCAGATTGGCATTCTTCCCATGGGGGGAAGTCATCCGGTTCGTGTGCAGTCGATGACCAACACACCGACCCTGGATACGGATGCTACGGTTGCGCAGTGCATACGTTTGATAGAAGCGGGATCCGAGCTGGTGCGTATCACTGCCCGCGGACCGGCAGAGGCCCGTCGTCTGGGGGTTATTCGCGAAATCCTCCGCAGCCGGGGCTATCTGCAGCCCGTCATCGCCGATATCCACTACAGTGCCGATGCTGCCCTGATTGCCGCACGCCTCGTGGAGAAAGTGCGCATCAACCCCGGCAATTATACCGATCCCAGACGCGAACGCAAGAGCGAATGGACGGACATGGAATACAACGAAGAACTTGATTTCATCGCCTCTCAGCTTGCGCCACTGCTTGAGGTTTGCACGCAGCACGGCACAGCCATACGTATTGGCGTCAACCACGGCTCCCTCAGCCGCCGTATCGTCAGCCGTTATGGCGATACCCCTGAGGGAATGGTTCAGTCGGCCCTTGAATACACTCGTATCTGCCATAAGCTGGGATTTCATAACCTGGTGCTTTCGCTCAAAAGCAGCAACGTACGTGTGATGGTGCATGCATATCTCCTGCTGGCCGGCTGCCTTACGGCGGAAGGTCTTAATTACCCCCTGCATCTGGGAGTTACCGAGGCGGGCAACGGCGACGACGGCAGGCTGAAGTCGGCGGCCGGTACCGGTGCTCTGCTGGCGCGCGGCATAGGCGACACCATCCGGGTATCTCTTACCGAGGCTCCCGAACGCGAACTGCCGGTTGCAAGAGCTATCATCGGCCGGTATCATGAGCCGGTAAACGGCATAACCCGACGTATGGTGCGTCCGGATCTTGTCGCAGGTGAGGAGGTACGTTTCCCGTTTCCTTCCATAGCCCCGCCGGCATCGGGAAATCCGGCAAGGGTGCTGGTGAAGAAGGGAGAGGATTACCTGCTGGCCGGCGAAGACGGAAGCCTTGAACCCGCGGGGTACAGGGTGTGCAGTCCTGCCAGTCTGCATACCAAAGGCAGCGTCGGTAAACCCCCGATGCTGTTGCTGGACGAAGCGGAATGCGATGGAAGTCTGCCCGATTTATCCGTTCTGGTGCCGGCAGATCCGCAGATGCCGCTTCTGGTAAAAGGCAGCATCCGCTGGCTCTCTCAAATTGCCCTGGGGCTTTTCCGGCACGGGCTTTCCAATCCTCTGATACTTCAGGGGGCGGTGCATACGAACAACCGCGACGAATTGCTTATCGAAGCAGCCCTGAATCCGGGGGGATTGCTCACCGCAGGCTGCGGCAACGGCATATGCCTGGATGCCGGAGATCTGGACGCTCAGGAGGTCGCTGCTCTTGGATTCGGCCTCCTTCAGGCGACGCGCATGCGCATCACGCGAACGGAATACATCTCCTGTCCTTCGTGCGGCCGTACCCTCTTCGACATAGAAGAGGCACTCCGGCGCGTTAAGGAACGAACATCCCATCTGAAGGGACTCCGGATAGCCGTTATGGGTTGCATCGTCAACGGTCCGGGAGAAATGGCAGATGCCGATTACGGTTACGTTGGTGCCGGCAAGGGGAAAGTAACGCTTTACAAGGGCCGGCAGGCAGTGCGGCAGGGCGTGCCGGAAGCCGAAGCCGTGGAATCGCTGGCAGAGCTTATCCGCTCCGGCGGCGACTGGAAAGAACCGGGAACAGGTGCACTAAGGCATATAGATACATCAACCGGATCCCTGTAATCAGTATCCAGTAATGGGCACGGATGATTGCGCCGGAGGTGCAAAAAAGGAATAACCACGGGCGCAGCCATGCGAGCCCACAGGTTTGCGGATCCCGGCGATCTTCCAGCCCTGAAAGGGTTGAATTTCCGTCCGGATGTGGTTCGCCCCCTTCGGGGAGGTGTGGGATTGGGTGGGTTTCGTCTTCCGCGGGTTGGCTCCCGCGGTTATTGTTGTTTTGCCACTGTCGTGGCTATTCCTGGTCTTCGGGGAGGTGGGGGGTCGTGGCGGAGCGGCAGGCAGCTGACGCAAAAGTTATACGGAGGCGGTTTCCGGGGGTTTGCTCAGCCGGATGTTTTGTTTGTGCCGTTCGGCATCTCTCAGGGTCTTCTTTTTCAGATTGTTTTCGAGGGCCTTGGTCAGATCGGTGCCGGTTTGATTAGCCAGGCATATAAGCACAAAAAGCACATCGGCGAGTTCATCGGCCAGATCTGCGTTCTTGTCGGACTCTTTTTCCGACTGTTCGCCGTAGCGGCGTGCCATGATGCGGGCAACTTCGCCCACTTCTTCCATCAGGATGGCGGTATTAGTCAGCTCGTTGAAGTAGCGCACTCCGGTGGTGTTGATCCACCGGTCTACCTGTTGCTGTGCATCTGAAAGGGTCATACGAAGAAAAGTTTCAGGTAAATACAGGATTTATGCATCCTCTTTCACCTCCAGGCGAAAGCCGGTACCGTGTACATTCTGAATGCTGACGGCGGGTTCATGGCGCAGGTACTTGCGCAGGCGGGCGATGAATACGTCCATGCTGCGGCCGATAAAGTAGTCGGCATCGCCCCATATCTCGGTGAGGGCCTGTTCGCGGGTGAGGAGGTTGTTCTTGTGCCGGCACAACAGTTTCAGCAATGCGGCTTCTTTGGCGGTAAGCTGCTGTTCCGTTCCGTTGCAGTGCAGCAGGAGGTTGGAGGCGTCGAAGCGGCAGTTTCCAAGCATGAAAACTTCGGGTTTGGGGCGCATATCCAGCATCATACAGCGTTTAAGGATGGCTTCGATGCGCAGGGCAAGTTCTTCGCTGCTAAAGGGCTTGGTGATGTAATCGTCGCATCCTGCCCTGAAACCGGTGATGCGGTCGTCGTTTTTTCCTCTTGCCGTAAGAAAAATGATCGGAATGCGTTCGTTGTGCGTGCGGATGTCGGCAGCCAGGGAAAATCCGTCTTTTTTTGGAAGCATCACATCCAGAATGCAGAGATGGAAAGATCCCTCGCTGAAAGCCCTGAGGCCAAGCTCGCCGTCAGCTGCAAGTGTAGTTTCGTATCCCAGGAGTTCCAGGTAGTCCACAAGCACCATGCTCAGGTTTGGGTCGTCTTCAACCAGTAAGATCTTCGCTTTGGGAATCATTGTTATGACGGATTGGTTCCTTACTTGGGGTTAATGGTAAATAAATAGAAAAAGTACTGCCTTTGTTCAATTCACTGTCCACCTTTACAAAACCTCCGTGCGCTTCGGCCAGGGTTTTTACGTAATACAGCCCCAGTCCGAAGCCTTTTACATCGTGCACATTGCCTGTGTGTACCCGGTATAATCTGCGGAAAATATGTTTCAGATTTTCCTGGCTGATGCCGATGCCTTTATCCTTTACGGATGCAATAAAGTACCCGTCGGAAACCTGCGTCTCTACCCTTATTTCGGGATACGAACCGGAATATTTGGCGGCATTGTCGAGCAGGTTGTTGATCATGTTCACAAAGTGATGTTCGTCGGCATGCAGCATTACGGGCCTGCCAAGTGGCTTGTAGGTGAGAAAACCGCCCTTGTCGCGAACGGTAAGCTCAAAACGCCGCACGCAGCTGTCAACGGCTTCGCAGGCATTGAATTCGCGGGGTTTCAGCCGGTAGGTGCCTTTTTCCAGGACCGCCATCTGCAGCACCTGATCCACCTGATGCTTAAGACGGACGTTTTCGTCGCGGATAATCCCTGCATACCGTTTTATCCGTGCCGGGGATGTGCTGATCCCTTCGTTCAGCAGCATATCGCTGGCAAGAGAGATGGTGGCAATGGGCGTCTTAAATTCGTGCGTCATGTTGTTGATGAAATCGTTTTTCATCTCCGACAGTTTTTTCTGGCGCAGAATGGTCAGGATGATAAATGCAAACGCCGCAACTACCATAACCAGCAGCAGCAGGGCAAGCAGCAGATAGGGGAAGATGCGGTGCCGCAACGCTGATTTTTCGGCCGGAAAATAGACCCCAAGCAACAACTGCTCGCTCTGGTAAAGGCAAAGCAGAGAAACGGCATGCGACGACCCAAGCAGCTGATCGTGGTATTCTCCGGGTTCTCCGGCAAAAAGGCGCCCGCTGGCGGGATTGTAAATGCCCCAGGCATAGGTACGGGTAATCTCCATTCCACCGAATTCTTCGTGCAGCAGCGAATCCATGGTTATGGGATTGATGGCAGACAACACCTGGTAGGTATGATGATCGCAATGCGGTCCGCACACCGTGGGATCGGGAGCGGTAGTATCGCGACTGTCGAACATCCGGTTGACAACACTCTTCAGCGTAACCTGAACCTTGTTGTCGAATTGCTCCTCCTGAAGGTTAACGGCATTCTGCATCCAGTAAATCTGGATGAAGATTATCCCCGCCAGCGCCATGGAGGTGATGATAATCAGTAAGATAATGGTTGATCTACGCATTCGTCGGAATTGTGAAATGCAAAGATAAGGTATTTGAGGTTGAGGTGGAGTCGGGTGGGGACAGGGGGATGGAGTTGGATTTGTTTGCTGTTTTACCGAAAGCTGGGAGGCAGAAGTAAGAAAGCCCGGGAAACGATCCCGGAACGGCCGCTGAAATCATAACTCTTCAAACCTTTAAACGCAATGGGAAAGAATAATGCACCCAATGCACGGCCGGGCACTTTTTCGTGTCGTGAAACCAAAAGGAAAAAAACAAAGCCCCCCCTTTGACCGGAATCAAAAAAACTTCCTGCCTTCGCGGCGTAAAAAAACAATGCTTTGGTAAATGTCGCTGGATATATAATTTCATTAACATCTCCTTAACACTAATTAACGCTTCCTTAACAGACTGTACCGGAATGAAGGATTAAGTTTGCAATGAAACAATTTTAAACCTAAAACCTTTCAACTATGAAGAAGACGATAATTGCCTTCACGGTATTTGCTTTTGTTTTTGCCTTTGCAGGGATGAGCGTCTACGCTGCGGCCGATGGCACAGTTAAAACGGAACAGACGGCGCCGGATAAGGATCCCAAATGCGACGGAACCAAGAAAGCTGCCAAAGCCGGATGCGGCGATGCAGCGAAAAGCGACTGCAGTCCGACCAAGACTGCAAGCGCAAGTAAGGGCGACTGCAGCACCAAATGCGACAAATCGGCCAAAGCATCTGCAGGATGCGATAGCGGAAAGAAAACCATAACCGCTGAAGCTGCACCGCTCAAGCCAGAAACCAGGTAATAGTTTTTCCCTCCCCTGTTATTTTCCTTTGTGTTAAAAACATCAGCCACGGTTTCCCTCCGTTGCTGGTAGCCATTATCTGGTTAAAACCCCGCTGCTCCTTGCGGGGTTTTTTCTGTTTTACTGTTTTCAGAAAACTTTGGACTGAGTCGTTGTGTAAATTAAACAGAAGACCTTGCATAGTTACAATGAGCCCCGGCACACCATTCCGCCAATGTTCTGTAATCCGGCATCTGCAAACGTTACTCTTATGGTTTAACAGCATACCTGCGCACGGCGGGATAGAGGACAGACAATGCTGCAACCGGAATTGCGTAAAAGTAGATGGAAATTTCAGGTTTTAATACAACGGCTATTACCAGGCCGTTGATTAACAGCTGTATCCCGGCAAATACAGCGGATACGGCGATGTGTGGCCAGCCTTTTTCATTGGCCAGCAACTGGTACAGATGGGTGCGGTGGGGAGTAAAGATGTATTCGCCTCGCCTGAGCCGGAACACTATGCTGAAAAGGGTGTCGGTGAAATAAACCATCCCGAAAAGGATAAAATCAACCCTGCCCGTTCGCGATATCAGAGCGGCCACCAGCCATACCGAAATAAACCCAAGGCTGATGCTGCCGACATCCCCGGGAAAGCAGACAGCATTCTTTCTCAGGTTGAACCACGCGAAAACCACGGAAGAAAGTGCGGTAATGGTCAGCATGTCGGTTGGGAACAGATTATAGATGCTATTCAGAACCATAGTGGAAACAAGGGTTACGCCGAATGTCAGTACGCTGATTCCGTTGATGCCATCCATAAAATTAAACGCATTCACATACCCTGTTGCCATAATCACTCCCGGAATAAGCAGAAACCAGGGAAGGGAACAGGCTCCGCAGCTGCAGAGCAGGACAGTAAGAGCCAACAGATGGATAATTATTCTGATTTCCTGTCGGACGGTGAAAAGATCATCCATAAAGCTGATGAATGCGATGCCAGTTAAAGCGATAAGGGGAAGCATCTGCAGCGATCCGCTGTGCAGGGAATGGGCAAGAAGGGCAAGAGGGAAAAGGATGCCGGCACCTCTCACCGTAACCCGGGTATGTGAGCTGCGCCCGTTGGGAATATCGGTAATGGAGAACCTGCGTGCAATGGCGAGGTACAGGAGCATAAATGCTGCGAGCAGGGCGAGTGTTGCGAGGTGCAGAAGCATCTGCAGAGAGTGTTGAGTCGGATCGCAAAGATAATCACAGAAATGGTTTTTCCAATACCCCTGCATTTAAGGTGATCGTATGCCCGGAAGACCGATAATCGTTGGCGAAAAGGGCAAAGGAAATGTACGCTTCCGGATGCGATTTTATACTACCGGCCCCAGAAAAATGCAGTATATCCCAACCTCAGCCTTAGCCTCAAAACCCTGCTTCATCCATCATTACGACAGCCCTGGCGTGCAGCAGATGCCTGCGCTGATTCATGGCTTCGCGCAGCAGATGGTAGCGTTCGCTTTCGTTCAGGCGTTCAAAGGTTTTTTTACGCATATAGCGGTCGAGCATTTCCATCCCCACCACCAGGTCGTGCCATTCGCCCAGGGTGTCGTTTGCCTTCTCCAGTGCCTCAAGAATACGGCTAAGCCCGGGCAGCTGCGGGTCGTTACGCCGGAAGACCGACAGCAGATAGTTGCACTGTTTCAGCAGTCGCCGGATCTCGTGCATATGTTCGTCGTGTTCCTGGTCGGTTTTCAGTTTTTTTGCCAGCTCTTTAAGCTCATCGGTAAGTGTGGTGACGGCTTTCCTTACCTGTTGCCCGCTGAACGGTGCCAGCGTTAGCGCCACCAGGCCGGTAAGTCCTGCCGTGACGTCTTCGGGCTGATGCCCGCCGGCATACCTGCCAAATTTCTGAATGGCTGCTGCCGCGGTGGTTTTAAGGTAAGCGGCATATTCCCCAAAGCCCGTCTCCAGCCGGTCTTCCATTTTCTGCAGCAGCAACTGCTGAACCTGAGCGTCGCGTATCTTCCCCGACAGCTTGAAAACCCGGTTGATCGCTTCAACCGGAAGGTCTTTGCCAAACGCCGGATCCAGTATCGGCAACAGCCTGAAAACAGCCCGGATCCTTTTTATGGCAACACGCATATCGTGAACGGCATCGGTGTTGTAATTCTCGCGAACTTTACGGAAATTTGCATTGAACGTTTCCGTTTGCTTCCTGAAATAGTCGTTTAGCCTTTGATTCATCCGGTAATTTATTCTTAGTGTAAAAATAGCGATCAATTGGCATTTCAGTCGGATTTATTCACCTTGCCCGAAAATTTCTTAATCCTTATCTGCCGATTCCGATGGTATCTGTTTCAAACACTAAAAACTTTCGTATGCGACACAAACTTTTCCGTACCGTCGTGGCGGGAGCTCTTTTGCTGCTGCCACTGCTGCTGCCTGCCCAACTCCACACCATTACCGGCAGGGTGAGCGATTCCGCTACGCTTGAACCGCTGGCTTTTGTCAATATTGTTATCAACGATGGCCGTCAGGGCGGCATGACGGATATCGACGGCCGCTTTAACCTCGAGAGCTGGGAACCCATTCGCTTCCTGCGCTTCAGCTACGTTGGCTACCGCCCTGAAGTGGTGAACGTTACGGGCTCCAGCCTGCAACTGCGCATGGTCAGCCTGGGCGTTGAACTTACGGAAGTGCTTATTGAAGCAGGAGAGAACCCTGCTCACCGTATCATCAGCAATGCCATCGCCAACCGCAAACGCAACGATCCGAAGAACATTCCGGCATACTCGTTTACATCCTACGATAAGATGCTTTTTACCGTCAACAAGGATTCTCTGCAAAAGCAGGCAGATGCTGAAACCGATTCTTCAGGTATACGTCTGATGAAGTTCCTGGAAGACCAGCACCTCTTCCTGATGGAATCGGTGGCCGAACACCGCTACGAACGCCCTGGTAAGAGTACCGATAAGGTCATTGCCACCCGGGTTTCCGGACTGCGCGATCCCCTTTTTATCTTTTTGATTTCTACCATGCAGTCGGCTTCTTTTTACGAAGAAACGATCAACATTGCCGGATCCGATTACATAAATCCGGTGAGTCCCAATGCCGTATTCCGCTATTTTTTCGGGCTTCAGGATACACTTTTCGGGGAGACTCCGGGCGATACTACGTTTGTGATTTCCTTCCGCCCCAGGCCAAACCGCAATTTCGACGGATTGAAAGGACTTCTGTACATCAGTAACAACGGCTGGGCAATACGGAATGTGATTGCTGAACCCTCACGTCCGGGCGAATCCATGAGCATCCGCATCCGCCAGATGTACGAATTTCTGGAAAACCGTTACTGGTTTCCGGTACAGCTTGAAACCGAGATTACCCTCAATACCATTGTCGTTAACCGGGCCCGGCCGGTCGGACTCGGTAAAAGCTACCGCCGCGACATTGCCTTCGATTCCATTCCCCGCCGCACCATTCCTGCAAATATTGCCGTGGAGCTTGCCCCGGGGGCAGGACACCGCGACGAGATGTTCTGGAGCCGCTACCGTGCCGACTCATTAACCCGTCTGGAGGAAAACACCTACAGGGTAATCGACAGCCTTTCCAAAGAGGGAAAGCTGGAGCAACGGCTGAAAGGTCTCACATCCCTGGCGTCGGGACGGCTCCCGCTCGGATACGTCGATCTCGATCTGAACCGCCTGATTCGGTATAACCGGCACGAAGGTTTGTATGCCGGCCTGGGTATTACTACATCGAAACGCCTGAGCCGGGTGGTGGAAGCGGGTGGTTACTGGGGGTACGGTTTCGGCGATAATATTGCCAAATACGGAGCAAACCTGGGACTAAGGCTTCAGCGCCAGGGTAATGCAAGACTGTCGGTCAGCTACAGCAACGACCTGGCCGAATCGGGAGGCACGCGCTTTTTCGACGATGCCGTGAAACCTTTCGACCCTATGAACTTCCGGAGTTTTTACATCGACCGTTTGGATATGACGGAGAGTGCCGGTGCATTGTTCTCGTTCCGGATGCTCAGATATGTGTGGGCCGGTGCTGGCATACGCCGGGAAGACCGTAAACCGGTATACGAATACTCTTTTGCTCCGGACGGATCAGAAAGAGCCGTGCACGCAGGGTCGTTTGTAACGGGTACCTTTATCGCCGGAATCCGGTTTGCCTATGGCGAGAAATTTGTCCGCAGCGCCGGAAACCAGCTCTCCCTCGGAACCCGGTTTCCGGTACTCTGGCTGCAATATACCGGAGGTAGAAAGGATTTTCTGGACGGCACCTTCCGCTTCGATCGTCTTGATATGCGGATGAAGTGGTCGTTCAAAACCCGAATGCTTGGAACAACAACGGTGTGGATAACGGGAAGTGCGGTCGACGGCAGGGTTCCCGTTTCGGATCTGATCGCCGGAAGAGGAAGCGCAGGAGGCGGATTTTCACTCTGGTCGCCGGTGAGTTTTAGTACCATGAAGCCCTCGGAGTTTGTAAGCGACAGGGAAGGAGCCTTATTTTTCACCCACAGCTTTGGTAAACTGCTGTACCGTGCCGGGAAATTTGAACCCGAGCCGGCACTGCTTTTCAATGCCGGTTTCGGAAGCCTGAAATACCCCGGCGATCACAATAACATCTTTTTCAGTACCATGGAAAAGGGCTATTATGAAACGGGTGTCGCCATTAACAATATATTTACTACCCCCTTCTCGGGACTGGGCATTGCAGTGTTGCAGCGAATCGGACCATATCGTCACCCGGAAGCCCGCAAGAACACCGTTGCAAGGCTTACCTTCAGTTTTGCTTTTTAAATATTCCGGAGCGGCGAAAGTACAGAGCGTTCACCTTTGATGTAAACGGATTCAGATTACCTTTCCCGTTTTCGGGAATGAATAGTATATTAGCTGAAAAATTGCGTAAAATGAACCGCACTGTAAAACTTATCGCCAGCAGTCTGCTCGCGATAGCCGGATTATTGTTTGTCTGGCATTTTTCAAACATTGTGTTTTATGTCCTGACTGCAGCCGTAATTTCGGTGGTGGGCAGGCCGCTGGTTCACTTCTTCGACGACATCCGGATTTATAAATTCAAGATGCCGCATGCCCTGAGTGCATTGCTGGCACTGTTGATAATTCTGTTGCTGGCCGTTGCTTTCGTGGCGGTTTTTGTACCATTGATTGCACAGCAGGCGCGAGTGATTTCTTCGATAGATACCAATGCCCTGGCAATTGCGTTTCGCGAACCTCTGGTCTATATCGATGAGGGCTTGCGCCAGCTTAACGTACTTGAGCCGGGGCAGGGAATCCAGCAGGCGCTATTGATAAAGCTGCAGTCCATAGTAAATCTGGCAACATTCTCCAACATCTTCAACTACGTGATCTCCTTCACGGGAGCATTTGCCATGGCGGTATTCTCCATCCTGTTTATCGGTTTTTTCTTTCTGAAGGATGAGAAACTGTTCTATAATGCATTTATGCTGATGGTTCCCCTGAAATACAACGAATCGGCAGCCCGGATATTGAGTGAGGTAAAGCGTTTGCTGACCCGTTATTTTCTGGGACTTTGCATGGAAGTGGCATCCATGATCACACTTATTACCCTTGGCCTCACAATTTTCGGCGTTCAGAATGCCCTGCTGATCGGATTTATCGGAGGACTCATGAATATCATCCCGTATCTTGGTCCGCTGATCGGCGCTGCCATCGGAATTCTTATCGGAATCATCGGCAGCCTGTCAACCGGTGCATTTACCAGCATCCTGCCTCTCAGTCTGACTATTGCCGGAGTTTTTGCCGCTTCCAATATTGTCGATAACATCCTGTTGCAGCCGGTGATCTATTCCACAAGCGTAAAAGCGCATCCCATCGAAATCTTCCTGGTAATCATTGTTGCCGGCAGTTTGTTCGGCATCACCGGCATGATACTCGCCGTCCCGTCTTACACCGTCATCCGTGTAATCCTCAAGGAATTCTTCAGCGAAATGCGGGTAGTGAGGTAGTATCCCTTTTTGTGTGTAATGAGTTCTTCTTCTAAATTCAAAGGTATTCATTTTTTTTGTTTCAATTGAGAATGAATGGCAGCGGAACGAAGGCGTAGCCGAAGTGGAGCTGCCATTCATT
>Ga0228536_1001883_pt1 | contig 15707 bp, 14 predicted proteins | sample SJ1Smetagenome_FD_168611 | JGI IMG/M metagenome (GOLD analysis project Ga0228536, IMG submission 168611) | Enriched culture of PCE-dechlorinating microbial communities from Ithaca, New York, USA - SJ1.S | ecosystem: Engineered > Modeled > Simulated communities (microbial... > Unclassified...
GCGATCGGGATTGCATCTCGACGACCGAAGGCCTCCCATTGCCTGCGCAACGTCGGATAGTGCTCGTGGTTGCCTTCGGCGAAATAAATCGACGGAGCGTCGATCGGCCAAAACTTCTTGAGGCTGTTCAGAGCGGTCGGCCAAACTCCGAAATCTCCCACCTGAAACACCAGATCCGGATTCTCACTCCTGAGCAGGTCCAGCAGGATGCTGAATTCACCATGCACATCGCTGGCAACGAGGATCTTCATCCCTGCCTCCATTCCAGCACTTCCCCCATGCCGAGGCCCACGACGAGGATTCCACCGAACAGCTCGGCGTCATGGCAGGGCTCGTGGTGGTGACCATGCACCACGAGCCGGACGCCCATGTCCCGCGCCAAGTTGTCCAGAACCTCGAAACCATGCGGATGCGTGGTCGGCGCCTCATGGGTCACCAGGACGTCGGCATGCAGCCGGGCCAACGCCCGCACATCCTCGGGAAAAATCGACGTCCAGTGCCGTAGGGCGGGCCCCCGGCGAAACCGGTGCGCTGGCCTGGTACAGCGGACGAACTCCGCCCGGTCGGTCCATTCAGGCGGATCCGGCGGATGCCAGATATGACCGCGGAACACCCCGCCCAGACCGGCGACGCCCACCCCGGCCACGGGCCGGACGCGGGCATGGAGGTTTCGATCCGGCATGCTGTCCAGATGCCGGGTCAAAAACTCCTCCCGATCCGAATCGTGGTTGCCCAGGATGTACCAGGTCCGCTCGGCCCAGACGCCCATGACCTCGGCCAGCGGCCGGTCCGGGGTCTGGTCGCCGAGCAGGATGATGGCGTCCGGCCGTGTCGTCTCGGCATGGACCAAGAGCCGCTGGAACTCACCGTGGGGATCTCCGCAAAACAGGATCATGCTCTCCTCCGACTTCGCGCGATGCGCCGTATGCATTCCTCAAGCCGCGCCGGACCAGCGGGGAGGCGCGGTGCCGGGGCATTCAAGCAGCCTCCGGGATCGCATCCCGCCGTTCTCGAAAACCCTCTCCGGTCGGCTCCAGGTGTATTGGGGTCGGGCTGGCTTGTCAATTAATCAACCGTTGACTAATACTGTTCATATGGGGTATCCCTTTCCCAACACAAGCGGCGCGACGCGCAACCAGCGCCGCGGGAGGCATGCCATGACGCCGAAAAAGAAGCAGAAAAATGAACAGGCCAGGTGGAACACGGGGTATCTTGAGTCGCCGGCAGCGCCTCGGGAGGATCCCGCCAAGACGGGCAAGCGGAAGATCGGATTCCTGGCGGAGCACGAATCGCCCAAGCCCTGCGCGAAGCCCGAGGATGAGGGCGGACTTCTCTGTTCCTTCGACGAGGGCGGCGGAGTCAGCTTCCTGGAGGGCACGCACAACGTGCTCGTGCTCGGCGGCACGGGCCGGGGCAAGACCTCCAGCGTCATCCTGCCCGCCTTGGACCGTCTGCTGGGCGCGGGTTTCGGCGGCCTGGTCATCGACGTGAAGGGCAACTTCACCGAGCAGACCCGGAGCCTGGCGCGGCTGCACGGCCGGGAAGAGGACATCCTGGAGCTGGGCACGTCGCCGTCGGCGCGGCGGGTCAATCTGCTGGCCGGTCTGGACCTCACGACCATCGGACGGTTGCTGAAATCCTTGACGCTGCACGGCGTGGAGCACAGCGGCAACAACGACTGGCACGAGAAGGGAGTGAACATCGCCACGGATGCGGCCCAGCTTCTCCTGTACCTGGCCGAATCAGAGCCCTGCTTCACCCCCAGGCTGTCCCTGCTCCACGCCCTGTGCACGGACTACGGCCTGGCGCGGAGCCTGTTCGCCTATTTCAAGGCCCATGTCCTGGACCCGGCGCGGCCCGATCATTCCGCCTTCGTCCGGCGGGTGCGGGACGTGCACTTCCATCTCTTCACGACGCGGCCCGAGAGCTTTGGCAAGTCCTCCTCGGAGTGGGAGCGGCAGATGAGCTGGAACCTGCAGCGCATCCGCGAGACCCTGGCCCGGCTGTCCGACGATGCGGCCCTGTTGCGGAACTTCTCCGCGGAAACCGGCGAGACGGACCTGGACTTCGCCAGGCTGGTCTACCGGGAGAAGAAGGTCGTGGTCCTGCGTTTCGGGGTGGGCGCCTCCGAGGCCGGATCGCTCATCGCCCGTTTCATCAAGGAGCGCTTCTACCGGGACGTGTACCGCAACGGGCTGCGCATGCTGCGGCCTGGACAGCACACCTTCCTGGTGGCCGACGAGTTCCAGGACATCATGGACGTGAACAGCGAAAGCGACCTGAACGACTTCAGCTGGTTCTCCAAGTCCAGGGAGTTCCGCAACATCAACCTGGTGTCCGCCCAGTCCATGGCCTCGCTCCATGCCCGGGCGACGAGGCGGGCCGCCGTGACCTCGCTTTTGTCCAACTGCTCGACCAAGCTGGTCCTGCAGCTCGACGATCCCGAGACCTTGGCCTATCTGGCCGCCTATCCCGGCCTGCCGGTCAGCGCCCAGAACCTGTCCCGCGGACGGGCCCTGGTTCTCAAGTACGATCTGTCGGACAGATCGTACTCCGTCTCGGAGCAGGGCTTGCAGAACAGCCACGATTCAGGGCAATCTCGGTTGCCGTCGATCCAGCCCCGGGAGGATTCCCTGGAGGTCGTGGCGACGGAAAGCTTTGGAGACGGCGGCCTGCCCGCCGAGGTGCTGGACAAGGTGCTGGCCTGCGATCCCGCCCAGCGGAACGAAACGCCGGGCATGCGCGAGGCACTGCGGCCGTGGCCCAGGCTGTCGGCCTTCCACGACAGGTACAAGGCGCTCCTGGCTCCGGGCATCACGGCCGATCACCTGGCCATTCCGCCGGGCTGGATGGCCTTGGTCGAGACGGCCATGGCCCGGATCGCGGCTCTGGACGTTCCGGTCAGGATCCGCGGCATCGGAGCCGACGGCAACGTCCTGCATATCGACCTGGGTTTCAGCGCCTCCCCGGCATGGGACGCCGTCTCCCGGGCCCGCGAGAAGAGCCGGAAGACCTGCATGCTGTGCGGGAAGACCGTGCGCGGGAAGAAAACGTCCCAGGATTTGGGATATAAACGCCCGGCCGGCGCGCTGTGCCGGGCCTGCCGGGGACTCCCGGCCGCCAAGGCCCTGGACGGCGGCGACCATGCGGTCCCGGGAATGCGCAAGGACTGACGAGAGCCACATGACCATCGACCAGCCCATGCCCCATGACCAGGAACGGCTTGCGCGACAAGCCGGGAACCATCTGTGCCGGGCCGGGCAATTCCTGATCCAGAGGGGAATTGCTCCGGCCCTGGCCGAGGTTCTCGTCCTCGCGGCCCTGGCCGAGGCGGACCCGCTCTCCCTGAGTCCGGACCAGCAGGCCGAGGTCGAAAGGCTCCGGCCCTCGGTCCGGGGCATCCCCATCCCGGACCAGGCCCTGGCCGTGGTCCATTTCTTGGCCGAATCCGGCCTGGCCGCCGGTCCCGCGTCCGGTCTGCTCCGGCTGCCTTCCGAACTCGTCTGGCTCATGGACTTTCTGACCGCCGGTGAGGGGGGTTGGGCCTATTGTCCCTTTTCTCTCTCCCTGCAGTCCGCCATCATGGCCACCCGGCGTTATGAATCCGTGGTCTTCCAGGACGCCCCCCTCCCGGCCGCGCTCATGGAGGCCCTGCTCGCCCTGTTCCCGGCCTTCGACGTCTGGGAAGGAGACATCCTGGCCCACGGCGCGGCGATCCCGTCCCGGCCCATGGACTGCGTGATCAGCGCCGGGCCCCTGGCCCATCGCGTCACCCCGGCGCGGACGTTATGCACCGTCGCCTCGGAGGGCTCGGTCACCAGCAACGGCGAACTCGTCCGCCTCGACCTCCTGGCCGGCAGTCGGCCCCGGCGTCTGGCGGCCCTGGTGAGCTGGGGCTTTCTGGCCGCGGGCAGGAAGCTCGAAAGCCTGTTCAAGGCCTCGCTTCTGGGGGCCGGTGTCCTGGATGCGGTGATCCAGTTGCCGGTCAATCTCATTCCAGGCACCCGCTGGAATCCCGCCCTGCTGGTTTTGGACGCCGAGCGCGACGCGGGCGCGCCGGTCCGGCTCCTGGACGCCTCCGAAGGCTTTCACGACCTGCTCAAGGAGCGGTCCACCCAGGCGAGGCTCAAAGGCTGGCGGGAAGTGGCGGACCTTCTTCGGGAGGGTCGCTCGGATCGCGTCCGCCTCCTCGGGGGTCAGGCATTGGTCCAGGCCGACTGCGACATCACTCCGCGCCGCCATGTCCGGGACGCCGCGCCCGTGCCCAAGGAAGCCGGGACCAAGCCCCTGCGCCTGCTCGTCCACGGCATCCGGGGGCAGGCCTGGCCCGGCGCCAGGCGTCTCGCGCCTGGGGAAACGGTTCCCGAGGAGCACCTCTTCCTTGAGGCCGCCATAAGAGACATCGAGACCGACGGTCTGCTCCGGCGGCCGGTGAAGGGTTTGGTCTATTCGGGGGCCTTGTCCGAAGCCCAGAGAAGCCAGGTGCTGCGTCCCGGCGACATCCTCTTCTGCTGCAAGGGGGCCGTGGGCATGGTCGCCCTGGCGCCAGAGGATTGCGGGCCGAACTGGATCCCCAGCCAGTCGTTCCAGGTGCTCCGGTCCCGCGACGGCGCGGACCCGATCTGCCTCTTCCACCAGCTCCGGTCGCGGGAGATTCAGGAGCACATCGCCCGGCTCGTCACCGGCGGCACCGTGCCCCAGATCAAGACCGCGGACATGGGCGACCTGCCCGTGCCGACGCTGTCGCCGGAAGAGGCGGAACGGATACGTTCAAGCCATACGGAAATTCTATCTCTGTCCCAAACCATCCGCCAACTGGAAAAGAGACGCGACCTGTTGTTGAAAGACATGGTCGGGTAAGCTGCGCAAACGCCTTGCGCACCATGCAGCGGTTTTAATCAGAACGATCTCTAGGTCGAAAGACTGTGAACGAGCGTTCCATACGGTTCCAGGACTTTCTCTGCAAACGCCTCCTCTTGAGCACTAGGCTGGACATCAAGCTAGACCATTTTCCTATGACTGAAAGGCTGTTTGGCCCGACTGGGGACTACTCCAGCAGTCGAAACTCGCTGCTTACGTCGCCACAGGAGAGAGCATAAGCATAATGGCGAAGACGAAGTAAACCATATAATCTCTTTATATTTAAATAAAAAATTAAATTTGCGGCAATCGTTTTACGCGAGGGGCTTCGCCGTCCAGCTTGTTCGGCGAAGATATGCTTACCCGGCGGGACGCTTCATGCTCAATTTGTGAAACCCGCAGCACTGGTCTCTGAGCCATGTGGCTAAGCAGGCCAAGTGATCCTTCCCATCGCGCCCAAACATGCTCGTGGCAACTTTCGTTTTGTCCTGCGGGATAATGAGCAAATAGGGGATGGGATCAAGCTTACCCTGTGTGCAAAACTCCTTCAGCACTCTAGCTGAATCGGCAGATGGCTGAACCATATGCTCAAGCCCCAGGGAAAGATAATTGCCAGAAACTTGGCGATACGAATCGCGAATTACCCTTCCGCTTTTTGATAGAAAGGCCTTGTATCTCTCCATTTGATCGACGATTTCAGGCGTCTTCGTTGAGCGCAGCCGAGGGTCAGTGTCCAGTTTGACTTCGACAAGTTGGAGTTGAGGCAATGATCCACATGCGTCGATGAGCACCATGTCGACCCGGTTCGCCACCGGTCGCTCTTCTCCCTTCTTTGAATTGGACATCCGACTGAAGGCAATCTCCAGGTCCAGCAAGAAGAATTCCTCGCGGTGGTCGCGCAAAAATGTTGTAAGAGCCTTTTTTTCTCCATCACTCTCCACATAGCCCAAGAGGTTGCTGTTCGGTTTTTCAATGATTGAGGCACGGTATTTAAAGCCGCAAGCATCGCAAACCAAGTCGCTCTCGTCGGAGTTGAGCGTCATGTTCGCATAGTTTGCATTTGGTGCAATTCCTTGTTGAGATGGCAGATACTTTTTATGGATGAGAAAACGGTTGCTCTTTGCCAATGGTGCATATTTGAGGATACTGCACCCGTGCCAGTAGACGTTAATGTAGTTGTCGCGGATGCAGATATTGATATCAGAGGCATTCTTGATCGCTTATCCGATGCTGGATGCGAAGAATTTGTCCACCTCGCTCAACGCTTCCTCATCAAGCCCGCGTTTGAACTCACGCAAATCTGCCATGTGAACTCCTTGCTTCAGTGGTTGCAAATGGAGAATGTTTCGCCATCGCGCAGTCGTACAATCTGCTTGGTGTCATCAGAGGGGAGGTCCCATTTTCGCCATGGAACGGGAGGACGTGGCGCGCCTATACCCCTCTGGCAAAGTCGAAAAGGCATTGCTCCGAGGCGTGTCCACTCGTGTGAATCGAAAAACGAGCGCAGGGAGCGTAATATTCCGCCTGAGCGAGCCCGTCTGCTTCCTTCAAATATCAGCTCCTGAGACCAGACCCAAGCGTCATCACTTGTCGGGACAACGCGCGACCTTTTGAAACTTTGCGTAAGGCTGCCGCGTGAGAGAACGACCCTGCGCCCCGGCGCTTTTTCCAGCGCCTTGGCGCTGATGGCGCAACGCTTCTAGATATACGCTTGAGTTATACTGTGCCCGATCCAAACTGTGGCTACTCCAGGGAACTCCACCTCTCCCTATGACTGACACTGCGACCGTCAAAACGAGGCCAATTCACTATCAATCTAAACAGCATAAAATTCAGATAACAAATACGACAGCTGCCCAACAGGCAGCGTTATTATCATTCAACCCTGCATTTTCTTCAGTTTTAATCTTTACTATTGGATTAATAATTTTTATTCCTGTATCTTCAACTATTTTATCTTTTATTCTATTACATTTTGCTTCCATTTTAGATTCTAATTTTTCACCATTACCTTCTGACCACATAAAGCACGCCATATAATTTGTCACATTATGCCCTATTTCATGCCCTATTTCTTTAATACTACAAAGACGTTTTATATCTTTTTTAATAGTATTATAGCAGTAAACAGGCGATTTAACTTCAATAACGCTTTTTAATTTAGAGCTTTGATAATATAATGAAATATCAACCCTGCCGTTTTTTCTTTCCATAGGTTTATTTTTTTTAACATCAAGCTTTTTAATAATATTACCAACAGGCGTCTCCAATTCAACAAAGCAATTTTTATCAGATGCCAATGATTCAGCAATACAGCATGTCATTAAATATTCAGGAGCATAACCAAGCCAAAGTTCATTGCTTGACCATTTTTTATATTTATTTTGAGCTTTCACGATACCACGAATAATTTTATCAGCAACTTCTTCATTCGATATTCCTCTAGGCACAGCGTACATCCAGCTATTTATATTTTATACAATTCCACAAGCCGTTTGCACTCATCAATCACTTCGTCACGCAATCCGCAAGGATCAACCAACTCCAACTCTCCCCCAAATGACAAAACCCACGAGACAACCTCGCTTTTGCTTTGCGCGATAAACTCCAGCACGGCGCTGCCGTCCGCGTTCTCAACAAACACTTGGTCATCACTCCACTTTCTTTCGCGGACATAGCGCGCCGCGGACTTGGACAAGGCGACCTTGACCCGGTATGGCTCACATTCAGGAAAACCAAAATATCTCGGCGCAGACCATGTCTCAAAATCATGCATCAACCTGGTCTGTTCCACGCCATCAATGCGATGCACGGCAAGAACCATCCGATGTTTCTGCCTGGGCTTGCCGCGGGGGTCAACGGACCACCCCTCCGCATAAAGGGCCTCGCGATAGGCCGTGAGCCGCATTGGAGCGAAATAATGAAGCTTCGCGGCATCGGCGGTGAAACTCTTATAGCGGACCTCGCAGACCTCCTTCCTCGAAATGGCGGCCAGAAGCGTCTCAATGCTCGCCTCAAAGGGCGTGTAGTCGATCCCTCCCTTGACCATGATCCCGGCGACGCAATCAAGTGCTGCCGACCGATCTTCCATGTCCGGCAACAAAACCGTGGCCTTGGCCACGACTTCGTCCAACTTATTAAGAATCGGTTTGGGAAGCAGATGGCGGACCAAGTCCCTGCAGAGCAGAAGTTTGCTGATGTCATCCGGTTCCAACGCGACTTGCGGCTTTTTTCTGGGCGTCTTCACCTTGAACCATCGCCGGTTTCCCTCTTTCCCGGTCTCAAGGGAAATTCCCATGCCTCTCTCCAACTGTTCCATCATGCGGAGAACCGTCTGTTTGGAGCACTCCAATTCAGCGGCCAGCTCTGACAAAAAGTAGCGCTTGCCGGTGAAAAGCAGCAAGCTGTAAAGGCTGACGGCTTTCTGCGCCGGACTGGCATACGGATCCTGCTTGGCAGGCATTTCTTTTCCTCACTTTCGCGGTGGACGGTTGAAGCCGATACGGTTCGCTCCATTTCGGCTTTCCTTGATATTGGATTCCTCCAGCAAGGCCTCGACAAGGGTTTGATGCTTCACTTCTTTTTTGGAATAAAACGAAAACCTATCGCGCACAATCGTGAAATCACCTGGGGTCAGGTTGGTGCAGTGGCGAAGCGGGTTCAACGCATCCTTTTCCGCCGCGCCGTACGCAAGAGGAGCCAGCATGCGTCGATAAAAAACGATGTTGCCGTCACCAGTCAGGTAATCGAAACCGATCTTGTGGTTGAAACGTCGAATGGAAGCGGAGTCAAGCTGCTCCATCCTGTTGGTGGTGCAGATGAGAAGCCCGCGAAAACTTTCCATTTGGGTCAAGAACTCGTTGACCGCAGTCACCTCCCAGGAACGAACGGCCTGCCCCCGGTCGAAAATGAAGCTGTCCGCTTCGTCGATCAGGAGCACGGCCCCCTCCTTCTCCGCAGACCGGAAGGCCTCCGCGATGAGTTGTTCCGTCATGCCGACATAGGGCCCCAGGAGTTCGCTGGTGCGCTTCGCGACCAGCTCCCGCTCTAGCCGCTGTGCGACATACTTGGCCAATTCGGTCTTTCCGGTTCCAGGAGGGCCGTAGAACAGCAGGTTCATGTTCGCTTGCGGCGACCATTGATCCCGCAGACAGCGGTCAAACCGCTCCAATCTGGTCAGGAGGCCGTCGAGATCGCACCGCAGGCTGATCCCTTCCAATGAATAGTTGCGGTCCAAAGCGCGCTCGGCGGCTGCCGGTTCACCGTCATTGGCCAACGCAAGCCCGGCCTTCAGGGCCATTTCCACCGACTTTCGAAACGGGTCCGCCCGCCGCCCCCTGGATTCAAGCGCCTTCTTCACGGCCAAATCGACATACCCGGCGGTCAGGTTGAATCTCTTGGCGAAATCCCCGATTTGATCCTGATCAAGGAGATCGTAAGCTCTATTTTTCTTAAGCACGTTCTTCCAGACCCGGACCCTCTGTTTGACGCCCAACGTCTGGAATTGAACGCTGTAGGCGAAGCGTCTCCGAACGGACGGTTCGATCCCGCCGATGCTGTTGGTGATCCACACCATGCGCACTCCCGGCCGTTCAAGGAGTTCATTGAGCCACCCTTTGTCCAGGCTCTGCCCCATCCGAAGAAAGGACATCTCGGTATTGAGAAGGTTATCGGCCTCGTCCACCACGACAAGCCCCGTGGTCCCGTTTGCGGTGATGTTCAGGCACGCCTCGATGCCGGCCCGGCGGGTATCTTGGTCGCTGTCCTCTGGCAAAGCCACGCTGTAGGCCCGCAGCTTCAGCTTCTTGGCCAGGGATCTGACGAAGCTGCTTTTCCCGGTTCCGGGCGTCCCATAGAGGAGGATGTGCGTGGGAGTTGCCCCCTGGCTGTCGAGCAAGGCGTAGACGTGCTCCACCTCCGCCGGATCCAAGGAGTAGCTGGACATCGGCAGAGCGCTCCCCCTCTGGATCGTGAACAAACCCCGGGTCAGCTCCTCCACGTCGCCGCTTTCAAAAAATGCGACATAGCTGGAACTCAGACTGAAGTAGCTCTTGGTATCCAAGATGCCCAATTTCACCAGCTTGCCGGACAGAATACGGCGCAGCGCGGCCACGTTGATGCCCAGGGCCTGAGACAGCGTGTCACGTCCGAGCGGTCGGGTTACGCCGATGCCGTCCTCGAAGTAGCGCTCACAGTAGTCAATGGTTTCCTTGCAGTAGAGCAGGAGGCAGAGTTCGACTTCATGCTCGGACAGGCCGAGCAGCTTCTTGAGCTGGTCCGCGCAGCGCTCTATGCCGCTCCCACCCCGGTACCGGCCCTCCTCGATATACTCGCACAGGATGCAGCGCGAATGCATGGCGAGAACCCGCAGCAGGCTCCGCGGCGCCATCTCCACCGCACTGCCCAGTGCCTCGTTCAAGAACCCTGGATTTTCACCAGCCTCAGCCAGTGCCTCTTGGATCGATTCGCGCTTCCTCGGGCTGAAGGCTTTACCCGCACCGCTTGCAAGCCAATCGACCACACTTCCCGCGAGATCCTCCAGGGGACGCCCCAGAGTCCAAGCCAGCAGGTCAACGAGACCAGAAACCATCAGTTCTTGGCGCTCCAGGCACCGAACCAACCATTCCGCGCACTTCTTGCGCAAATAGAGGGTGTCCTCGGAAGCATTGATCGCAATGAACGACGCGAGGAAAGAGGTAGGATATCTCACTGACATTCTCCATGTTTTTCAGGGAGAATATCTGAGCATCATTCCATATGGTGGAACGATCTTACGCTGAACACAAGGGAGCCTTTCCCGAGGGCAGACGCTCAACAAAAAAAGTGGTTTGCCTTCAAAGAGGCGACGTCATCGCTGGTTTCTCGGAGTTTCCTGGACAATATCTCCGCGAGAGCGCGGTACATCAGGGCATGAAAAAAGACGACGTCATCCGAGGAAAGGGTTTCCAGACGCGCGGCGTCCACAACCAGGCAGAGCACAGCGCTATTGGCCCGCACAGTCGCGCTCCTGCCGTGCCCATCCACCAGATTCACCTCGCCGAAGACATCGCCAAACCGCTGCAGGTCGCAGATCTTCTTTTTCTTCTTCAAGACACGGACAGACCCGGAAAGGAGAATGAACAACGCACGGTCGGTGTCCCCTTCCAGAATCAGGGTTTCCCCTTGATCATACCGACGGATTTTGCAGAAGCCCACGACCTTGGACACCCTTGGTCCGTCCAGAAGGTTGAAGATGGGCAGTTTGGACAATTTGCCCAGTGTTTCAGCATCTTCGCCTAAATAGTCCGACTCAACCATATCACGGCCTCCGGCTGTTTGCCCCTTCCGGCATATGAGGTTTATTCAATATTTACATATAGAGTATTGATTCTAGAGGCCACGGCGACGAAGTGAAAGATTGAAGCGACCTATCCTCGGCCATTCACTCCGCTCCGGTGTGAGAGAAGGGCTCGCAACATAGCAGGAGATATGGCGTTTCCGGAAAAGAGCCACGCCGAGGCCTTGGATAAACCATACAAAACGACCAAAGGAACAAGCATTATTTTGACCACGAAAACAGCGACGATAATGGATGACAACCCGATTACAGTTCTTGCTGTATTAGTAAAAAAAGACTTAATACTATCTAAGGCTGATTCACTTATATCATGCTCTTTAATTAACCTTTCTAATTCATTTTTTATTCTTATATTTTCTTTTTTAAAATCATCAACAGTTTTTTCATAAACACTGTCCATTACTGCTATTTCTAGCTGTTTTGTTAAAAATGCTGATATAGGCATAATAAAATATAAAACTAAGATAAGGATAAAAAAACGCTTGGCTATATTTGAATATAATAACTTTGTTTCTTGCTTAAGAAACATTGAGACAGCTATTATTCCAATAGTAATTGGAAGCAAAACTTTAATAGCTATCCATTGATTCACCTCAACAAGCAAACGAAGCACTGATATTATAATAGTTGTATTTATAAGAGCATTTGAAATATACTCTACGATATCATTTAATGGGTCAAGAAGTTCCCCAGGAGAAATCTCTAATGAGCCGATAAACGACACGCCAATGTTTACGTCCTGCGCAAACGAGACCAGCATATTAATACTCTCAAATATTACTAAGCTCTTCACAGATTCCTCTAAACAATCGTTTAAAAATTCAACAGAATATTTTTTCATTGACATGTTAAGATCATTACCAAGAAAAGCTTGCCCATCAACATAAGGAGAAGCTATGACGCACGCCATCACCAACAATGTGACCGCAATAATTTTATTTTTCATGTATCACTCCAATTCAAAATTTACTTATATCAATTGGACATTTTAAACATAAAATAATTATAAATTAATCATCGCAACTAATCAAAATTTAAACTCATGTCAAGATGGAATGTTAAATTGACAGAATGAAAAAATGTTGTTCACCTTGGTATATAATGTGTAGATAAATTATTCCTTACTCGTGCGGTGAACAGATCACGCCATGCAGAGCCGCACCGAGCATTAGTGTGCCGGAGCAGAACAGCGGCACATTCTGGGCATCGTCGGTCCCCTGCGCGGCCGCCAAGAGCCGGATCACGGAATGACCATAGCCCTTCAAACCGGCGACAACGATCCCGAGATAGCCGAAAGCGGGCGGTACAGGGACACTCGGTCGAGTGCTCGGGAGATTGTACACGACAGCCCGCGCCGAAGAGCCTTCAGGCAAGAGCACCCCGGTGATCTTCCACCTGTAGACTTCCGGGGTGCCTTCCTTGAGATCGAGCGTGGCCAAGCCGGATTCCGTGATTTCGAATAATGCCCCCGGAAGCGCATACCCAACCCGCTTGCGCCAGCCGAGGACACCTCCGCCCCGGAATATCGAATATTGGGGAAAGACTACTGCAGTATTCGGGAGGAATGCGGGCGTCCCACGACGAGGCAAGGCGTTTGGGCGGTTCGTCGACCTGCACCAGCGGAGCAGGCCGCCAGCGTTCAGGTTCGAGCCGTATGCGAAATAGCGCAAGGGAGCCGCCGTCACCGTTCAATCCCCAGGGCCGGTTGCATGCGCCGCAACGCGGCATCAAGCCGGTTCCGGTTGACCAGCCCACTGACCCAACGCCGAGGCAAGCAGTCCAATCCGAATCGCGCACCGAGCAGGGCGCCTGCCACCGCGCCGTTGGTGTCGGCGTCGCCGCCTCTGTTGATGACCGGCAGCAGGCCATCGGCAAATCCCCCGGCATGCCAAACCGCCCAGAGCCCGGCGGCCATGGTGCGCATGGTGTACCCCTGGCCAGGCCCCTGCCCGATCGATAGTGAGTCCAGCCCTCGCCCGGTGGTGTACAATGTCTTCAAACTGCATCCCTGCTCAGGGTCTCGGCCGATAAATTTCACGGCCCGCCCCTTCCCGCGCTCCCCGCCCAACGCCCTCTCTATCCAGAACCTGGTTTCCTCCTCGGCTGCTTCATCCAGCATGAGCGCCCTGCCGCAGACCAGGGCCCGCTCACAGGCGCCGGGGATGTCATCATCCCCGCGCACGAGGCAGGCCGCGACGAAGGAGGTCACCAAGCATGACCAGGCGCAGCGGGGGTCTGCGTGCGTCAGTTCGCAAACAGCCCGCACGGCGCGCGCCGAGGCCTGCAGGTCATGCTCCCATGGAAGTATCGCCAGGATCGCAGTGCGCATGACGGCGCCGTTGGGAGCGGAGCAGCGACCGTCCTGCTCCCATATCTGACGCGCCACATCGGAGGGGGCCTCCAGAAACCGGCCATGAGTCAGCACCTTGAACGTCAGAGTACCGATCCCACGGCCGTCCGTGGTCAACCATCGGCGCAACCGATGCGCCATATCGTTCAGGTCGACTTCAGCGTCAGCAGTTCCTGAATCGAGAAGGCTTTCCAGGATGGCAAGGAACTGCTCCGTATCATCGGTCCATTCCCCGGGTTTCCAGACTGCGGCATGGGACGAGCGCCGGATCTGATCATACTCGCTGAGGCCTTCCGGATACAGACGGTGCATGTCGTAATCGGAGTGAAACTCCCCACCCACCCCCAAGGCATCACCTATGGCCTGGCCGTAAACCAGTCCCCGCAGGCGCTCCGCGATGATCGGACTCACATTGCCCTCCATTGATTTTCGCGGCTTCATTCCCAGCGTCCCCACTCCAGGACAAAACGCCGTTGCTCGGCGGTATCCGGCGAGGGATCATATCCTTTGGGGTCATGCCGCCGAAGATACTGGACGCTCTTGAGCAAATCGACGCCCTCGGCAACTCCATGGCGCGCCAGCCAGCAACCGACCACCATGCCTGTTCGCCCCTTGCCTCCCCAGCAGTGGACAAAAACGGGAAGCTCTCTGCCGAGACTCTCATCGATGCGATCAAGAATCGCCGTCATCTGCTTTTTTGTTGGAACGCCTTGGTCGTGAATGGGATGGCGATGCCAGGACGCAGCCACTCCCTGTTCACGGGCGACTTTCAGATAAAGGGGCGTATACGGGGCAAAGCGGTTGCCGCTCCGATCCCGCTCATTCTCTTCCATGAGGCATATGATGGAGCTGATTCCGCAGGCCACGAGCCGGGCTATCTTCAGCTCGGCCTCGGCTGGCTCAAGGCTTCCTGGATAACAGCCGGCGAGGAATTTGCCAGGGACGACCCAATAGGACCGGGGATAGGGGAGAGTCTCCACCCCATGAAGTGTGTTTCGCATGGGGTGGAGAATAATTGTAAATAATTCCAAAATTCGGAATAACCTACTGGCAAATCAAAAAACACACAAATAATGAGTCAAAGCTGTAAAGATTGAATAATCTTGATAGTATAAATCGTATACCCAATGTAACATCTACATTTTTTACGAGTATTCCGTAATATATTCCTGTGACTAGTACGCAGCCGACATTACTCATGATGCGATAGCTGGTTGAAACAACAATACTATCATTTTTTATTATTGAATGCTGGATTGTGAGCATACATCAACATAGATTTAACCTGCCCAGGCCGCCATCATCGGCATTGTCCTGATATTTCGCTTTACCTTGCCGCGGTCCGGAAATAACGTCGTCAAGCGCCTGCACCATTCACACCTCCAGTGCCTCAATGAGGGAGGAGGTTCAAACACAGACGCTCACCAAAAATTAACCAAGGGAAGGCATAATCACCTCACGAGTCTACGATTTCAAGAGGATACCCGCAGTGGCGTCAGCCAAGAACCATAGAATTGAACAATACCATGGACTTCGCCTCAAGCGGAAAAAGACAGGCACATGGATTCCATTGGGAAGGTAGATATACTTGAGCGCTATCAAATCGAACGCAGAGGAGAATCACCTGGTCTCGAGCTCAGCGATCCACTCGTTGAAAGATGAGGCCACCTTTCTCCGAGTATCCGCCCCGGCTTCGAAGATGCTTCCAGTTGACGTATCAAGAAGCACGATGATGTCCTCGACGCCGGTGTGGCTGATGACGAGGATGCCCTCTTCAAGTCGATAATCCCGGCCGTAGAGATGGGTCGCGCCTATGACGCAGGGAATCTTCTCCGGATCGACAACCCGTTCGTCATAGCCATAAACCTCAACCCCGTTGACGCTATGAATTCCATGACGTTCAATGAACGCGGCGTAATCCTGGGGAAGCTTAACACCCAACCGTCTTTCAACATAATGAGTTCTGGACCCGAGCATGATGCGCCTCCGTTCTGTTTTATCAACCGCACACAGCGCCTGGCCGTTACCTTCTGCCTAACCTGAGCGATTTTCCAGCCTGACACAACATCAAAGTTGGCATATCGCCTTGTTTTTGTTTACAATCACATCCAGTCACTACGTCATGAACGTTTCACCCATTTGGTGGAGGGCTGGATGTCC
>Ga0228536_1001886_pt1 | contig 15696 bp, 10 predicted proteins | sample SJ1Smetagenome_FD_168611 | JGI IMG/M metagenome (GOLD analysis project Ga0228536, IMG submission 168611) | Enriched culture of PCE-dechlorinating microbial communities from Ithaca, New York, USA - SJ1.S | ecosystem: Engineered > Modeled > Simulated communities (microbial... > Unclassified...
TCCCCCTCCGCCACCGCCACGGCCTCTCCGCCCTCCGCCGCCTTCTGCCCCTCCGCTTCCACTCCCGCCACGGCATCCGGCGCAGCAGCCGCAGGCGCAAGGACGGCGGCGAACGCGACAACAACGAGCACGGCAACAGCAAGCACGCGACGGGCGCCACCGGACAGAGACAGAGGGCAAGCGGGCGGGCACGCCCCGGCACCGGGGACGGAACCAGCGCCGCGCTCTTTCGTCGCCGCCGCCGCCCGCTTCACCGCGACTCCCCTCCGCATCACCTCACCCGCGCTTTCCCGAATCCTCCGCCCGCTCCTTCGCGCTTTCTCACGCATCGCCGCAACCGCCGCCCGCCGCTTCCGTCCCGCGCATCACTTCTCCGGGCGGCGAGTCCAGTCGGGGCGCAGGGCGTCCAGGCCCGCGGGATCGCCCCGGTAGACCATCTCCTTCCACTCCTCGTCGGAAAGCCGCCCCTCCGACAGAGGCCGGTCGAAGCTGTAGAAGGAGAACACGGCGCCCCGGGTCACCCGCGGGCCGCCCCAACGGTCGTCCACAAAGACGTGGAGCACCTTGGGCGCGCCGGTGGCCACGTAGAGCACCCGCCCCTCAAAATAGTCCGTGGCGACGTCCGCCGTCAGGGCCATGCGCAGTCGCTCAACCACGTCCTCCATGTAAGGGGGATAGAGCCCGGACATGTCCTCGGGAAAGAGCAGGTCCCGGTCGAGCGCCGCGGGAAACTCCCGGATGACCCGGAAATCCCCGCTCCCCAGCGGCTCGCCCCGCACCTCCCGTCCCGCGATGTCCGCAAGCTGCCCCATCAGCCCCGCAAACGTCTCCAGCTTCCGGGAATATTCCTCGTCATCCCACCCCGCCTCGGCAAGAAAATCCCGCACCCGGCCCGCCGCACGGGCCAGCCCGGCGAAGAGACGGGGCGCGGGCTCCACGTACCCCCGCGGCTCGGGGAACAGATAGTCCGGCGCGTACCACACGTCGCCGCCGTCGCCCATCTCCGCTCCGGACTGCTCGCCGTAGAGGATGGTGTCGTGCTTCAGCTCCGCCCAGGCCGCCGACGCGGTGACCAGCTTCTTGTACTCCCACTCGGGGGCGCGGCTGAAGAACTGCCCCCCCTCCGTGGGGGCGAAGTAGTCCGAGAACAGGTGCAGCAGATCGCTGTAGACATTGCGCGACAGAGGGTCGTCCCCGAAGGCGAGCCACCGCTTGCGCAGCGCCGCCTGATTCTCCGCGTACCGAGCGTACCGGGCGAAGGCGCCGGTCTCCCCGAGCGCCGCGGGCGAGCCGAGAACCGCCATCACATCCAGCGGATCGGGAAGATTGCGCGGCAGCTCCTCACTCCCCGTCTGCGGTGCCGTGAGCATGTTGAACACCAGCGCATCAAAGGTGAAACGCCGCCCGATGAAGCGGAACCCCACGGCGTCCTCCTCGCGCTCCTCCTGGGACGCCCCGGTGCGCGGAGCGGGCACTCCCACGATGAGCGGCGGCCTTGCCGCGGCGAGAAGCGCCCGGTTGTAGAGCCGCAGCGCCGCCTCGTCCCCCAGGGGCAGCCCGGCGAAATTCCGGACCGTCACAGGGCCGAAGTCGTACCACGAGTTGTCGTTCGACGCCCCCACCAGATAGGTGAAGGGATCGAAGAGGCGCTTCCACACCTGCCGGATCTCCGGGTCCTCCAGCAGCGAACAGAGCACCGCGATGACCCCGGTGTTGCGCAGAACCGCCTCGTCCTCCCCCGCCGCGCCCTTCAGGGGAAACGTCAGCCCGCCGAGCAGGCTCATGGCCCGGAAATAGCGTGAGAGCGCCGGGGAGAGCGTGTAGTGCCCCCGGGGCTTGTAGAGCGTGTAGTCGTGCCGCCTGCCCGTGAGCGTGCTCTCCGTCACGTCCGCGGCGGCGAGAATGCGGTCGTACTCCGTCCGCGCCCGCTCACCGAGGGGCGGAACCGCCGCGACGAGGGGTGCGTCACCGCCCTCTCCGCCTGCCAGGAGCGCCCGCGCCACCGCAAGGTAGTCCCGGGTCAGGTCCACCACCTCCCGCCCCCGGGCCGACCCTGCGAGCACCCCCTCCCGGGCCGCCAGGGCCGCGTCGAGCCGCCCCAAAAACTCCGCCAGCAGCGGGGCGAAGTGGCGTTCCTCCACCTTCTGCAGCATCCGGTCGAAGAGCAGATGAAACGTGTGCAACCCCAGATCCGCCGTGAGAAAAAGCGGCACCACGTGGGAGGGATCCGTCGGATAGGCGTCCACCAGATCGTCCACCATCAGGTTCTCCACCAACAGCGGCTCCGGGCGGACGGCAAACCCCCGGGCGAGCAAGAGCCGCCGGGTCTTTCCGTCGAGCGGAACGGCCCCCAGCCCTCCGTCCCACTGCCACTCCATCATCTCCCCCGGAAGCCGGGCCTCGTCCACCCGGGACAGATCGGGAGCGTAGTCCCTCAGCCGGAGCAGCTCCCGTGCACGCACCCAGGCATAGCGGGTATGCACGTCCCCCGCCCCGGAGTCGCCCCCCTCCCCGTCCCCGTAGACGCCGAAGCTCGAAAAACGCAGCAGTACCCAGGTTTCACCCCCGAGCACCAGCTCGCCCACGCCGGTGACGGTCACCCCCCGGGGAAGGTAGAAGTCGCTGTAGTCCCTGACGGGGTGCGACCCCGGAAGCAGAAAGAGGGACAGCCGCTCCGCCGCCGCGGAAAAAGGCTCCGGTTCAAGGGGCGTGTGCCGGGGAAAGGGCGCCAGGGCGTTCTTCTCCACGTAGCCCAGCACCCGCCCCTGATGGAGCAGCAGCATCCAGTCCGCGGCCCACTGCGCCTCCGGCGCCGGCGCCGCCGCGACCCGGCCGCCGTAATAGATGCACCCGGCGATGCCCTCCTGATCCTCCACGCCGCGCCCGTCCTCCACCAGCACATACGGACCGGGCTTCTCCATGATGGGGGCGATGTGCCGCACCACCGTGTAGAACTCGCCTCGGTGCGCCGGAGACGTTCCGACAAAAGCGGGCGAGGCCGAAAGCCCCCCCGGCGCCGCCGCAACCGGCGAGGCGGACAGCGCCGACAGAACCGTCAGCACCGCCGCCGCAACGAGCAGCACCACCGAGAGAATCCCCCGCCGCAGGACTTTCGTTCCGGAGGAAACACGCCGCCGCACCCCGAAAGCCGAATGCGCAAGGGTACCGCACCGCGGCGACCCGAAAACTGCCGGGCGAATCCCCCGCTGCGCTTCCCCTACCCCCTGCGCTTCCCGCACAATCCGCGGCTGGTTCGCGCTCCCCGCCGTCCCCTGCGCGAAAGTCCGCCGCGATTTCCCTCCCGTCCCCGCCGCCGCACGCCGCGCTCCGCCCATTCCGCGCATACCCGCCACATCCTTTCCCGCGTTCCTTCCCACCCTTTGACGCCTTTCCCCACTCTCCCGTTTTTTCTTGCCCCTTCTCCGCTTTTTCCCGCCCTCTTCTTTCTCCTTTTTCACCCTTCTTCACTGTCCCGCTGAGTCCTGTTCACGTGAAAGCATAGCATGAATCGCCCCGCGCCGCTCCCCGTTCCACCCGTTTCCGCTTTCGCCACTCCTTTCCGGCAGATGCTCCGCGTCCGTTCCGCCCCTCACACCGTATCCCCGGCACTCCACCTCCAGCGTTTTCAACGTTTCTTTCCCCTTCTCCCCCTGTGCTCTTTCTTTCGTCAACACGACTGTGCGATGACGTGCACGCTCTCTTCTCTCCCTTTCCTCCCTCGTCTCGTCTCGTCTCCTCATTTCCCTTCGCCTCTCCGTCCTCTCCCCCCGCCCTTCGTCCGTCCTCCCTTTCTTCCCGTCCTCTCCCCCCTTCCCCGTTTTCACCCGTTGCTCCCCGATTTTCCCGCTTTTCTCCGATTTCCATTTTTTGGACCTTGACTCTGACACACTGTCAAGGTGTACTCTCATCAAGAGCACGTCACGACCCCCTGAATTGCGCTCCGCGACGTACCGACCCGCACCGCTCGTTCCCCCCGGAGCGGCGTCCGAAAATCGCCCCCTGAAACCGGGCGCGCAATGGAAACCGAACGTGCATTTGAAGCCGAAGAACAAAGGAGGCGTTTCCCCTGGAGAACATGGAACAGAACGAACGGAACAGAAAAACCGCGCAGCTCATCGCAAAGGCCTGGAGCGATCCGGCCTTCAAGGCCCGCCTGGTGGCCGACCCCGGGGCGGTGTTCCGGGCCGAGGGATTCCACATCCCCGACGGCCAGGAGATCAAAGTGCTTGAAAACACGGAAAACCTGCGCCATTTCGTCCTCCCCGCCGCGCCGGGCGAGCTGACGGACGAGCAGCTCGAACGCGTCGCGGGCGGCGAACGCGGTTTTTGCTGGTGCCCCCATTGAGGCGAAACCCACCCCGGTGACATTGAGGCATTTTCGGCATCTCAAAACGAAGGAGGCGTTTTCCCTGGAGAACATGGAACAGAACGAACGGAGCAGAAAGGCCGCACAGCTCATCGCAAAGGCCTGGAGCGATCCGGCCTTCAAGGCCCGCCTGGTGGCCGACCCCGGGACGGTGTTCCGGGCCGAGGGATTCCACATCCCCGACGGCCAGGAGATCAAAGTGCTTGAGAACACGGAAAACCTGCGCCATTTCGTCCTCCCCGCCGCGCCGGGCGAGCTGACGGACGAGCAGCTCGAACGCGTCGCGGGCGGAACCACCAGCTGCTACGACTATTGCTGGTGAGTTGTCTGACACAGTGTTACCACAACGCCCGAGGCGAAACCCGCCCCGGTGACAGTGAGGCATTTTCGGCATCTCAACACGAAGGAGGCGTTTCCCGTGGAGAACATGGAACAGAACGAACGGAGCAGAAAAACCGCGCAGCTCATCGCAAAGGCCTGGAGCGATCCGGCCTTCAAGGCCCGCCTGGTGGCCGACCCCGGGGCGGTGTTCCGGGCCGAGGGATTCCACATCCCCGACGGCCAGGAGATCAAAGTGCTTGAAAACACGGAAAACCTGCGCCATTTCGTCCTCCCCGCCGCGCCGGGCGAGCTGACGGACGAGCAGCTCGAACGCGTCGCGGGCGGCGAACGCGGCTGGTGCTGGTGCCCCCTCTGAGGCGCAACCCGTCCCGGTGACAGTGAGGCATTTTCGGCATCTCAACACGGAGGAGGCGTTTCCCGTGGAGAACATGGAACAGGACGAACGGCGCAGAAAGACCGCGCGCCTCATCGCAAAGGCCTGGGCCGACCCGGCCTTCAAGGCCCGCCTGGTGGCCGACCCCGGGGCGGTGCTCCGGGCCGAGGGATTCCACATCCCCGACGGCCAGGAGATCCGGGTGGTTGAAAACAGGGAAAACCTGCTCCATTTCGTGCTCCCCGCCGCTCCGGGCGGGCTGACGGACGAACTTCCGGACGAACTCATCGAGCGCGTCATGGGAGCGGGAGGCCCGCAGGAAGGTATCGGCCCCATCGGCCCCGTCGGAGGAGGCTTCATCGCCAACGCAGGGCTCTGACCGTTGCCGCCCGCCGCACCACAATGCGACGGGCGGCGCATCCCCCCGGGGGCTTGCGCAGCAAACCACCGCCGATCCGACAGAACAGCCCGAGCCGGCACGGCATCTCCCTTTCTGCCGTGCCGCGCAACTGATATGCTCCCCTGAAACAGGGCCACTGGAAGAGTTCGTCTGCCCCACAACCAGAAGGTACCACAGGGAGCATGAGACAACGGTTCAGCGATGAGCAGAGAGTCGCACTCCGGCCGCGCAGACGGCCGGAAGCCATGCCATGCCGCAACCGCAGAGGAACCACCGCCACGCGGACATGGCGCCTGAATCATGCCTCAACCACACCCCGAACCACATCACACGAAGGGCGTGCGGGCGGGAACATCCCCCGAAATCTTATGCGCCTGCCGGGAGGCCTGACACCATGAACGTGCCCGTCTTCAAGTCGGATCTTTACGTGGAAACGATCCCCGGCGAAGGAGTGCTGCTGCTCTCCGAGAAAACCGCCCGGGCCTTCTACGGAACCCCCTACGAGCTGGTGGTCCCCCTCATCGACGGCCACCGCACCGCGGACGACATCGTGGATGCGCTCTCGGGCCGGCTCGACGCGGCGACGGCCTACTACACCCTCGCCACACTGGAGAAGAGGGGCGTGCTCTCGGAGGCCGCGCCGGAGATCCCCCCCGAACAGGCCGCCTTCTGGCACGGCCTGGGCCTGGAGCCCCGGGCCGCCCTGGCGGCGCTCGAAAAACGGACCGCGGCCCTGTTCACGGTGGGAGAACTCGCACCCGACGCCATCGCCGCCGCGCTGCAAGAGGCGGGCGTCCGCCTTCTTCCCCCCCGGGCCACGCCCATCCCCGACGCTCCCGGCGCCATTTCCTCCGCCCTCTCCGTCGCTCCCGCCGCACCCCCCGTCGTTTCAACCTCGCCGGGAATGCCGGCGCCGAAGGCGGAAGTTCCCTCCGGCCCCGCCGTTCCCCACGCCCCGGCGGACGCGCTCAAAGACGCCGCAGCGGCGGACCTGTGGGTGGTGGTCGCCGACGACTACCTGCGGGACGAGCTGCACCACATCAACCGGGCGGCCCTCGCGGCGAAAAAACCCTGGCTGCTGGTGCGCCCCACGGGACCCGAGGCGTGGATCGGGCCGCTCTTCCTGCCCGGCCGGACCGCGTGCTTTCAGTGCCTCGCCTCGCGGCTCGAACGCAACCGCCCCGCCCACGTCATGGCAAAAAAACTGGGCCGCCACGCGGCGTTCCCCTCCACCTCCACCGGGGCCTTCGCCCCGGCCCTCGGCGCCGCCTGCCGCATGGCCGCCGTCGCCGCCGCCCAGTTCCTCGCGGGAGCATCCGCACCCTCCCCCGCGGACGCAGCGCCGGAACCCTTCGGGGACAGGCCGTCCCCCTGCGGTCCGTCCACATACGAACCCGCGGTCCCCGAAGCGCCCGCACAGACACCCCTGCAAACAGCTCCGGGCGCACCCGCAGAAACAGCCACAGGAGCGGACGCAGACGCTGCCCAGACGCCGCCCCTCGCGGACAGACTCGTCAGCCTGGACTGGACCGACTGGACCCCCGGCACCCATGTCCTGACGCGCAACCCCCACTGCCCCGCCTGCGGAGCTGCGGCGGCCCCCGCACAGGACCCGCCCGCCCCGCCGGCGCTCGCTCCGGCAAAGGCCACCTTCACCAGCGACGGCGGGCACCGCCTCGTCGCCCCGGAGAAGACCATCAGACGGTTCGAACACCTCGTCGGCCCCATCACGGGAATCGTCCGGGAGCTCACGCCGCTCCCCCTGCAGGACGAGTTCGTCTCGGTCTTCAGCGCCGGACACAATACGGCGCTGCGCATGGAGAACCTCGCCTCCCTCAGACGGAGCCTGCGGAGCTGCAGCAGCGGCAAGGGCGCCTCGGAGACCCAGGCCCGGGCGAGCGCCCTCTGCGAGGCCATCGAGCGCTACAGCGGCGAATGGCGAGGCAGCGAGCCCCGAGTGGCCCGGGCCTTCGCCGACTGGCCCGAAGGACAGGCCATCCACCCCAACGACATCATGCACTACAGCGAGCGCCAGTACGCCGAACGCGACCGGTGGAACGAGCGCGGCTCGAAGTTCAACAAAATCCCCCTGCCGCTCGGGCCGGAGACGGTGGTGAACTGGACGCCCCTCTGGTCCCTCACGGAAGGGCGGCACAAATACCTGCCCAGCCAGCTCGTTTACTTTCGGGCGCCTGCGGCGGACGGCGACGACACCCCCTACGCCTTCGGCTGCTCCAACGGCAACGCCTCGGGCAACACCCTCGCGGAGGCGGCGCTCCAGGGCTTTTTCGAGCTGGTGGAGCGGGACGCCACGGCCATCTGGTGGTACAACCGCCTCCCCTGCCCCGGCGTCGCCCTGGAGAGCTTCGACGACCCCTGGCTGCCCAAGCTGGCCGACCACTACCTCCGCCGCTACAGGCGCCAGGTCTGGGCGCTCGACATCACCTCCGACCTGGGCATCCCCGCCTTCGCCGCCGTGTCCCGCCTGGTAGAGGGCCCCATGGAGCAGCTCTACTTCGGGCTCGGGTGCCATCTGGACGCCCGGATCGCCCTGCAGCGTTCCTTCGCGGAGATGAACCAGCTCCTCTCCCTCGGCTCCCGGGAGGACGTCGTCAAAGACGAAATGGTGCTCCAGGACCCGGAGACACTCTCCTGGATGCGCACCGCCACACTCGCGAACAAACCCTACATGGCCCCCGATCCGGCGGCCCCTCGCCGCACCCTCTCGGACCACCCGGTGCAGCACACGGGAAACTTTCTGGAGGACCTCGCCCTCTGCCGCGGCCGCATCGAGGCGGCGGGCATGGAAATGCTCCTGCTCGACCAGACCCGCCCCGACACGGGCATGCCCGTGGCCAAAGTGGTCGTGCCGGGACTCCGCCACTTCTGGGCGCGCTTCGCCCCGGGCAGACTCTACGACGTGCCCGTGCGGACGGGCCGCCTTTCCGTTCCCCTCCGGGAGGAAGAGCTGAACCCCGTCCCGGTCTTCTTCTGACCGGGGCTCAACGGCACAGTTAAAGGAGGACCCGAAGGTCCTCCTTTCCGAGTTTCCCCGAAACCCCGGAAGATGCCCCGCCCCGACACCACCGAGGAACTCAAACGGTCCGAAGCACCAGAGTCGCCCGGGGACCCCGGGAATTCAAAGAGCGTCTCGGATCCTCCAGAAAGAGAAGCCCATCGTGGCTCAAAGACCCGACAAACCCGAGCCCTCCGAAGGCCCCGAAAGGACGAACTCCCCCACCGGCCCCTCCACCAGCCCGTCCAGGCCGGACGCCCGGGCGAACACCTCCGCGTCGCCCGCGCCGAGCGCGCAGGGGGCGAGACGCAGCGCCGTGGCCACCAGGCACATGTGCTGCATCACCGCCCCCACATCCTTCAGGATCAGCGCATAGGCAATGGAGCGGTACTTCCAGGCGATGCGCTGAAACCGGGCCGCCATGGTGCACAGCACGTCGGGCCTCCCCCGGCCTCCCATACCCTGCTGCGCCTGTTCCAGCAAGAGTTCCTGCGGCGCGTCCAGCGGACCCAGGCGCTCCAGCTCGTGCAGCAGCGGATCGTAGTGGTAGAAACCCGGGTCGATTCCATCGCAGCGCGTCACCGTGAGATAGAACTCCAGCTCGTGCACCGCGCCTCCGGCGATGCAGGGACGCAGCGTCGCCTCGTAGAAAAGCCCCCGCACCGGATCGGCGGGCAGCACCTTCCGGACCGCCCCGGTGCAGAACAGAAAGACCCCCAGCTCCGTCGCGGTGACCGGGCGCACTCCAGGATCCCGCAACGAGCGGCGACGCTCCGCCACGGCGAAGAACGCCTCTCCCGGAGCGCAAAGCTCCTCAGGCCCGGGGCGGTGGAGAACGACGCGCTCCGCCGACATGGGCGCCTTCACCGCCGGAAGCGGGGCGATGGCGTCGCGAAAGGGCGACACCCCCCCGAAGGGATTGCCGTGCCGTCCGCGGCGACTTCTGCTGTGAAAGAAAAGGTCGTGAAACTCCCACTGGCGGAGCGCGTCGCTCTCGTCCTCGGCGAGACGCCCCTCCACGCCGCAGGGAAAGAGCGCCCCCATGCCGTGCATCATCGCACACAGCGCCTCCACCAGAACCTCCGCGTCCGCCCCCGACACGCCGTACACAGAGGCGGGCGTACCCCCCGCAGCGACGCCTTCCCTCCGGGCCGCCCCCGCAGGCGTTTCCGGCCCGACAAAGGCCAAAGCCGCCGCCGCCGCCCAAACATCGTGCAGCAGCAGCCGCCCGTGCCCCAGCGGACTCTCAAGCACCGTATCGTCCTCATCCCGCCGCAGACAGGCAAAACGAGACAGCCGGAACCGCCTCTCCGGGGGAACCTCCCGAAAGGCGAACGCGGCGGAAAAAGGCTCCAGCGTCGCCACCGCCCGCCCTCCCGCGAGAAGGGTGTAGCGAAGCAGGCACTTTCGGTCCAGAAGCGCCAGGTGGTAATAGAGCACCGCCCCGTCCGCCCCGGCATCGTCCCCCAGCGCCGCATCCACCAGCGCCTCCCCGGTCAGCCCCCCCTCGAACAGAAGCGACCAGAAAAACCGATGCGCCCCCGAAAGAACGCCAAGGCGCATGCCCCGGCCCTCTCCATCGACAAGCGCGTGCCGCCCCTCTTCCTCGACAAGCCGCAGATCCCTTCTCGGGGAAAGCGCACAGTTCCGGAGAAACCACCCCGCATCCCCTCCGGGCCTGGAGCGCCCGGCCTCGTCACGCCCTGTTCCGCCTGTCACATCCGCGCCCCCCTCGGCCACATCAGTCCCGCCGGCCCCGCCGCTGTCGCCGTTTTTCTGTTCTCGCCGTTTCAGCCGCCCTTGCGGAACTCAACCGTTTCTTCCACGCGCACCACTCTTGTGGCGCTTTCACCGTTTCTTCCACGCGCACCACTCCTGTGGTGCTCTCCCACCGCTCCCGCGCCGCTTTCATCGCTCCTGTTACTGCCCTTCCCGTTGCGCCTACCGGCTTGCACCGCTCCCGGCGCTCCCATTGACAGGATGCCTCTTTTTCCAAAAGGCATCATAAACCTTTACACCATGTGAAAGTCAAGACAGACGGCACCGCCCCCGCGGCACGCGGAACAACCGACCGGCACTCCGTAAGAGCAAACATCCTCGAAGAAAAACACGCCCCCAAAAACATGAACGTCTCCCAAGAAACATGAAAATCTCCGGAGAAACACCGCCCCCCGAGCAAACACACCCTCTCCCCCTTCAAAGAAGGCCACTCCCCCCGGGTTCTCCCTCCGCTTTTACGCTACAATAGGCACCGCCCGGCGCACCCGCGAGGACCCGCGAAAACCGACGCAGAACCGCGGCAATGCGCTGCTCCGCGACCCAGAAGGCGCGTTTCCCGTTCAGAAAAGGGAAAACCGCTCCAGAACGCCGGAAAAGAACGACACGCAAGAACAGTACAAGAAAACAGCATGCAAAAACAGCACGAAAGAACAGTACTGGAAAACAGCAGACAAGACCAGCGGGAGAGAACGACAGGGATGTGACACATCCCTTGAGAGACCGAGCTTCGATGAACATGAAAAAAACGGCAGGAAAGAACGACAGAGCGGAGCAACAAAACAGAACAACAGCGCAAACCGGCAGAGCAGAGAGACAAAACAAACCGGCAGAGCAGAACGACACGCAAGAACAGCACAAGAAAACAGCACGGGAGAACAGCAGACAAGAACGGCAGGGATGTGACTCCATGATCGCAACCGCATTCGACGCGTTTTTCCTCGACCTCGACGGCGTCGTCTACATCGGGGACCGGCCCACCGAAGGCGCCCCCGCGGCGCTGCGCGAACTGCGCCGAAGAGACAGGGAACTCCGTTTTCTCACCAACAACCCCACCTCCGCGGAGGAGATCGTCCGGTGCCTCCGCGCCATGGACATCGACGCCCGGGAGGACGAAGTGATCACCTCCGGAACCGCCACGGCAACCTTCCTCGCCGAAAAAGGCGTGAAGAACGCCTGGGTTCTCGGCCACGAAGAACTCAAAGCCACCCTCCGCGCCGGAGGCGTGGCACCGGAGGCGAAAAACGCCGGCGACGCCGACGCCGTCGTCGTCGGCTGGGACGACGACATCACCCTGGCGGACATCCGCGCCGCCGCCCTGGCCCTTCGCCGGGGAGCCCTCTTCGTCGCCACCAACGAGGACAGAACCTACCCGGGACCGGAGGGACCCCTCGCCGCAGTGGGAACCCTCGTGGAGGCCCTCGCCGTCGGATCGGGACAAAAGCCCGTCGCCATCGGCAAGCCCCAGCCCCTCATGTTCGACCTGGCCCGGCGCAGCCTCCGGAAAGGGCAGCGGGCCGTCATGATCGGCGACACCCCCGAAGTGGACATCCTGGGCGCCCACCGGGCGGGCCTGACCGCCCTCCTCATGGGCGAGGCCCCCGTCTTTCCCTACCGGCAGGATTTCCGCAACCCCGACGGAAGAATCACCGCGCTCGCCGATCTCTTCCGGGACGACCTCGACGGCGCGCCCCTCCGCGAATGGGATTCCCCGCCTTACTCCTGGCCGGAAAGAGTCGAACCCGGCGTCGCCGCCATCGTCCTCGACGGCCGCGGCCGCGTGCTCCTCATGCGCCGCCGGGACAACCGCCTCTGGGGCATCCCCTCGGGACACGTGGAGCCCACGGAAACCGTGCAGGCCGCCGCACTCCGGGAGATCCGGGAGGAGACGGGGCTCGAAGCGGAAGTCACGCGGCTGGTGGGCGTCTATTCCGACCCCCGCTCCCAGGTGATGACCTACCCCGACGGCCGGATCCGCCACTTCGTCACCACCTGTTTCCTCTGCCGCCCCGTCGGAGGCGCCCTCGTCTCCACAGGACCGGAAACGCTCGAGACGGGCTTCTTTCCTCCGGAGTCCCTTCCCGAGCCCATGATGACCATGCATCCGCGCTGGCTCGCCGACGCCCTGGCCCGAACCGGAGCCCCCTTCATCCGCTGAGATGGAGCCGGGATGAATGGGAGCATCCCGTTCCGTTGGTGTTTTTCGTTCGCACCGTTCGCGCCTTTACAACTTGCCGTCCCGAAAGGAGAGCTTCCTGCCCGCGGATGAACAGCTTTTTGTGCCGCGGCAGAAAACTGATGCGAATCGCTGCGTCGGAGATCGGCGCCGGAAGGTGCGGAAAACACAAAGTCGGACTACAATAACGCCGAAAGCCCTATAAGACACCGTGCGCCGCGTTCCTCTGCACACCATGTCCGCTTGTTTTCGAACGCCCTCCGGACCGAGGCGCAATGCGCACCCGTCTCCGTTGGGGCGATGTGCACCCGTCTCCGTCGGGCCAATGCGCGCTCCTCTTCGTCGGGATGCTGCGCACCCGTCTCCGTTGGGCCAATGCGCGCTCCTCTTCGTCGGGATGCTGCGCACCCGTCTTCGTTGGGGCGATGTGCTCCCGTCTTCGTCGGGCCAATGCGCGCTCCTCTTTGGGAAGCTCTGAAAAATGCTGCGCCGCTCTCGGGAAAATGCGATGCGAACTGCGATTGGGAGAGGACAAATCCTACTTGATCAGGACTTCCTTTGTTTTTAAACACGAGAAGAAGGTGATCGCAATCATCAACATAGCCATCGTCGACGACGACCCTCGGACGCTCGCAGAACTCTCCCGCAACGTCTCCGACTATGCAGACAAACATCGCCTCCGCTCTTCGCTGCATCTCTTCGCCGGCGGAACCGAGCTGCTCCGTTCTCCCCGGCGTTTCGACCTGGTGTTCCTCGACATTCAAATGGATGACATATCCGGGATGGACGCGGCAAAGCGGCTGCGCGAGAACGGAAAGGCAGGGCATATCATATTCGTCACCATCTTCAACGAGTACGTCTACGAGGCGTTCGAGGTGGAGGCCTCCGACTATCTCCTGAAACCGATAGATCCCGCCCGATTCGAGAGGACGATGGACCGCATCTGCCGCAGCCTGCACACGGCAAAAGAACCCGGCCTGCTGCTTCCATCCCGGGGCAACACCTTTTCCTTCCTTCGCTTCAGCGACATTCTCTACTGCGAAGCAAGGAACCACAAGATACTCATTCGTTCCACAACAAAGACATCGGAGTGTTCTTTGAAAATCGACGACCTGAAAGAACGTTTGGACGATCGTTTCTTCCAGTGTCACAGGAGCTATTTCATCAACCTGCACTACGCCTGCGGGTACGAAGCCGGACTCGTCGCGCTTGAGAACGGGGAGAAAATTCCGGTCTCCCGGCTGCGGGCGCGGGAATTTTCCCAAAAAATGCTGCAACACATCAAAGAAAGGGCAGAGTAATGTGGATGTCATCTCAATACTGATATTCGCAATCAATGAATTCAAAAGAATACCCGCGTTCCTTTTCTTCTCCAAGTTCACGAATCATCAAGCGCGAGCGCCTCATTTCCTTCTTTACCTGGCGCTTTCCGGAGCGATATATGCGTTGCAATCACGGGTGCAGGCGGACCTCGCGTTCTCTTTTGCCCTTGAAACGGCGGCGTTCTGGCTGATCGGCGTCGCAGTCCACAAATCCCCTCTTCTCACCGCCGCCTCGGCGGCGCTTCTCACAACATCCATCATGATACTCTCGAACGGAATCATGAACCCGATACTCCACATCCTCGGTTCCGTTCTCGTCCGGACAAACAGAGGACTGCCGCCGTTTTTAGGGGTCGTCGTCTCCCTCGCGTCCACGCTCTTGGCATGGGTCAGCTATCGCGTCATCCTCGAAAAACTTCGACCGAAACGCAATATTCCGGATCGATATCTCATGATATTCATCATCCCAGTTTTGCTTCTGCTCATGATAGAACACTACCTTTCAGTATATATCTACGGCAACACGCTCACCGTTTCCAGGACAGGGGGGCCGCTCCCCGACGTCGGAAACGCGCAGCTTTTCATCCTTCAGGCCCTTGCCTACGTGTCGCTTTTCACCATTCTCTACGCCTGCCGAAAACTCTCCGAGGACCATTTCGGCCAGATGCGCCTCGCGCTTCTGGAACAGGAAATCCGCCGCCAAAAAGAATACGTACAGGAGGCCGCACTGCGCCATAAACAAACGCAAGGATTTCGCCACGACATACAATGGCACCTCGCGGTTTTGAACGGCTTCCTGACAGAGACGAAAATAGACCAGGCACGGGAATACCTCGGCAGGCTGGAGGGAATTTCTCATTCCCTTTCTTTTCCCTGCCGGACCGGGAACACCGTGATCGACACACTGCTGAGCACTAAACTCAACCTGCTGCAACACAACGGAATACGTATCGAATGCGTCGTCAACATACCGCCTTCCGATTCGATCAACGATTTCGATTTATGCGTCATCTTTGCGAATGCACTGGACAACGCCACCAAAGCGTGCGCACAGATGCACGACGGGAAACGCTTTATTCGCATTTCCGGCAAGCGCAAGGGAGATTTTTTCATGTTCGAATTCGAAAACAGCTTTTCGCCCGAAGCCGATAACGACGGAAGTTCCGGCATCGGCTTGTCGAACATCGAAGCCGTGGCAAAAAAGTACCACGGCGCCATTTCCGTGGAGAAAGAGAACGCCGTCTTTCGCCTGAATGTCCTGCTCGTCATTCCACGCCGGTTATCCGACATCTCGGGCGAGACCGCTTGAACCCCGACACCGCGCCGCGTAGAATCACACCATCATCACTCGGACGGGAGGTTTCGAGCATGAGCGTAGGATCCGTTTTAATGAAAGACGTGTCTTTCCATCGCGACGCCGAGGCAGTCGGCGATCCGTCTTCGAGGGCGCAGAGCCTTGAGGAAATGCGGAAAAAACTTGCCGAGCAGTTGAAGCACGCGCAACAAACCACTCCAATGAATGCAGTCGAAGAAAAAAGGCAAGAGAGCATTCAACTGCAACTCGATGCCATCGAAAAACAGACCCTGTCGCTGCGACGACAACAGCCTGGAAACGCCGCGCCTTCAAGCGCCCCCTCGACAAACGCGGACGACGCGAAGGACAGCTATATCCGAGGCAGCTTCTCTCCCTCCAAGGCAACAGGGGTTTACAGTCTCGGAATGGACGAGGACGGAAACCCGAAAATCCTGTTTGAAAAGCCCGGCGCATCGACCCGCGCCCCTCTTTCTGACGAAAACGGCGCGAAGCGGAGCGACGAGGCCGAGAAAGAGACGAGCCCCGCAAAACCCTCCGATGAAGAGGACCAACGCGACGTCGCCCCCGCAGAAGAAGACCAACGCGACGTCGCCCCCGCAGAAGAGGACCA
>Ga0228536_1001888_pt1 | contig 15691 bp, 12 predicted proteins | sample SJ1Smetagenome_FD_168611 | JGI IMG/M metagenome (GOLD analysis project Ga0228536, IMG submission 168611) | Enriched culture of PCE-dechlorinating microbial communities from Ithaca, New York, USA - SJ1.S | ecosystem: Engineered > Modeled > Simulated communities (microbial... > Unclassified...
GAGATATCAGCATCCAGCGCTATGCGGCCTATGTCGCCGGCTTCATGGATGCACAGGGGCTGAAAGAAGCGGTCGTCGTGGGCCATTCGCTGGGAGGCTGCGTCGTGCAGGCTCTCGCGCTCGACCGGCCGGACCTTGTAAAAGCCATGGTCCTCGTCGATTCGGGTGCGCCGGACGGTCTTCTGACGCCCAGGGACCGCTATTCTGCCATCGAGTTCATGAGGGCCAATCGGACGGTGCTCGAACAGGCCCTTAAGGCGGTTGCCCCTACGCTCAAGGACGAGGCTTTGCTCAAGACGCTTGTCGATGATGCGCAGAAGATGGCCGTTCCCGCATGGATCGGCAACGCGGAGGCACTTTCGAACTTCGATGTCGCCGCCAGGTGCGCCGAATACCAGGGGTCGGTCCTGGTGATCCGGGGGACTTTCGACCCGATTATCACTGACGAGATGGCCCAGGAGACGGCCAGGGCCTATCCTCATGCCCGGCTTGTGACGCTGGAGGGAGTGGGGCATTCGGTCATCGTCGAGAACCCCGGCCTCTTCCTGCAGATTTTCAGGAATTTCCTCGCCGAAAATGGCATCTGTAAAAGATAAATCCATACAAACTCAGAGAGTACTCTAAAGGAGGCACTTTCATGGCAAAAGTCAGCATTGTCGGCGCCTACAATACTCAGTTCGGAAACTTTGTGAAGAAGAACAAAGAGACAGGCGAAGTCACCGACCTCAGGTCGGTCTACGATCTCATGCTCGAAGCGGGCAGGGGAGCGATCGCCGACGCATGCATCGACCCGAATGATATCGATGGTGTTTGGGTGGGCTCGTGCGCACCGGGGATGTTCGCCAATCAGGAGCACCTCGCGGCCTTCGCGCCCGAAATCGCCCCGGAGGCTCTGCGCTTCAAGCCGATGAACCGCGTCGAAGACGCCTGCTCGTCCGGCTCGGTTGCAGTGTACAACGCCCTGTATGCGCTGGAATCGGGGCGGGCGAAGATCGCGCTCGTGCTCGGTATCGAGAAAATGAATCTCCTCGATACGAAGGGCGTGACCCATGGGCTCGCCACCTGTTCCTACTGGCCGGAAGAAGGGGCCAAGGGGTACACCTTCCCGGCCCTGTTCGCCGAATATGCCAAGGGATATGCCGCCCAGTACGGCTTTGACCGGCAACTGCTCGCAAAGATGCTCGCTGCGGTTTCGGCGCTCAATTACCGCAATGGTGTCGACAACCCCCTCGCGCACTTCGGCAAGGGCGGCGTTGCGGACCGCCTCGGCCTCATGACGGCAGAGGCGATTCTCGCGCTTCCCGAAGAGAAAAACCCCGTGATCGCCGACCCGCTGCGGCTGCACGACTGCTCGCTCGTCACCGACGGTGCCGCTGCGCTCGTGCTCGTCCGCGACGACCTTCCGCTCGCCAAATCGGAGAAGGCGATCAAGGTGGCGGGCATCGCCCAGGTCAACGAGCGCCTCCCCATCTCGGTGCGCCCCAATATGTATGAACTGATGGCCGGCAAGCGCGCGGTGCAGCAGGCGTTCTCGGAGGCGGGCATCACGATCGCGGATGTCGACCTGGCCGAAGTCCACGACTGCTTCACCATCAATCAGCTCCTGAGCACCGAGGCACTCGGCCTCTCCGCCGACGGCCGCGCCGGCTACGATTACATGGAAGGCAGATTCACCCGCGAGGACGAGCACTGTCCGATCAACCTTTCCGGAGGCCTCAAGGCGAAGGGGCACCCCGTAGGCGCGACGGGCGTCTCGATGCACGCCCTCATCTACAAGCAGCTCGTCGGCCAGCCCATCGGTGCTGTCCCTGCGAAGAAGCGCCCGACAGTGGGCGTCATCTTCAATGTCGGCGGCTCGAGCGTCACAAACTGCGTCACGGTGTTGAGAAAAGAATAAGGCAGAGAGAGTCGCCCGGCGCGGCGAAGACTCATAATGTGAGAGGGGAGAGGGCGCAACGGAGGCGCCCTCTCTTCTATATTTTGGCGCTCTGGCGCTTGACTTTCTTCGTGGTCGTCATCTCGAGGGGCTCGTGCAGAAGGTGCGTGCGGGTGATTTTCTGATAGGGCCGCAGCTTTTGGTTCACCTCGGTGATGATGTCCTGGATGCGCGCCTCAATCTGGTGTGGCTCCAGGCGGTTTTGGGAAATCCAGTCCTGATTCGGATAGACGAGGGCCTCGATCTCCTCCGCGACAGATTTGCCTTCGGGGTTATAGCCGCGCACGAGGATCTGGTCGATCTCGTCGTAGAGCTGGAACTCGTTCTCTATCTCCTCGGGATAGACGTTCTTGCCGCCCTCGGTGACGATGAGATTCTTGATTCTCCCCGCAAGATAGAGATAATTCTCCTTGTCCAGCTTTCCCAGGTCGCCTGTGCTGAGCCAGCCGTCTTGAGAGAGCACCTGGGCCGTTTCTGCGGGCATCTTGTAATAGCCCTGCATCACCATGGGCCCGCGGACGACGATCTCTCCGATGCCATCTTCGTTGGGATCTGCGATGCGCATTTCGACCTCGGGGAGGATTTTGCCGACGGAAGTTTCCTTATAGTGTTCGACAGGGTTGAGGGCGAGTATCGGCGATGCCTCAGTGAGACCGTAGCCCTGGACAAAGTCGATCCCAAGTTCGTTGTATTGCCGGAAGACCTTCGGATCGAGGGGCCCGCCGCCCGAAATACAGATTCGGATCGAAGACAGGCTCGCTTTTTCCAGCACCGAATGGAATAGACTTTTGCCCCGATTGACGCCCGTCACCTTCTTGATGAGCCCCGAGATGGCCATCAGGGTCCGGATCAGCGCGTAGGTAAAGATGCCCTTTTCCTTCACGCCTTTCATGATGCCGGCGAGAAGCTTGTTGAACAGCATGGGCACGCCGAGGAACATCGTCACCTTTGCCTCTTTCAGGTCCGAAAGGATCTGCTTGACGACCATGCGCTTGCCGAAGACCACCTCGGCGCCGACCGAGAACGTTTCGATGAACACCGCGAGCATCGTGTATGAATGGTGGATCGGCAGCAGGGCGTAGAACACGTCCTGGTAAAAAATGTTGAGATTGGACTGTGCGAGGAAACAATCCGAAACGAAGTTCTCGTGGCTCAGCACTACGCCTTTGGGAACGCCCGTGGTGCCTGAGGTGAAGAGGATGGCGGCATTGCTCTTCGCGTTCACCTTTGTCCGTTCAAACGTGAAGCCCTGAGGCGGGGCCATGTCGTAGATATATTCCCCGGCACCCTTTGCAAGGGCGAAGCAGGGCATGTCGTGGAACTCTTTCTGAATCTCCCCGAATTTTTCTTCATCGACGAATGCCGCCGTCGCATCCCCGGCCTTTATCAGGGTGATGATCTCCTGTGTCGGCAGCTGATAGTCGATGGGAACGACGACGGCTCCCGCATACAGGACGGCGAGGAACCCAATCGCCCACTCCGGTGAATTCTTTCCCGTCAGCGCAACGTGGGTTCCTTCCTTCACGCCGATGGATCTCAGGTGGGCAGCAACATCGACGATACGGGAACGGGCCTCTTTATAGGTCAGGCTCACTCTCTGCGGACTGTACACCGTGAAACAGGGCCTCTCGGGGAACCGCTCTGTGGTGATGTCGAAGAGCTGGGGAATAGTCGGCCACTTGTCTGAAAACACACGATCTCGATATGCCTCGAGAAATTTCCAGGGTTCTGTCTCTCTCATGGCCGTTATTATGCAGCAAGAACAAGGGTGATGAAAAGTGGGCGGAGCGATTTTCTTGAATTATCGCCCCCTTCCCGGCAGGCTCGCTTTTGCGCTATTCTTTTGTGCACTTTCTGTTCATTCTGGAGGAGAACATGAAATCGGTGGAGCTTGCAAAGGCCTATGACCCAAAGTCGTTCGAACAGCGCGTGTACGAGATGTGGAAGAGCGAGGGCCATTTTCAGCCGAAAGTAGACAGGCAGAAGCGGCCTTTTACCATCGTAATTCCTCCTCCCAATGTAACCGGTGTCCTCCACCTGGGGCATGCGCTCGACAACAGCCTGCAGGATATACAGATCCGGTACAGACGCATGAAGGGCATTCCAACGCTCTGGCTGCCCGGCACCGACCATGCGGGCATCGCCACGCAGAACGTGGTGGAGCGGAAACTGCGAAAGGAAGGCCGCAGCCGGGAGTCTCTGGGGCGCGAGGCCTTCGTCGAAGAGACCTGGAAGGTGGCCAGGGAACACCGGGCCTTCATCGACAACCAGCTCGCCCGCATCGGGGCGAGTGTCGACTGGAGCCGGGAGCGGTTCACTCTGGACGAAGGGCTGTCGAAGGCCGTCCGCGAAGTGTTCGTGGCGCTGTACGAGCGCAATCTGATCTATCGCGGCGAATACCTGGTGAACTGGTGCCCCTCGTGCGGGACCGCCCTCTCGGACGACGAGGTTGAGCACGAGGATGAGCCGGGCGCGCTGTGGCACATCTGGTATGAGCTCGTCGACGGCCCCTGTCCCGAATGGCCGAGCGGCAGGATCGAGATCGCGACCTCGCGCCCGGAGACGCTGCTGGGCGATACCGCCGTGGCGGCGCATCCGAACGATTCCCGCTACGCGGGGCTCATCGGCAAGGCCGTGCGGCTGCCGCTGACAGACCGCATCATCCCCATCATCGCGGACAGCTATGTCGACCCCGAATTCGGCACGGGGCTCGTGAAGATTACCCCCGCCCACGACCCGAACGATTTTCTGGTCGGACAGCGCCACGGTCTTGAGCGCATCAATATTCTCAATCCCGACGGCACCCTTTCCTCTGCGGTGCCTGAAAAATACCGGGGCATGAAGGTGCTCGACGCGCGGAAAGCCGTCCTCGCCGACCTCGAGGCCCTCGGTCTTCTCAGGAGCGAGGAAAAGACCACGCACGCGGTGGGGCACTGCTACCGCTGCCACACCGTCATCGAACCTTATCTTTCGAAACAGTGGTTTGTGCGCATGAAGCCCCTCGCCGACAAGGCCCTCAAGGCCTGGCAGGACGGCGACGTCGTCTTTTTCCCCAGAAAGTGGGAGCACACCTACAGACACTGGCTCGAGAATATCCGCGACTGGTGTATTTCCCGTCAGCTCTGGTGGGGGCACCGCATTCCGGTGTTCTACTGCAGGGACTGCGGTGCCATGATGGTGAGCCGCGAGGATCCGACAGTGTGCACCCAGTGCGGTTCCAGCAACATCTACCAGGATGAAGACGTGCTCGACACCTGGTTTTCGAGCTGGCTCTGGCCTTTCAGCACGCTGGGCTGGCCCAAGGATACCGCGGACCTCCGGTATTTCTATCCCACAAGCGCCCTCGTGACGGGCTACGACATCATCTTCTTCTGGGTGGCCCGCATGATTATGGCCGGCATGGAGTTCACCGGGCAGAGCCCGTTCAAGGAAGTGTACATCCACGGCCTCATACGCGACAAACAGGGCCGTAAGATGTCCAAGAGCCTCGGCAACGGCATCGATCCCCTCGAAGTCGTCGAGGAATACGGCGCCGACGCCCTCAAGTTCACGCTCGCCTACAACTGCGCGGGCGGCCAGGATATTCTCCTCGACCGCGAAAGCTTCAAGATGGGCAGCAAGTTCGCCAACAAGGTGTGGAACGCCTCGCGCTACATCCTCATGAACCTCGAGGGGCGCAACTACCTTGCGGAGAGCGAGCTGGCATACAACGATACCGACCGGTGGATACTCCACAGGCTCAACGAGGCCGCGAAAGGCGTAAGCCAGGCCCTCGAGTCGTGGCGCTTCAACGACGCGGCCCAGACCGTCTACTCGTATTTCTGGGATGATTTCTGCGACTGGTACATCGAGGCCTCCAAGCTCTCGACGAAATCCGGCGATGAAAGAGAAAAGGACCGCGCGACGACGGTGCTTCTCAGAGTGCTCGACGAGTCGCTGAGGCTTTTGCACCCCTTCCTCCCCTTCGTGACCGAGGAGATCTACGGAATGCTTCCCAATGCCGAAGGGAGGCTCATCTCGGCCAGCTACCCCGAATGGACCGTCGCACGGGAATCGCCCGAGATTCAGGCGCATTTCGAGGCACTGAAGGAGATCGTCACGCTCGTGCGCACCCTGAGGTCCGAATTCCAGATTTCACCCGAGGCCTCCATTCCCCTCAGCCTCGTCTTCGACGGCGGCTACGCCCATGCTGCATTCATTCGGGAGCATGCGGCGCTCATAAGCCTGCTCACCGGGGCTTCCTCGGTATCGACAAGCTCGACAGGCGGCGCGGCCCGCGAAGGCTCCGTCTCGCTTGCGGGCAATGGAGTGACCATACACGTGCAGGTGCGCGGACTGCTCGATATCGCCAGGCTTGTGGACCGGCTCTCGAAGGAGAAGGAGAAAGAGAAGACCTACACTGCAAAACTCGAATCCAAGCTTTCAAATGGCGCATTTCTTTCTTCCGCTCCGCCTGATATCATAGAGAAGGAGAAAGACAAGCTTGCGGTCTCCAGGGCGAAGGCCGCCAAGCTCGATCTGTATATTCGGGAGCTTTCATGAATTCAGGAGAGAATGGTCCCCAGAGTGCAGTGCTTCGCTTCGACCGTCTCACCATGGACAAGGCCGCCATGCTGCGCCTCAAGCGCATGCATCTTGCCCCCTATATTCAGCTGGCGACCCTCCTCATCGGCAAGCCCAGGCGAAGCGGCGGCAACATGTTCAGGCACCAGCTCGACACCATGGCCATCCTCATGGACTATGGCTATATCGATTCCGTACTGCTCAAGGCCTCTCTCATCCACGACCTGCTCGAGGACGCTCCCGAGACGGATCCCGACAGCATTCTCTCGATCGATGACGAGGCTGTCGATGTCTATAAGCTTGTGCTTGAAGTGACCAGGCGGCCGGTCGAAAACAAGGCGGAGTTTCTCACGCGCATCCGCGATTACGGATCGCTGCGCGCCAGGGTGCTCAAGAGCGCGGACCGCATCTCGAACATGGTCAGTCTCGGCTACGTGACCGATGACGTTTTTGTCCGCCGATACACCGATGAGACGGAACAGTACGTGTTTCCGATCGCCGAGAGAGCCGACGAGCGCATGCTCGCGGAGCTGCAGGAGCTGGTCGCCACCCGGCGCGAATACCTGCGGAACAGAATCGAGATCTAGTGTTAATTACGGAGGAACAAAAAATGAGTTGGACCAGGGAGATGGTCGCCGCAGCGATCGATCATACGCTGCTGAAAGCCACAGCGACGGAGGATCAGGTAAAAGCGCTGTGTTCGGAAGCCAAACAGTACAAATTCAAGGCAGTCTGCATCAATCCGTATTGGGTCCCGACCTGCGCCAGAGAGCTCGCCGGTTCCGAAGTGCTGATTGCGACCGTGGTCGGTTTTCCCCTCGGGGCGAACAGCACGGCCGTCAAAGCGGAAGAGGCGCGCCGTGCGGTCGCAGAGGGCGCCCGCGAAGTCGATATGGTGATCAATATCGGGCGCGCGAAGGCGGGGGACTGGAATTCGGTCCGCGAGGATATCGCCGCGGTGGTGAAGGCCTCGAAGCCCGCTATCGTCAAGGCAATTATCGAGACCTGTTATCTGACGCAGGAAGAGAAGATCGCCGCGTGCAGGGCGGCGGTGGCGGCGGGGGCAGCCTTCGTGAAGACGAGCACAGGCTTTGGCACCGGGGGCGCGACGGTGGAGGATGTCCGGCTCATGAAGGAGACTGTGGGCGACGCAGCCCTCGTGAAAGCTTCCGGCGGCATCAAGACCTATGAGGACGCGCTTGCCATGCTCGAGGCGGGTGCGTCGCGCATCGGAGCCTCGGCGGGCGTGGCGATCATGCATGAGGCCGAATTATTGGCCTGAAATAATGCCCGAATAGTCCTCCAAGTTGCAAAATTCTTATTGACAATCTGCGGGCACCGCTTTACCATTTACCTTACTTAGTGCGATAGATTGGCATAATCTTCGCGTATCATTTAGAGAGAGCGATCCTTAAAAGGAGGAAAGCATGAAAAAAGCACTATTAGTGCTTGTCGTCGCTGCACTCATCGCGGCGCCAGTGTTTGCCCAGTTCAAAGTCGGCCTCGTCACCGACATTGGTGGTATCGATGACAAGTCCTTCAACCAGGGCACCTGGGAAGGCATCGTCCGCTTCGCGCAGGATTTCAAGCTTGCGAAAAACAATTACAAGTATCTGCAGTCCGGTGCAGAGGCAGATTATGTCCCGAACCTTTCGACATTTGCGGATGAAGGCCTGAGCCTCATCATCGCCCCCGGATTCCTCTTCGAGCAGTCAATGACACAGGTTGCGAAGAACTATCCGACCCGCAAGTTCCTCATCATCGACACCGTCGTGAATCTGCCGAACGTCGTCTCGGCCGGCTTTGCCGAGCATGAAGGTTCCTTCCTTGTCGGCGTCGCGGCAGCACTCAAGGCGAAGGCCGATGGAAAGAACATCGTCGGCTTCCTTGGCGGCATGCAGTTCCCGCTCATCGAGAAGTTCCAGGCCGGTTTCGAGCAGGGCGTCAAGGCCGTCTATCCGGATTGCAAGATCCTCGTGGACTATGCGGGCGACTTCGCAGCCCCGGATAAAGGCCAGGCTCTTGCCCAGAAGCAGTTCAACGCCGGTGCCTACATCATCTACCACGCTGCGGGCGGCACGGGCAACGGCCTCATCAAGGAAGCCAAAGAGCGCACACAGAAGGGCGATATCCGCTGGGCGATCGGCGTCGACAAGGATCAGTACAACGACGGCATCTACAGCGGAACCAAGTCGGCGGTCCTCACCTCGATGATGAAGCGCGTCGACGTGGCTGCCTACGATGTCTGCAAGCTGACCATGGACGGGAAGTTCCCCGGCGGCCAGAGCCTCGTATTCACCGTGGCGAACAAGGGCGTCGGCATCCCCGAGCAGAACCCCAACCTCTCCGCCGACATCATCGCCAAGGTCAAGGAGTACGAAGCGTTGATCGCCTCCGGCAAGCTCAAGGTTTCGGAAGTCCCGGCAAAGTAAGCGCATGAACGCCTAGATTTCAGTGTTAAAATAGGGCTGTCCAAAATGGGCAGCCCTATATTTTTAATCATTTCCTAACACAAATCAGAAAATCTATTAATTTGGCCCGAATATTCTCTGCTCGTACATCGTGAAAGGCGGGCATGGCGCACGCGATTGCGTCGCCTGTTGTGCCTCACGAATGAAAACGATGTGGAGGAAAACGCATGAAACGAAATGCAGTTTCGAAGAGTCTGGTTCTGCTGGCTCTGTTTGCCGTCGGACTGACAAGCGCGCTTGGCGCACAGACACTCTTGGGCTCCGGCGCGACGTTCCCTGCTCCGGCCTATACCAAGATGTTCGATGAATACTACAAACTGACCGGCGTCAGAGTGAATTACCAGGGTATCGGATCCTCGGGCGGCCTCAAGAATGTTCAGGATCGCGTCGTCGATTTCGGCGGGACCGATTCGTTCATCAAGGATGGAGACTTCAGCAAGTATCCTGGTGCAGTCGTCCACATCCCCACGGTGATCGGCGCAATCGTCGTCACCTACAACCTCCCCGGCAACCCCAAACTCAGGTTCACCAGCGACGTGGTGGCCAACATCTACCTGGGCAAAATCACGAGGTGGAACGACAAGGCCATTGCCGACCTCAATCCCAATGTCAAGCTTCCCAGCCTCGCGATCATGCCTGTGTACCGCTCTGACGGTTCTGGGACGACCTTCAATTTCACCGCCTATCTGAGCGCAGTGAGCGCCGAATGGAAGTCCAAGGTCGGCAATGCGAACTCCGTGAGCTGGCCCGTCGGACAGGGCGCCGCGCAGAATGCCGGCGTCGCAGGCGTGGTCAAGCAGACTCAGGGCACTATCGGCTATGTCGAGCTGGCCTATGCCAACCAGAACAGCATGCCAGTCGCCACGATAAAGAATTCGAGCGGAAACTGGATTGATCCGAGTCTCGCATCGACCTCAGCGGCCGCTGCAGGAGCCTTCCCCGCCGACACCCGCATCGTTCTCGTCAACCCCGATGCGAGAGAAGGCTATCCCATCAGCTCCCTGACCTGGCTTGTCGTCTACCGCGAGCAGAACTATGGCAACCGCTCCCGCGAACAGGCTGAGCAGCTTGCGAAGCTTCTCTGGTGGATGATCCACGACGGCCAGCAGTATGTGACCGCCCTCGATTACGCGACCCTTCCTCCGCCCGCAGTGAAGGCTGCCGAGGCCATCGTCAAGAGCATCACCTACAATGGCCAGGCTCTGGTAAAGTAATAATGTAACTCCGGTTTGCGGGTCAGGCTCCAATGGTAAGACAGCGCTGGCCCGCATTGACTTTGAAAGGCATATATGTTTTTGGTTTCTGAAACATGAATGACAGAAGGTTTAATGTCCTGCTCAGTTTTGCAGCTCTGGTCATCGTTTTTATCTTCGCAGGATTTTTGTTTACTCTTGTAGTGCAATCCCTTCCAGCGGCAAAGCAGGAAGGGGCTGCATTCTTGTATGGATCGGAATGGAATCCGGTTACGACCCGCTTCGGCGCCCTGCCTTTTATAATCGGCACGCTGATGACCTCGGCCATCGCTCTTGTCATTGCAATTCCCCTGTCGCTCAGCGCGGGGATAGTGATGGGCGAGTATGTCAATTCGGGCTGGATTCGCTCCGTACTGAACACGCTCATCAATGTGCTGGCCTCAATTCCGTCGGTCGTGTTTGGCCTGTGGGGGATTGAGGTCGTGATTCCGCTGGTAAGGAAGCTTGCGCTGCTGGTGGGCGCTCCTCCCTATGGAGCGGGCATCCTCTCGGCTTCCCTCGTGCTCGCGATCATGATCATACCCTACATGTCCTCGATGACCCGCGAGGCGCTCGTCAATGTTCCCGCAGGCCTGAGGGAGGGTGCCTTCGCCCTTGGGCTCACAAAGCAGGAGGTCGTCACGGGCATCGCCCTGCCTTTTGCGAAGAAGAGCATATTCGCAGGCATCCTGCTTTCGCTCGGGCGCGCGCTCGGCGAGACCATGGCGGTGACCATGCTGATCGGCAACGCGACGCGAATTCCGAAATCGCTGTTTTCGCTCGGGAATACGCTGGCGAGTGTCATCGCCTCACAGTTCAACGAGGCTGCAAGCGAGGTTCACCGCTCGGCCATGATGGGGCTCGCCCTGATTCTTCTCGTCATCACCATGATAGCGGGCTGGTTCGGAAGAACGCTGATGAGCAAGGGGATGGGCGCCTATGGAAAATAATGTTTTTGCCGGCCAATACAAGGGCCGAAAAAGAAAGGACATCCTTTTCAGGGTTGCAGTGCTGGTGCCCGCCGGCATTGTGGTGGCCCTGCTGTTTCTCATCATGGCCCAGGTTGTGGTGAACGGCGGTAAGGCGCTCAATCTCGATTTCTTTTTCCAGCAGCAGAAACCCTTTGGCGAAGTGGGCGGGGGCATCGTACAGGCAATCGTCGGTACGCTCATGGTGCTGGCCGTCGCGATTGTCATAGCGCTGCCCTTTTCCCTGCTCACCAGTCTCTATCTGTATGAGCACAAGGGCTCGAAGAGGGCCGACGGGCTCTTGAACGTGGTCAACACCCTCCAGGGCATCCCCTCCATCGTCATAGGCGTCGTCATCTACACCTGGGTTGTCGTGCCCCTGAGGACCTTCTCGGCATTCGCCGGCGGCATTGCGCTTTCGATCGTCATGTTGCCGCTCATGATCAGCATGATAAAAGAATCGCTCGACATGGTGCCGGTTTCGTACCTGGAGGCTGCGCTCGCGCTTGGGGTTCCCCGCTGGCGCGCGGTCGTCGAGATCGTTGTGCCCGCGGCCGCTTCCGGGATACTGGAGGCGACGGGCCTTGGGATCGCGCGCGCCACGGGCGAGACCGCACCCCTCATCTTCACCTCTTTCGGCAACCCCTTCCTCAGCCTGAACTTCGGGGGACCTGTCTCGGCGCTCCCCCTGGTGATCTATGAATACATCAAGAGCCCCTACGACGACTGGCACCAGAAGGCCTGGGGCGCAGCCCTGCTCCTCGTCCTTTTCGTGCTGAGCCTCAATCTCTTTATCGGGACAAGAAAAAAGCGATAGTCTTTCCTCTCTGGCGAAAAGAAACATGGTGTGATATACTCATTTTCCATATCTAATGTAGTTCTATCTTAATCCAGGGGGTTGTAGGTGTCGTACATCGTAGAGATGCTTCACATCACGAAGGATTTCCCCGGAATCAGAGCAAACGACGACATCACGCTTCAGATCGAAGAGCGGTCGATACACGCTCTTTTGGGCGAAAATGGTGCCGGAAAATCCACACTGATGAGCATTCTGTTTGGCCTGTATCAGCCCGACAGCGGCTCAATCCGAGTACGGGGCAAAGAGGTCAAGATCAGCGACCCGAATGTCGCAACGTCGCTCGGCATAGGCATGGTTCATCAGCACTTCAAGCTCGTACACAACTTTACGGTGACAGAGAATATTATCCTCGGGATGGAGCCGCACAGGGGGCCGGTCCTCGACATTCGTGCTGCGGAACAAAAAGTCGAGGAGATTTCGAAACTCTATGGATTGGCGGTCGATCCGCGTGCGAAGATTGAGGACATTTCGGTCAGCATGCAGCAGCGCGTCGAGATACTCAAGATGCTCTACCGCGATGCGGAGATTCTCATCTTTGACGAGCCCACGGCGGTCCTCACTCCCCAGGAGATCCACGAGCTCATGCAGATCATGAGGAGGCTGGTGGAGGAGGGCAAGACCATTCTGCTCATCACGCACAAGCTCAAGGAGATTAAGGCAGTTGCGGATATATGCACCGTCCTTCGGCGGGGCAAGCTTGTCAGCACGGTGCCTGTCGCGGATACCGACGAAGAGAGAATGGCCGAGATGATGGTCGGCCGCCAGGTCAGTTTTCATGTCGACAAGACGCCCGCAAGGCCAGGCGATGAGCTTCTGCGCATCGAAGAGCTCAATGTAAAGAACCTAAAAGGAGTTCTTGGCGTCAAAAATCTCTCGCTGACGGTGCACGCAGGCGAAGTCTTGGGCCTCTGCGGCATCGACGGCAACGGACAGGCGGAGCTGGTGTATGCGATCACCGGGCTGACCAAGGTCGAATCTGGTAAAATCTTCCTGAAAGATAAGGACATAACGCATCTCTCGATCAAAGAGAGGGCAGATCTCGGCCTCGGACACATCCCCGAAGACCGCCAGAAATACGGCCTTGTGCTCGACTTCACGCTTGGAGAGAATTTTATCATTCACAATTACTATGAAAAGCCTTTTGCCAGTCACGGGGTTTTGAGGAAAAAGGCGATTCTCGACAATGCCAGGAGGCTTATCCAGGAATTCGACGTGCGCTCCGGCCAGGGAGCTCTGACTCCGACGCGGGCCATGTCCGGCGGCAACCAGCAGAAGGCCATCGTCGCGCGCGAAATCGACCGCTCGCCCGACGTCTTCGTGGTGGTCCAGCCAACGCGCGGCCTCGATGTCGGCGCCATCGAATATATCCACAAGCGGATCATCGAAGAACGCGACAAGAACAAGGCGATTCTCCTTGTCTCCCTGGAACTCGACGAGATCATGGATATTTCCGACCGGATTGCGGTGATCTGCAACGGTGAAATTGTGGGCACAGTGGATGCGGCGACGACAAATGAGAACGAGCTCGGCCTCATGATGTCCGGCGCGCTCCGCAAGACCCACAGTGAGGCCCAGGCCTGAACGGAGGAGAATCGATGACAGCAAGGAAAGAAAAAATTGTGCTTCCGCTCATCGCGGTGCTCTTGGGATTTGTGCTGGGCTCACTCATCGTCATACTCACGGGACGTTCGCCGCTGTCGATGTACGCAGCGATCGTCAAGGGATTTTCCGGCATCGACATCGTGAACGGGCAGCCCATCAACACCCGCTACATCGGCGAATTCATAATTCAGGCCATGCCGATCATCCTCACGGGGCTTTCTTTCGCATTTGCGTCGCGGACCGGGCTTTTTAGCATCGGCGCTGAGGGCCAGCTCATGGTCGGCTCGATCTCGGCGACGACGGTGGCGCTTCTTCTGCAGGCTCCCAGGGCGATCCACCTGCCGCTCGTCCTGCTCGCCGGGATTCTGGGCGGGGCCCTCTGGGGCGCCATTCCGGGCTTTCTGAAGGCCCGCTACAATGTGCACGAAGTCGTCGTCACCATCATGATGAACTACATAGCCTTGCATTTCAACAATTTTGTCATTCTGCACATCTTCGGTAGTGTCGACAGGGTCAAGACTGCGCCATTCCCCGAGACGGCCCTGCTCAAGTCGCCGTTTCTGGAAAGCATCACCCGGCAGTCGCGCCTCAACTGGGGATTTATTCCGGTCATTCTTGCCGTAGTGATATTTTCTTTTATCATCAACAAGACGACCTTCGGCTATTCACTGCGCGCCGTCGGTTACAACAAAGAGGCCGCCCGCTATGCCGGCATGAGGGTCAGCCGCAACATCATCGCCTCCATGGCGATTGCGGGTGCCTTTGCAGGCCTCGCGGGCGCGGTGATAACCGTCGGAACCTTCAATTTCGGCCGCGTCATCCAGGCCGCGGAAGGCTACGGCTTCGACGGCATCGCGGTTGCGCTGGTCGGGGGCAACGAGGCTACAGGTATCCTGCTGGCCGGCCTGCTGTTCGGAGGCCTCAAGGCCGCCCAGCCACTGATGCAGTCCCAGGGGATTCCGCGCGAGATCGCGGGCATCATCCAGGCCTCCATCGTGCTCTTTGTCGCGATGAAGTTCGGTATCAAGATGATTCTCGACAAATTCGAACGCAAGCAGGCACCCACAACGGAAGGGGATCGCGTATGACTTTCGAACTTTTTCTCCAGATGTTTCCCATCGCGCTCATGTTTTCGGCGCCCATCATTTTGACCGCGCTCGGCGGGCTCTTCAGCGAGCGCTCTGGCATCGTCAATATCGCGCTCGAGGGTATCATGATGGTCGGGGCCTTTACGGGGGCCACGGTGACCGTGCTTTTGGAGAATGTAACGCCTGCGGCCGCCTGGTACGGCTTACTCGCCGGCCTCTTGTCGGGCGTCGTGTTCAGCATTCTCCATGCGGTCGCAAGCATCAATCTCAAGGCCGACCAGGTCATATCGGGGACCGCGCTCAACATTCTCGCCAGCGGACTCACCGTGTATCTCTGCCAGATTATCTTCCATCAGCAGAGGACGCGCGCCTTTTCCAACGGCATCCAGAAATTCAGCGTGCCCGGCCTGAGCAAGATTCCCGTGCTCGGCCGCATGCTCTTCGATCAGGTGTATCCGACCTTCTATATCGCGATTGCGATGGTGCTCATAACCTGGTTTGTCGTGTACAAGACACCGCTCGGGCTGCGCATGCGCTCCTGCGGAGAGCATCCGCAGGCAGCCGCCAGCATGGGCATCAACGTTGCCAAGATGCGCTATTTCGGCGTGCTCGTCTCGGGAGCGCTCGGCGGGCTCGGCGGAGCGGTCATGGTGCTCACCGCCGATATTCAGTATACCCTCGTATCGATTCACGGCACGGGCTTCATCGCGCTCGCCTCGCTGGTCTTCGGAAAGTGGAATCCCTTCGGCGTGCTCGGGGCGGGGCTCTTCTTCGGTTTTTCCACCGCGCTCTCGTTCTACGCAAAGGATATCAACTTTCTCGCCGGTCTGCCCGGCGAATTTTTCTATATTTTGCCCTATCTGCTCACCATCATCGCGCTCCTCTTCTTTGCGGGCAAATCGGTCGGGCCGAAGGCGTCGGGCCAAATCTACGATTCGGGCAAACGCTGATACCGATAATGCCGTATGCTGC
>Ga0228536_1001892_pt1 | contig 15638 bp, 19 predicted proteins | sample SJ1Smetagenome_FD_168611 | JGI IMG/M metagenome (GOLD analysis project Ga0228536, IMG submission 168611) | Enriched culture of PCE-dechlorinating microbial communities from Ithaca, New York, USA - SJ1.S | ecosystem: Engineered > Modeled > Simulated communities (microbial... > Unclassified...
TCAGGACCCGTATTTTCCTGTCAAGGTACTTTTGTTGCGTCGTGACCAAATTCTTCCAGATTTTTTCTCAAACATTTTCTCAAACTTTTTCAGTTTGACCCCTTGACTTTTGATAGCTGGTCTCACTCCGTTCAGAATGACAATCAAACCCAGTTTCTCACTTCGTTCAGGACGACAGAGCGGTTGTCATTCTGAGGCCGGTTTCATCGCCGAAGAATCTGGGCTGAAAGCCTCTCAAAAGCAAATCCAGGTCCTTCGTTCAGGACAACAACAAAGCTGTCATCCTGAGGAGCGTTTTCTGCGACGAAGGATCTGATTTCAAGGATCCTGAACCCCGGCTCCCTTCTGCCCTGCGGTCTGTCGGGGTGATTGACGTTCTTCTCTTCTTTGTGAACGACAGGCCGGCGTTATTACAAAATTGTAGCATCCTTCACCAGGTTTTCGGAAAAACCGAATATTTCACTTCCTGCAGCTTCAATTCAAAACTCCTTTTTTCCTGCCGGGGGACTGCGTTATCCGATCTCTATGCATCTCATGGAAATGCTGCCGTTCCGTATCTCTTCGTATATTGTCCCCGCTTTCTGCCCCTCTTCCCTCATTCCCATGATATAGAGCAGCGGAAGAAAATGTTCATCCGTCGGAATGGACATTTTGTACTCTGGCATGTGTTCCCTGTAATAAATGAGCTTCTCAACCTCATAGTTCTCTATCGCTTCCTTCAGCCAGAGGTCGGCTTTCACCGCCCAGGGGAACGGCTTCTGGTTTTCGTCGAAGCTGATGTTTCTCAAATTATGAACCATATTTCCGCTTCCCATGAACAATATCCCGTTCTGACCGAATTTTGCCAGCCTCTTCCCCATTTCAAAATGCTCTTCTTCAGTTTTGTTGATGTCGAGACTCATCTCGAGCACGGGAGCATCTTTCGCCGGATACATGTGCCTGATCACTGCCCACGCGGCATGGTCGATCCCGCGTTCAGGATCTTCAGATACCCCCAGGCCTGCGTTTGCTATCAGGGCCGCGGTTTCAGGCGAGCCGCCGGGCGCATATTCGAGCCTGTACAGCTCGTCCGGAAACCCCCAGAAATCATAGATCTGCTGCGGGTTTCTGCCGCTCGTGATGAACGTTCCCCTGGTCTGCCAGTGCGCCGAAATGACGACAATGGCTTCAGGCTTCGCTATTTCTTTGGCGTAGGAGCTGAGGAACCGGGAGTACCGGTTATCCGCAATCGCATTTTCCGGTGAACCATGTCCGATAAAAACAGGATTCAGAGTAACCATAACGGACCTCCCTTCAGAACAGTAATTCTTTTTTACGCCCGGCCGTCCCGGGGACCGACCCGAAAATGGGGGTTGTACGCCACTTCCCACAGATGGCCGTCGGGGTCCTTAAAGTATCCGCTGTAGCCGCCCCAGGACACCTTCTCCGGCTGTTTCATGATCGTTGCGCCGGCCCGCACAGCCTGGTCCATGACCTCGTCCACCTCCGCCTCAGACTGCACGTTGTGAGCCAGGGTAAACGCCTCAAACCCGTTGCCCTCATGCGAAACGCATGCGTCTTCCGCCAGCGCCTCCCGCCCGAACAGGGCCAGCCACGTGCCGTTGAGGGGAAAAAAGCTATCCCCGGCGAGGATTCCATCCGGGGATAGCCAAGCCCCTCTTCGTAGAATTTCACCGCCCTCTCGAGATTCCGAACACCGAGAGTGATCATGCTGATTCTTGGCTCCATACCGGTCTGTTCCTCCTTGGGGGACGCTGTCGAAGCAAACCTCACCACGTTTTTTCCAGGTCAGGCCGGCCTCGGCTTTTCATCATATCTGGACCAGCAGCTTCATGAAGTTTCGTGAACTTTCCACTATTTTTATGCCCCGCACTTTCCGATGCTTTTTATTTTCCGCAGGCGAAACTCATAAGCACGACGATCAGCAGAGGCAAGCCCACAAGAAATCCGATCATCCAGAATGCGCCCGCCCGGTTTCCCAGGTTGAGAGTCCATCCCATCCACGGTATGGACTTCGGCACCCAGGTCCGGCTGTCTTTCTTGCTGAAGTAGAAACCGACCGACCAATTGTCGGGATTGCTCCATTCAGCCTGGTTGATTTCTTCCTGGTTTATTTCTTTGCGATCCATTTCTTCTCCTCATGCCTTCAGCGGCAATTTGCTTTTCCGGGAAGTTTCCAAATGATCTCTGTCGTTCATGGAATACGCATACCAATCCGCTTATATTGTACTTTTTACTGCAACTTACCGGAACAGGCAAGGAATTTCGCGGAAGATGCCGAATTATTTAAAAATACATCCCCATAAAATGTCCCTTCACATTCCATTCAATGGTAAACACCTTGAAAATCATCCGCCGGGTGCTATCATCAGGCGGCAGCATATTTTTTCTCTTAAGGAGCTGTTGTTGTATGTTGATGATCTGCGCCCCGGAGATTGCGGCAGTTCGGGAGGTGCGTACACGATAGCGGACTGTATACGCCTCCCAAAAGACTTCGACGATCTCATCTTTTGGAGGGTGAAAAGTGAACACTATAGATATGGAAAATCTCGGTCTCGGGCGGGAACTTCTCGCCGGAGCCCGTGTGGTATATCCCGGACTTTTCGTCGGACGGATCGTTTCCCAATCACGGGATCTCTACACCGCGGCCACCGAAAGGGGCGAGCTGACGGCAGAGGTCTCTGGAAAGTTCCGCTTTGAAGCGACGGCCCTGTCCGATTTTCCGGCGGTGGGTGACTTCGTGCTGCTCGACCGGAACGAGGACGCTAAGGGCAACGGGATCATCCATTCCGTGCTGCCGAGGAAGAGCGCCTTCATCCGGAGGGCGGCGGGACATCCAACGACGAGCAGGTGGTGGCGACGAACATCGACACCGTGTTTCTCTGCATGTCGCTGAACAACGATTTCAACCTGCGGAGAATGGAGCGGTACCTGGGCGTGGCCTGGGACAGCGGTGCCGTCCCGGTGATCGTGCTGACGAAGGCCGACCTCTGCACCGATCTTGCGCGGAGGCTTTCCGAAATCGGAACGGTGGCATGCGGAACGGAAGTGCTGGTGACCTCGAGCCTGGCCGAGGACGGCTGAACCTCCGTGAAGAAATTCTTGTGTCGGGGAAAGACTGTGGCCTTCATCGGCTCCTCCGGCGTGGGGAAATCCACCCTGATCAATCGGCTTCTGGGGTATGACTCCCTGGCAACCAGGGAGTTGCGGAACGACGACAGGGGACGGCATACCACCACGAGGCGGGAGCTTATCGCGATTCCGGAGGGCGGTGTGGTGATCGATACTCCGGGAATGAGGGAGATGGGGGTCGAGAGCGCCGACTTTTCAAAAGCCTTCAGCGACATCGACGAACTGGCGGCGCAGTGCAGGTATCATGACTGCACCCATACCCGCGAACCGGGCTGCGCTGTGCAGGAGGCAATCGCCGGAGGAAAACTGTCCCCCGACCGCCTTGCGAATTACCTGAAGCTGAAAAAGGAAGCGGAATACGAGGGGCTGAATTCCCGGCAGATCGAGCCGGAGAAGATCTCCGCCATGTTTGCTGAAGTGGGAGGCATCAAGAACGCCCGGAAGTTCGCGAAGGAGAAAAACAGGAAGCAGTACGGGTATTAAGGCTGTGGCCGGGATACCCGGTTCAAATCCAAAGTCTCACACCGGGGAGGGTTCTCCCCGGTGTTTTTTGTCCCTGTCACGGTCGGTCTTCACCAAAGACGCTGACCCGGTTCCTGCCGCTGTTTTTCGCCTGGTACAACGCATGGTCCGCGCAGCTTACCAGCACGTCTATCGTTTCTTCTTCGCCGGAACGCAACCCTGTCGACGTGACTCCGACGCTAACGGTGACGGAGAGCGTATTCTCCCCGAACGGCACGGTCATCGCTTCAATACCTGCACGAAGCTTTTCGGCAAAACCTGTTGCTTCTTCGATGCCGGCATCGGGAAGGATGACGAGGAATTCTTCCCCGCCGTAGCGTCCGAGCATTCCCTTTCCATCCAAAAACTTTGAAAAAGCGTTCACAAGTTCACAGAGCATCCTGTTTCCCGCTATGTGACCGTAGCTATCATTGATCTCTTTGAAATAATCGACATCGATCATGCATAATGAAAAAATACGGCCACTATTTTTGTAAGCCGAAAGAAGCTTCTTCGCTTCAACCAGAATCCTGCCCCTGGTGAATGCCCCTGTTAGGGAGTCATGATCCGCCATATACCGCAATTTCTCGATCAGGCGCATTTTCTCCGTAACGTCGAGGAAAATGTAGAGATAACCCCCTATTTTTCTGGTTTCCTGCAGTTCTGTGAGGCGAAACTCGAATATTCGCTTTTCATCTCCATGGCCTGCGTTTATATAAAAATTTCTTGCTCCGGCAGAGACGTTAAACCTCGAATCCAGAGAATGTATGGGAAGTCCCCTGTTTTTTTCATGAAGCCACCCGAAGACCGACTGCGCCGACTTGTTATAGTCGAGCAAAATCCCGTCATGCGAAACAAGCATGAGGCCCTCTTTAATTTCCGAAAATATATCCTTATCGTATATTTCATTTATCTCCAGGATTTTATATTTAAAAATGCCGATTCCGCTGAACAAGGCCAGTACAAAATAGCCGACCGGCATCATATCGATCCGGAACGGCGTCATCCCCAGCAGGTACATTCCGGACAATACCCCCGAAAGAAGTACGCCGGAAAAAAGCAAAAAGTAAGGATTACTCAGCTTAAACCGGCCCTTCAGCCATCCCATGGAAAAGGAGTACATGCAAAAACCGATAGCAAAATATGCGTACGACACATGAAGATAATACAGAGGACCGGTCGTTCTTCTGCTGAAAAGGTAATCCCCGTGCCGATACACGTCTATGCCTGAATAATAGAGACCGTGATATTCGTTTGTGGACACGAGAAACAGTACCAGTGCAGGAATGAGAAAAACAAACAAGACCATGGCCAGGCTCATTTTTTTTCTGAAATATACGATATAGGCAAAAACGAGCCAAAGTGCCGGGATAAAGGATACCCCGAAGTATTTGAGTTTCCGGGAAAAAAGTATTTCATCCACACTTCCGGAATTGAACTGGAACGCGGCGCCGAGGACGTACACAGCACTTGCAAGGCATATGAGGGAAAACACGGAGGAAAGAGGTCCGTCAGAATTCCTGATGGAGATGAAAAACATAACAAGATAGACAAAAACTACGCTGAAAAGGAAAAAGGAATAGAGTTCATAGACGTCCATCCGCAGCCTCCAATAGAGATTGCTTTTCAAACAAAATCTTGTAACGATGATTTCCGAAAAGGCATCTCTCAATCGTCCCGCTGAAAAAGAAGCCGTCACCCTTGGGCACGGCGTTCCATGCAGCGGACCAGCTAGCCGGTGAAATTCAATTGAGACAAAAAAAGCCCTTTAAATTCTACCACGCAGCACCGGAACAAAACAATGAAGAAAGGCTCAAAAGGACTGCGGCGAAACGGATCCCATTATTTATGCCGGGGCAGGGCGTGTCGTCCCGTGCCAATAACCGGAATGGTCACCCAAAAAAGCGGCCCAGGGCTTTCGGAACACCCTGGGCCATCTGCGCTTTTTCCTGATATACGGTCATATACCGTCACTTTTCCTCCGGGTGCAGATAACCTCCAGCCTGTCGCGCCTTGTGATAGGACATCCCCTCCAAAAGCATCTCCCTGGCGTAGTCCTCAACTGCCCCAGTAAACTCGTCCTCCGCCATCAGGCTTTTCAGTTCCTCGACCTCGTCCGCATTCAGATGAATCTTCATGGCCGCACCTCCCTTGATTTCAAGCTCGGGCATCCCGGCGTCATCTTAGCAAGTTGGGAAATTATTGTAAAGTCTCACTAAGCGCTCTATTCAAAACAATATAACCGTCGAAGGGGAAAAACAAATTGCCTTCTCCGGAAATTTGGAAGGCTAACAACACATGCCGGGATCAGGGAAAACAAAAAGCCGGGGATTTCCCCGGCTTTTCCCTGTTATTCAAGGTGCTGCTTCAGACAAGATAGATTCCCTTCAGCCTGTCCAGGAGGGCGTGGAATTCCTCGTGCTTGCCTTTCCCGATCCGCTCCTCCTCCAGCTTCTCAAACTCCCGGAACAGTTCCTCGTCCTTCGTGGCATCGAGGCGCTGCCCCGCCATGACGAAAAGGACATTGTCCTCCTTCTGGATATGCTGCCTGAGCAGGGCCGTGTACTCCCGGGCGTTGTCGGCGAACAGGAATTTGCCTTCCTCGTCCCCTTCCATCAGGGCAGCGACCCCCTTCTTCATCCCGGCTATGCACTCCCGGCCTTTGCGGTGTTCGCTGAGCATCACGCCGATGGGGCCGCCCTCGTTGGGAATGCCTGCAGCTTCGAGGCTCGGAAAAAGGAATTCCTCCTCCTTGCCGTGGTGGCATTTGTCAGCAAAGACGGAAAGGAATTCCATCATACCTTCAAGATGGCCGAAATCAGCGGGCTCTCCGGTAGCTATTCTTCGGGCAGCTTCGTCGAGAATATCCAGCATGACCTCGATACCCCTGTGTTCACTGCTCAGTTCATCGGTCGACTTCATTCCCCTCTCCCCTTTCCCGTGCACGATTTTTGATTTACCCAAAAAAACCTTACGCCCCTATTGTGGGAACGATGGAATAATCGCATTGTCCGTCGTACAATTCTTTGTGCTTCCTGTACTCCGTCATATAGATAATATCTCCCGTCCCGATTGCCCTGTCAACTGCGAGCACACCGTCAAGGTGATCGATCTCGTGCTGAAGAAGCTCCGATTCGGCAAGCCCGGGGTCCGTCCACTGTTGCAAAGCTCCCGCCTCATCCCGGTACCTCACGCTTATCCCCCTGTGGCGCCTCACCCGCACCATCAGGTCGGGGAAGGACATGCAGTCGTCCCAGAGGGTAAACGTTTCCGGACTTTTGAACATGATCTCTGGATTGACCATCACGAAGGTTCCCCGGCCCAGGTTCAGGGCAACCAGCCGCCTTGGAATACCTATCTGGGGTGCCGCAATGCCCCGGCCGAAGCCGTGCTCCTTCCGGAACAGCTCCAGGGCCTCCTTGAGGTCCTCAATCTCCTCTTTCAGCAGGGGATCGGAAAAATCCTCCACGGCGGCGCATTTCCGCCGCAGAAGGGGGTCGCCGAGTATCAGGACCGGTCTTTTCATCAATACACCTCCCATAATGAGAAAATTTACACCAGCAGTTTTTCATACACTTCTTTATCTCTGTGGGAGAAGCAGCAGAAAATAACTTCTTCGATCCCCGGGTATTTGCCGATTTCATCCCACACAGTCGATACGGCGATCTTCGCGGCCTGTTCGACCGGGTAGCCGTAGACTCCGGTGCTGATGGAGGGAAAGGCGATGGACTTCACACCTGCCCCTGATGCCAGCTCCAGCGAGCGCCTGTAGCACGAAGCCAGGAGTTCCGGTTCCCCCCTGGTTCCATCGTGCCACACTGGGCCAACAGTGTGGATGACGTACTTCGCTGGGAGCCGGTACCCTTTTGTGATCCTTGCGTCTCCGGTGCGGCACCCACCGAGGTTTCTGCATTCCTTCAGCAGATCCGGCCCCGCGGCGCGGTGTATTGCGCCGTCCACTCCCCCGCCGCCGAGAAGGGAATTGTTGGCGGCGTTTACTATGGCATCCACCTGAAGAGTCGTTATATCAGCCCTTACAACGGTAAGCATTCCAATCACCATCCTCTGAAGAATTTTAACGGATATTTCCTTCACACCGGTCCGCACTGTTTATACGTCCGGGGAGCCGCCTCCCGCCGCCGGCAGGGGAAAAACGATGTCGATCCGGCATCCGGCCCCGGGAGAGGAATCCAGCATCATGGTTCCCCCCAGCAGCCGTGCCCTCTCGTTCATGTTTGCAAACCCCCTGTGCCCGGTAGTCCGGAGGACTTCGTAGTCCGTTCCGGAAAGGCTCTTCGCATCGAACCCCGCGCCGTCGTCCAGAAGGGAGAAATGGACCATGTCCCCCTCTTTTCTCAGGGAAGCCCGAATGAAGCGGGCTTCGCCGTGCCGCGCCCCGTTCGAGACAGCCTCCTGGAAAATCCGGATCAGGGCGAACGAGTGTTCCTCCGGGAGGAAATCCAGGTCTTCATCCACGGCCACGTCTATAACGAGCCCGTCGTAAGCGCGGGAAAGGCGGTCGGCGTTCTCCAGCATGGCGCTGGCAAGCCCCAGGCGGATCCACGAGGGCGAAAGCTCATCGCAGTAGTCGCGGATCTCCTTTGCCGATGTCTGGACAACATCCTCGGCCGTATCGATATGGCGGAGCGCTTCCTCCGCACCGGGAGGCAGTACTTCCCTGGCGAGCTGGATACGCTTGATGGCCGCCACGGATGACTGGAGCGGCCCGTCATGGAGCTCCCTGGCCAGATGTTTCCGGGTATCTTCCTCCGCCTTGACGAGGTCGGTCACGTACCGTTTTTTCAGTTCCTCCTTTGCGAAGGCCTCCTCGGCAAGGGTGCCGATAGCGCCTGACAACGACTGGAGTTCATACAGGGGACCGCAGTACAGTGCCGGCGGATGGTCTTTCCCCCACCGCATCCCCCGGATCTTTTCCGATAACCTGCGGAGCGGTACGGCGAGATATCTCCAGAGGAGGATCATGCCCACGAAAATAGCAGCGGAGGTGGACATGGCGGTAATGATCCAGAATCTCCAGATGCCGATCAGGGGAGCGAGCAGCACTGTCCTGGATACCGCGGCAAGGATGAAATTACCGTCAGGAAGTTCCCTCAGCACAACGTAATAGTCGTTTCCCTGCTCGTCCTGCATTTTCCGGGGCTCATCCGAGAGGATGGCTTTTTCCCGGAGAAAGAGCAGCTTTTCCGATCCCTGTGACCCTGCCAGAATCCGGCCGTCACTCCCTATAAGAATCACTCCCCCGGCCTCGCCGCTTTTCATGGCGGGGTCCATGGAGAGCATGCGGAAACGCATCTGTCCCAGTGACCTGTTCCTTTGGGACATTCCCCTCCCCGTTGTACCGCCGGTAAAGGTATCTGCCAGGTCCAGAACATAGGAGCGCATCATGGAATCCATGGCATCCTCCTGGGCCCTGAAAGCATGGAGCGAGACGAGAAAGCCCGCCAGAGTAAGGAGCGTCACAAGGATCATGAGCAGAAGAAGAAGGTTTTTTTTCATGGGCTGCCCCTTTCGCCGTCAAGGTAATGAAGTTCTTCCAGCATGACGATCCCTTTCTTCAGAGCGAGCAGGATTGCCTCGGTCTTGTTTCGTGCCCCGAGCTTGCCGTAGATGGAGGTCAGATGGGCTGCCACAGTCCGCTCGGTGATGGAGAGCATACCGGCAACCTCCGAGGCGGGAAGCCCCTGACCGGCAAGGATAAGTACCTCCCTCTCCCGGGGGGACAGTTCTTCCGGGGGCCCGGCGTCCTGTACAAGGGAAACGGACGGGTCCAGGTAGAAGATGCCCCCGGCAGTATCGAAAACCGCCCGGCGCAGTTCCTCGAGGGGAGCGGATTTCAGGATGAATCCCTTCGCGCCTGCGCGTATGGACGCCATGACGTACTGCTGGGCGCTGTAGGCCGTCAGCATAAGGACATTTGTCCTGATGCCCTGTTTCAAGATCCTGGAGGCGATCTCTATGCCGTTTCCGTTGGGCATTTCGATATCAAGCAGAGCCAGGTCCGGCTGCAGTTCGAGCAGGGCTTTCCAGGCTGACTCTCCGTCCGAAGCCAGCCCCACAAGTTCCATACCTTCTTCTTTCTCTATCCACCCTGCAAGGCCTGACCTCGTAAGTGGGTGATCGTCGGCGAGCAGTATCCGTATCATCACTCCGCCTCCTTTCTTTTCGGCGCACATTCCTGCATGAAAATTGTAGCACGCAGTCCTGAAGCGGATGAAATGAGGATACCAGTCCTTCCGAAGTACAGATATTGTAATTTCTTACAATCGGAGAACTGGTAGATCGCACCATGTACCCCGGTGAAAAGAAAGGTATCCTATGTCCATCACAAGCTGAAAGGCGGGAATCAACAATGAAAAAAGTCAACGGAAAAATATTTGCGACAGTTCTGGTTGTAGTGCTTCTTACGGCGGGCGGCGCTTTCGCCTGGGGCGGCAGGGACGGAAAGAATTTCGGACCCCGGAGCCAGGCAGACGGTCAGCGCTGGGAACAGAGAGGGGCAGGACGGGGAATGATGGACTGCGCCCGGGGAAGCCGGATGATGGGGCGCACGGACGGGAAGCGTTCGTTCGGTTCCATGGGAGACCGGCAAATGATGGGACGCATGGGCAGCCGCAGGGGAAACTTTGGAAACAGCGACCGGATGGGTATGTGGGCCTCGGTGGAAATACCCCGGGAAATCAGGGACAAACAGGCCGAGATGGGAAAACTCTCCATCGACATGAGAAACGAAATGGGGAAAAAACCCATCGAACGTTCGAAGATCGAAGAACTGTACAAGAAGCGCGTCGAGCTTCGGAATGAACTTTCAGGCTGGAGAATGCAGCAGAAGCTGGACATGATCGAAAAGCTGCAGAAGTAACCGGGAAAAGCCGCAGTCAACGCAGAACCAAAAGGGGGGCCCGTCATTTTCGGGCTCCCCTGCTGTGTGTAAAGTTTTTGCCTTCCCTGGAGGAGCTTTTTCGCTCCGGAGTAAACCTCCTCAACTTTCAGTGCTGCAGCAGCATGTCCCGGATGCCTGGCTGGATTCCACTTTTTCATGTCATCGAAAACAGGGCCTTCCGCACAATATTCAATCGTTCCCTTTACCTGGTACGATTTACCTTCCGCAGTTAAGAAAAGCAGGGACCCTTTGCTTCCGGAGAGAATATTGTTCCGGGTTTTACTGAAATAATTGTCTGCCACCACAAGGGTCTCCTCATCCAACTTGCTTGCGCATGTAGCATAAATGGCATTCGGAACACCATTTTCATCCACCGTCGTAAATACGACGGCCCCGTTTCTCTCGTCCCACGCTTTACTTGCTGATTCCGGCAATTGTGACATATTTCCTCCCCCAATCAGTTGAATTTTTGCTGCTTTTTTCTTTCCTGTCGTTACTGCATTTCCGCCAGCATCAGAAGAGCCTCCCTCATCTGCAGAAAGGCAACCAGGAATTCAAACAGAATGCGCCACAGAATCTCGGCGGTCACGAAAAGGAGGGCGAAGAAGGAGACGATCCGTCCCCTGAATCCGCGGTCGGAAGTATACTCCTCCCCTGCCCGGTACGGTTCAGGAACCTGTTTTCTCAGGAAGAGCACTGCCTGTTTCGCCGTCAGCCATGCCCCAAAGGGAATTCCTGCTGCTCCCAGGATATAACAGAAAGGCAGGACTGCCGGACTGATGAAATGCCTGAACGAAAGAAAATCAACAATATTCTCCATGGAACTCAGAGCTCCTCTCCATAACAGATTTTTGCTTTGTACCGTACTCCACTCCTCGACGGGATGCAAGGGATTGGGGAAAAAACTTTAATAAGCGAAAAAATACAAAAAACCAGTGACAAATCTCCCTGGTTATGTAGTATCATCTGCTGCGGGGAATAAGTCCCGGGAAACGAATTAGAATTCTGTGTAAAACCTGTCCCCGGGCGTTGGAGACCGGATTGGAGAATCATCCCGTTTTATGTTTTGGTGAAAGGAACCTTCTGTATTTTCGTGCCTGCAGCATCCCTCACTTTCAAAAATCAAGGGGCTGAAATGAACTCGAAAAATCTCTCCATCAAAAGTATCGGCATGATCGCCCCGAGCCACGGGAGAAACCACAGCCACCTGGCCGAAGAGATCAACACCCGTATATTCAGCAGGATAGAGGTATACATGAATATCCCTGCCCATCTCGCCACCATGTACAGGGACCAGATCGAAAAGGGCGTCATCGACATGGGGAATGAAGCCCAGCGGGAGAGCTTTTTTGTTTCCGTTCTTATGACCCATACAGAGGGTCTGTACAGCTTCAGCTTCGGCTCCGAAGACGGGGAATATTACGGCGCCCGAAGAAACGCCGACAATGAGATCGAGATCATGCGAAACGACCGGTCCACCGGGGGTACTTCATGGTACTACTCCCTCAGTGAAAATTACACCGGGGGAAAACCGCCTTTTCCCCCGTCTACAAGCACTTCATCATGCCGGACCTCACTGTATCCACTGCGGCGCCTGTCACGGGAAGTGACGGAAAACTGCTGGGAGTCCTCGGGGCCCACGTCACTCTGTCCCGAATCAACGTGTCCCTCGAGGAAATCGCAGGGGGAGAAAACGGTATGGCGGTCATTGTGGAAAAGGACACCGGTTTCCTCATAGGCAATTCCCTCGGCCTGCCGAATTTCGAGACACTTCCCGACGGCACGTTCAGAAGGCTGACCCTGGCCGACGGAATCAGCGGGATACTCCTGCAGGCGATGAAAATCCGCGAAGCGGAAGAAAAAGAGACCGTCAGGGTGAGAAATGACCGGGGACCCTACCTCGTCCATTTCAACGAATTCCACCGGGAAGGAATAGACTGGCTCGTTCTTTTCGCCCTTCCCGAAAGCCTCTTCACAGCGGGCATTTTTCAAAACATGCGTTTCGCCCTCATACTGACGGTTCTCGCCGTGTTGGCAGCTGCGCTGATATGCGTGAAAGCCTCAGCCGTGCTGATGAGACCGATTGAGGACCTTGTCCGGGCCGCAGAAAGCCTTTCGTCGGGAGACCTCTCACGGAGGGCAAAGGTACGGAGACACGATGAAATAGGGCGGGTGGCCCAGGCGATCAACAAAATGGCTGAAAGGCTGCAGGCCCTGTTCTCTTCCCTGGAAGAAATCGTGAAGGAGAGGACCGCTGACCTCGAGGATCGAAACCGGGAACTGGTTTATAACAGGGAACATCTGCAGCTTATCCTGGACTCGGCGGCGGAAGGAATATTCGGGATCGACAGGGACGGGAAGTGCACCTTCGCGAACGAGAGCTGTCTGAAAATGCTCGGCTACGGGAACGTTAAGGACCTGGCCGGCAAATACATGCATTTCCTGATCCATTACGCCTACAGTGACGGCAGGCTCATGGACCTTTCAGAATGTGCAATCTCTAAAACATTCCGGACGGGAGGAGGCACTTCCGTGGATAACGAGGTTTTCTGGAGATCCGACGGGACGCCCCTGGAAGTTGTATACTCTTCGTCCCCCCAGTTCCGGAACGGGGAGATTGTCGGCGCGGTCATTACTTTCACGGATAACACCGAACGAAGGAAAACCCAAGCCCATATCAATTACCTGACCTACCACGACAAGCTCACCGGTCTGTACAACAGGCCGTACTTCGAAGAGGAACTGAAGAGACTGGACAGGGAGGAAAACCTCCCGCTCACGATTATCTTCGGGGATCTGAACGGCCTGAAACTGACGAACGACGTCCGCGGACACACAGCCGGGGACAAGCTGCTGAAAAAATCAGCCGAGGCGCTGAGAAAAGCGTGCAGAAAGGACGACGTTATCGCCAGGGTTGGAGGAGACGAGTTCACCATCATCCTTTCCTCTATGAACACTGAGATCGCCGAAAAAATATGCGGCAGGATCAGGGAGGAAGTCTCAAAGGTCCGTGTCAATGCCATCAAGGCAAGCATTGCCGTGGGCTACGCGGTGAAGAATTTTCCCGGTGAGCCGGCTGAAGAGACTGTGAAGGACGCCGAGGAGGGCATGTACAAAAAAGAGCCTGAACCGGAAAGCGGTCAGCTCCGAGATGATTGATACCATCATGGATACTCTTCACGAAAAAAGCCCCCGGGAAAAAAGGCACTCCGAAACCATGAGCAGGATCTGCCAGAATATCGGGCGCGCCATGGAGATGACGGAGACAGAAATCCGGAAGCTGAAGGACGCGGGGTATCTTCACGATATCGGAAAGATTATCCTCGACGAGGAAATTCTGAACAAAGGAAGCGAGCTTCAACCCGGAGAACAGGAGCTGAAGGGCGAAATGGCGCAGCATCCGGTGGCAGGGTTCAGGATCCTGAACCTGTTCGAGGACACCCTGGACCTGGCCGAAGGTGCCTTAAACCATCACGAGAACTGGGACGGTTCCGGATATCCCAGGGGAATAAAGGGAGAGGAAATACCGCTGATGGCCAGAATTCTTCGGGGAGCTGAATTATTTGCCGGGATCTCGGAGTCAATCGCGACAAAAACACTGACTCGGGAAGGAGCCCTGGATGAAATCCGGAAACAGAGGAGCACATTCCTCGACCCGGCAATTGCCGACATCCTCTTCTCAATGGCCATGAACGCAGAAGAAAATCAGGCGTGATTGAAGTAATTTTTTGATGTGGACAGTGATATGGTATCCTTGCCCTCTTTTTTGGACGTGTACAGGAATACGTCCGCCCGCTGAAGAAACTCTTCCGGGGTCTCTCCATGCCTGTGCTGGGCAACGCCGATGCTGACCGTTGAACGGAAATCGCCTGCTCCATCCGGTGACAGGTTCTTTTCGCTCATCCGTGCCTGGATTCGTCTGGCGGTAGTCTCCGCACCCTTGAGAGTGGTCATGGGCAAAAGGATCGCGAACTCATCGCCTCCGAACCGGAAGGCAAGGTCGGTCTTTCTGAGACATCCCCTGATCATGGGCCCTAACAGAGAGAGGAACCTGTCTCCTTCCATATGGCCATAGGTGTCGTTGAACTGCTTGAAGTTGTCCAGATCCAGCAGCATCAGGGCCAGGGGCTGTCGGTACCGGTCTGCCCTGTTCATCTCAAGGGCGAGCTGGCTGTAGAAGTGCCTTGAGTTGTACAGTTGGGTCAGTTCGTCCATGATGCTCAGTTCCCTGTATCTTTTTTCGCTTTCCCGGAGGGCCTCCTCCATTTTTTTGCGTTCCGTGACGTCCCTGCACAGGCAGAGTATGAGCTTGCGTCCCTTGTATACGAGTCCGTTGTTGCTTAACTCCACGTCAATGATTTTTCCATCTGCGCGCTTGTGGCGCGTCTCGAACCTGGCGCCGCTTTCGTCCACCGTCTTGAGCATTTCCCGGAGTTGTTCTCTTGAAAATTGCCCGTCCCAGTCCCAGACATGGAGGGAATAAATCTCTTCCAGAGAGTAGCCCAACATTTCGGCGTACCGCCTGTTCGCCTCGAAAACTCCCCCTTCATCATCGAGGATGACGATTCCGTCCTGTGACTGCTCCAGGAGAAGACGCCAGAGTGCCGTCTCCTCTTTCAGCCGGTCTTCGGCAGCTTTAAGCTTTTTTTCCGCACTTTTCAGATCTTCCATGGTTTTCCTGATTTCACCCGGTCCGGGAAAATTCTTTGGTTCATTCATTCGAGCACCTCGTTCACTGAATGGGCAAGCTTTCTTTAGACCCAGATTCTATCACGAAAAAGAATCAGATAGCTCTTAATAATACTATTGAAATTGTGAATTTTATTTTCCTGGACTACGAAATGAATATGCCGTACACTTTTTCCGGATGTTCGTCGTAAGATCACTATACCGGACACTGCTTTCCCGGATCCGTGAAGCCGCTCACGGAGGAAAACCAATGAGAACCAATATTCTGCTGATGTTTTTTATTTTTTCACACTGCTGTCCAAAATAAATCGAAATCAGAAATAGCACCCTGAATTTCCAGGGCTTTGCGGAGCTGTTTGAGACAGATTTGAAAACAGGTCCCCTGTTTTCCTGAACCTCGAAAATTAAATCGGCT
>Ga0228536_1001894_pt1 | contig 15605 bp, 6 predicted proteins | sample SJ1Smetagenome_FD_168611 | JGI IMG/M metagenome (GOLD analysis project Ga0228536, IMG submission 168611) | Enriched culture of PCE-dechlorinating microbial communities from Ithaca, New York, USA - SJ1.S | ecosystem: Engineered > Modeled > Simulated communities (microbial... > Unclassified...
AAGTCCTGGGCCTGACAATCAGCGACAATTGTACGATCGATGACGATCTGCAGGTTACTTCTTCCGACGGAGCTCCGACCGGAACCTGCCCCATCGCAATTGTAAGAACCTACACCATTACCGATGCATGTTTGAATGCATCCACTGTAACACAGACCTTCGAGATTGATGACAATACTGATCCGGTAATCACCGGTACCATCCCAACCACACCGGTTGCCGGCTGTACTGCTACCGATATCCCTGCTGCCGTCACCACCGTTGCTGCACTGGAAGCCCTTGGCCTTACCATCAGCGATAACTGTACAATTGATGACGATCTGGTAATTACCCACTCCGATGGAACTCCTTCCGGCACTTGTCCCATCACCATTGTAAGGACTTACACCATTACCGATGCATGCGACAACTTTGCTACTGTAGCACAGACCTTTGGGATTGATGACAATACTGATCCGGTAATCTCCGGTACCATCCCAACCACACCGGTTGCCGGCTGTACTGCTACCGATATCCCTGCTGCCGTCACCACCGTTGCTGCACTGGAAGCCCTTGGCCTTACCATCAGCGATAACTGTACAATTGATGACGATCTGGTGGTTACCCACTCCGATGGAACTCCTTCCGGTACTTGCCCCATCACCATTGTAAGGACTTATACCATTACCGATGCATGTTTGAATGCATCCACTGTAACACAGACCTTTGAGATTGATGACAATACTGATCCGGTAATCACTTGTCCGGTAAATACTCTCCAAACCGTCACCGTCAACTCCGGCAACGTTTATATCCACGCCGGCACCGGTTGGGATGCCACCGCCACCGACAACTGCCCGGGAACGGTTGAATTAACATTTTCTTTTGTAGGTGCCACACCAACGCCATCACCATTGCCTAATCCAGTAAGCTTAAACGGCATCACCTTCCTCCAAGGCACTACCACTGTTACCTGGATTGCTACCGATGCCTGCGGGAATGTCGCTACCTGCAGCTTTATTGTTGTGGTAGAAGGCACGGCGGATATTGAGGTAGTTAAAACCGGACCAGCAACCATTACTGCCGGACAAGACATTACATGGACCATTACCTTAAACAATCTCGGTCCGGCAATAGCACCTGAGGTTACCCTGACTGATGCTATACCGGCAGGTGTAAATAACGCACACATTTCCACCGATGGCGGCAGCACATGGATCGGATGGACAGGAACCATGATTTTTACTGACCTGGCGGTGAATGATCCTCAGGTATTGTTGCTCAGGGGCGATGTTGACTGTGCGGCTGAAGATTTCACCAACACAGCAACAGTGGCTGTTTCATTACCATTTACCGATCCTGATCTCAGCAACAATACCTCTTCTGTAACTACCACTATTGAGAACCCGCTGGATGTTACTGCTGAAGTTACCAATTCAGAGTGCGAGGAAGAAGGCGAAATTGACATCACCGTTACCGGCGGTACCCCGCCATATACTTACGCATGGACAACCCCGGACGGTGTGATTCCGGCCGGACAGGAAGACGATGAAGACCTTACCGGCCTGACTTCCGGTACCTACCATGTTGTTGTTACCGATGCCAATGGTTGCGAGGTTACCGGAAGCTGGACCGTTACCAGCGAGGATACCGAACCACCCACTTTCACCGCCCCAGGCCCGTTCGATTTCTGTGTTTTGAGCATATTCTCAGCATTATATGACGGAGTGATTGGACCTGATTCTGATATTGTTCCCGAAGATGTATATCTGCCGCTTTTCCCTCCCGGCTGGACCAGGCCTGACTGGTATATTATAGAAGCAGGAAGTACCGTGCTTGATATTGAGCCTGCCTCTCTTAACGATAACTGCTGCGAACCTGATGAACTTGAAATAAGCTGGACAATTACCTTCAGCACCGGAGAACCTTCAATTTCTGGTATAGGTCAGCCTTCAACCTACGATCCTGATAATAATGGTTCTCCTGATCCGATAAAACTGTGGGGCACGCCTGCCAATGTAAATGTGACCCATACCATTGAATATACAGTTACAGATTGTAACGGCAATGTGGCAGCTGAGGTTTTGGTAAATATCCTGATCCGGCCAAGGCCTGATGTGGACAAACAATAATAAAAATATTGTCAATGAGACTGATAAAAAACATAAGTACAAATCATTACAAGACAGGTAAATGCCTGTCCTGCAATACGATATTTCCGGCGCTGCCGATCCCATCGTTCTCCCACGTTGCGGCCGGCCGGAATTTTTGCCTCCAATACAAAACCATGTCAAACCAAAACCAACGCCTATGAGAAAGGAAACATCATGACTACTGCCGGTGCTTCCGGCCAATTAAACAAACAAATTTCACAACAAACAAAAACAACGTCCAACATGGACAAATCTTTAAAAACAAACAACTTAATTTTTAAAAACAATCTGATTACAAACAATTAAAACTTACAAAAATGAAAAAGCAAATTTTAATTTTCGCGATGTTCATACTGGCGCTTATTTTCGCCGGAACTAAATCTTATGGACAAGTAGTCTACAAAGATTTTGTTGAAGGAACACCATTATGTACTCCTGCAGTTCCCTTGCCTTCAGCGTGTGCTTCAACTGCTGGTCATTTAAATCCTACACCTGGTCAGGTTTATAATTATTCGATTACAACTGACCCTGCTGATGTTGATCAGGTTCTTTGGTTTGTTACCGACAACAGTGCAGTACTTGCAGCTGGTGCATTAACAACAGATAGAGACCCCGGTGATGGTACTGGTGATTATATATTACAAGCAGAACCTGCCGTGTATAACCTTGCAGCTAATACACAAAAAGATATTGATATCTCGTGGCAATGGTTTGATGGTGAAACAAACGAAGTTTTACTTGTTGCATATGTTAAAGGTGCTTCAGGTTGCTCTGACAATCTTGAAGTATGGAGAATTAAACCTATATTTACTTTTACACTTGATGTAGCCGCATTATTAGATGACGGAACATTTGGTGATGAGGAATGTGTATCACCTGTTGAAAGTGCAACATATACAGAAACAGATGGTGTTTACTCCTTGACAATGGATTACGGTGAAAACTGGGTGTTCTTCTCAGTTAATGCAGCAAATTTTGCCCATTCATGGATGCCTGATTTATCTGCAGTTGTAACTGGAGCAAGTACAATCGGTGCTGTTGAGTGGGCTTATCCAGCTAATGCTCAAGCAGCGGCTGGACCATGGAATGCAACAACAGTTCCTGTATTAGCTTCAGCTTCAGCAACTGGAGGGGTTGTAGGTGGCGACGGTGAATGTATTGTGGTAAGGGTTGAAATTCAACATGGAAACAATCCAACACCTCTAGCTGCAGCCACTGAAACGGTAACATTAAGTGTTGACGGTATTATGTACGATGCTGCGAATGCCGTTTATACTAATGCGTCTTTGGCTGATGTTGATGTAGATCCGAATGATCCAGATAGTTGTGTTCAAGACTATACTGACACTTCTGACTACACCTTAAAGGCCAGACCTCAAATTACAGCGGTTGCTCCAGCACCAGTTTCATTTGAACCTAAAAACTAGCGTTTGAAGGATAATGAAGTTTGCTTTTTCATCCCCATACTTTCCGGCGGGTACCTTTCGGGGTGCCGGCCGGGGAGGGCGAGGGAGGAAAAGGATTTCGGATTGCGGATTTTCGATTGCGGATTGCGGATTTCGGATTTCGGATTTAAGGATTTGATGCCGGATTCGGGATCGCAGGCAAAACAAGCATCCGGGATGCATGGAAACATGGCAAACGATGCGAGAATGAAGTGTAAATGTGATGTGATAATGTGGTAATGAGCTAATGTGATAATGTGATAATGAAATATTGGAGCATTGGAGCATTGGACATAGAACGTAAGAGAGGATGCAGGCAGTGGGTTTAGGAAAAGGGCAGGTGGATTGGCGTAGTTGAGGCATTGTCACAGATTTTATAACGCATAGTTAAGATGGATAAAGGCAGAAGGAGTTGGAAGTGTTACAGGCTTACCGGGCCATATGGTTCCGTGGCAGGTTACAAACCCTGCCGGGGACGGGCGACCGGGGATGGCTTGTGCATCCGCATCGCACTGCGAAGGAAAGGCTAAGTATGGACAATATCTTATGGCTGAGAAAGCTGCACGATCCGGGTACTGTAACAACGGGAACGGAAGCGGAGCCATCAGTCTGCCTGCTCCTGAAAAGCATCCCGGAAACGGGAAAACAGAAGCAGCAAAAAGATGCCATACCTGCGCCGTCTTAACCGCCCGCATTTACACGGATTGACCTTCCCGCCTGAAGCGTGAACCCCGTTGGTTCCGTTTGTAAGGCTTACAATAGTGAGAGAGAAAGCCGGAAAGGGTTTCCGGCAGTGGTAGAACGAAAACGGATTTAATCGTGGAATTCCAGGAACATAAAGCCTATGAAGCATAAGGTGAATGTCCGGATTTTATACAGCCCCCCGTGTAAGGGCGGATGCAGCGCATCCATACAGTCGCGGGACGGCACCGGCCATACCCGACAGCGTCGAAAGCGAAATGCTACAGGAATAACAGATCCGTAAGCAGAGGTGTCACGGCCATACCGGCCGGAATACATCGGTACTTACCACCCGCACGGAACCCATTGTCCACAAAGAGTGAACGACAATGAAACGAGCTTTTGGTATGAGCCAATACATTCCCGAAAGGGTATTGCCAGGAAGCGGAGCAATATGCTTTAACAGCGTATAGTCCGGCCCGGGCTTACTGCGGCATTGCCGCGGAATGGGCACATTTTGTACACCATATAATACTACGTATATGGAAAAAACCATAAACCATTACAGGGGGCAGGCGCAATGGGTGTGTCATGCTGCAAGAGGTATGCCTCCCCCTGCAACACCAACAGGAGACCGGAGAGGAGGCCGACGCCCGATGCGAGTTGGGACGAAGGAAATTCCTCCCGGCTCCCCCCGGTGGGGGTTTCACGGGTTTTTCAATTTGGATTTCAATGAGCCGGGATGGATGATTGGAACATTTGTCCTCAATGTTACTTCGTCAGGGACGAGGGACGATGAAAAGGGACGAAGGACGATTGCTCCGGAGTCAGTGCTTTTAAACGCAGGGGACAAGGCAATGGAGAGAATGAATAGTGAATAACGAATAATGAATAGTGAATAATGAATAATGAATGATGAGGAGTGAAAGAGGAGAGAGAGAAAGGCAAAAAGCAGTGGAACGGAGTGAAATGCTCCCGGCAGGTTTTTTCGAATCTGTTGGGTGTGAAAGAAATGGAAGAAGATTAACAATCGCGAAAGCTTAAAAGAACGAATGACCGCATTTAAACACATAGCAAGACTGTTAGCCGTAGCCCTGGTGCTGCTGCTGACCGGTGCATCCGCATCGGCCCAGTCGCTTACTGTGTTTGCGGGTCAGACGTTTACGTTTAGTGTGGATGTTCAGTTTGCTCAGGAAGAGAACATTACGTATGAGATCTACGACAACTTCACGGGAATTAATATGGCGGTGGTACCGGGCAATTGTCCGGTTACGTCGGCATTCTTCCCCTCCGGAAATACCGGGTCGTCGGTGGATATTACCTTCCTGGTACCCGGAATGTATATGGTGAAGGTGGAGGCAGTGAACGACTGCCCGACCAACAACATGAAGTTCTGGCTGGTGGAAGTGCTTCCCGCTCTGCCCACCGCAAGTCTGGAAGTGAATCCTATGGAGGTGTGCCGCGGCGATACAGCCGATTTGGTTATTACATTCACCGGCGATTTACCATGGAGCTTCGAACTCGAAATCAACGATGGAGTCAATCCGCCGGTTACAACAACCTATACCGGGATCAGCGACAACCCATACACTATCGAGATACTCCCGATGAGAACCACTACGTACAGGGTACTTTGGGTTACCGATGCCAACGGAACCAACATCGATCCGTCGAACAGCGTAACTTTAACCGTGAAACCGAGACCGGATGGCGGACCGATTTATCAGTACGACCCGTAGAAGAAGGGACAATGTGGCCGGAAACATTGGTTTTCAACGCATACGACAAGGAGACAAGGGGACGGGGAGACAAGGAAAATGGGACAAGGAGACACGGAGACGGGGAGACAAGGTGAGGGAGTGAAGTAAGAAGTAAGAAGTAAGAAGTAAGAAGTAAGAAGTAGGAAGTAGGAATTAGGTAGTAAGCAGAGGGAAGAGAGGTAGTGAAAGGGGGAGAAGGGAAGAAGGATTCTCCTAACAGGTTTTCTTTTAACCTGTTAGGTGTAACGGAGACGTTTAAACCTTGATAAAACAAACCACAGGCACGGACGGGACGTCCGCGCCAACAGAGGCAGTTGAATTGAATCGTTGTCCCGATGGCTATCGGGATTGAATCTTTGAATCTTTGAATCGTTTGAATTTTTGAATTTTTTGATATGCGGAACAAACTCAGATACGTGATGTTGACTTTACTGGCGCTTACTGCACTGAGTGCGGCGGGTCAGTATGAGATCGACAGGGTGTGTGTGGGTGCCGAAAGGTACTACCGCATCGACGGAGAAGCGGGATCGACCTATACCTGGCTTCTGACCGATCCATTCGGCATGGTGACGACCCTGCCCGAGGAAGTGGATACCGTTACCATTATCTGGAATGTTCCCGCGGGAGTTTACGATCTTACCAATCTGCAATACGGCGCCAACGGCTGCGATACCACCCAGCTGGGATACATCACCGTTTTTGAACAGCCCGATGCCTATGCAGGCGAAAACATCACCCTGTGCGCTCCCGACCCGCTGACACTGAGTCAGGCCGCAGCCATGGACTACAGCGCCCTTTTATGGACTACCTCAGGCGACGGCATCTTCGACGATGCCTCCCTGCTGAATCCGACCTATACGTTCGGACCAAACGATATTGCTGCCGGAGGCGTAATCCTTACCCTTACGGCACAGGGCCAAGGTAACACCGATGCCTGTACGCCGGCCATCTCTTCGCTCATCGTTACCATCAACGATCTGCAGGCCGCCGTTGAATTGATAAACATAAGCTGCTTTGGCGGCAACGACGGTTCGGTTACCCTTACCGCTTCGGGCGGAACCGAACCGTACAATTATACCTTAAACGGAACATCCAGCGGAACCGGTCTGTTCCAGAATCTGACGGCCGGCACCTATACCTATATAATAACCGATGCTGCCGGTTGCGAAACCACGGGTGAGGTCATCCTTACGCAACCCGAACTGCTGATCGCCGTTGCAAGTCCCCTCACGGCGGAACTTTGCATCAACGAAAGCATGGAATTTTTCGGTTCGCACACCGGAGGTACCGAGCCTCCCAACGAACACCAGTGGATTGGCAGCGGTGCGCTGTTCCTGGGCGATCCCAATACAGAGAATCCTGTGTTTAACGGCACCGCTCCCGGCACGTATTCCCTGTTCTATACCATCATCGACGCCAACGGCTGCGATACCATCTCGGGTGAGGTGGTGATTACGGTGCTTCCCGAAGTAGAACCTGCGTTTGCACAGATCGGCCCTCTCTGCCAGAACAGCATCCCGCCTCCTCTGCCCTCCTCTTCCGATGAAGGCATCACCGGAACCTGGGATCCGCCGGTCATCAATACCTCCGTCGTTGGCTTATCCACCTATACCTTTACCCCGGACGAAGGACAATGCGCAACGGCAACCGGCATGGACATCACCATAAGTCCGGAAATCACGCCCACGTTCACGGCCATCGATCCGCTGTGCCAGAACAGCACGCCTCCCGTTCTTGAACTTACATCCCTGGAAGGCATAACGGGAACCTGGAATCCGGGAGTCATCGACACCGGCACCCCGGGAACGTACGCCTTTACCTTTACCCCGGATGATCCCGCTCAGTGCGGCATATCCGTGTCCATAGAAATTATAATCCTGCCGGAAGTAATCCCGACCTTTGTACAGATCGGTCCGCTTTGCCAGAACGGCACGGCTCCCGATCTGGAATTGTCGTCCCTGGAAGGAATCACCGGAACCTGGAGTCCGGCAGGCATTTCCACCACAACGGCAGGAACTTTCACCTTTACCTTTACTCCGGATGAGGGACAGTGTGCCACCACGGCAGTCATGGAAATCACCATCGATCCGGAGGTGCAACCCACCTTTGCCGCCATCGGCCCCTTGTGCATCAACAGTACGCCTCCCGTTCTTGAACCGGTATCCCTGGAAGGCATAACGGGAACCTGGGATCCGGCATCCATCACAACCGCCGCAGCAGGAACCTTTACCTTCACCTTTACCCCGGATCCGGATCAGTGCGCCCTTACCGCCGAACTTACCGTAACGGTGGAAGACGAAGTCATCCCGACCTTCGATCCGATAGGTCCGCTTTGCCAGAACAGCACCCCGCCCGGCCTGGAAACAACATCTTTGGAAGGCATCACCGGAACCTGGGATCCTTCGGTAATCGCAACCACAACGGCAGGAACCTTCATCTACACCTTTACGCCGGACGAAGGTCAGTGCGCCAGTGTAACCACCCTGGAGATCGTAATCGATATGGAGATCGAACCTCTGTTTGCACAAATTGGTCCGCTTTGTCAGTATTCAACGCCGGAGCCTCTCCCCTTAACCTCCGACAACGGTATAACGGGAACCTGGAATCCGGGAGTTATCGACACCGGCACCCCTGGAACCTACACCTATACCTTTACCCCTACCGATGCGCTATGTGCCACGGAGGTAAGCATGGACATCACCATAGATCCGCAGATCACCCCCGAATTCGCACAAATCGGACCTCTGTGTCAGTTTGAGACGGCTCCCGTGCTGCCGTTAACATCCGACAACGGCATTACCGGCACCTGGAATCCCCCGGCGATAGATACGGATGTCTTCGGCACCTTCACCTACACCTTCACTCCGGATGAAGAGTTCTGTGCTGCCGTGTATACCATGGACGTGGAAGTTCTGGAAAAACTTACCCCCGACTTTGCACCCATCGGTCCTTTGTGCGTGAACAGTACACCTCCTGTGCTTGAACCTGCATCCCCCAACGGCATCGCGGGAACCTGGAATCCTGCCGTCATAAACACCACCACCAGCGGCATTACCACCTACACCTTTACCCCGGATGCCGGACAGTGCGCTTTTGAAGTTACTATGGATATAGAAGTTACGGACGAAATCGTCCCGACCTTCGATCCCATCGGACCACTTTGCCAGAACAGCGCGCCTCCCGATTTGCCTCTTACCTCCCTCGAAGGATTTACCGGAACCTGGAATCCGGCAAGCATCAGCACCCTGGTAAACGGCACTTACACCTTCGAGTTTACCCCCGATCCGGACCAGTGTGCCAGCGTAACCACCATCGAAATCACGATAACGGAAGAGCTTACGCCTCTGTTTGCTCAGATAGGGCCTCTGTGTCAGTTTACCCTGGCTCCCGATCTGCCGTCGATGTCTCAAAACGACATTCACGGCACCTGGAATCCTCTGGTAATCGACACCGACACCCCGGGAACCTTCACCTATACCTTTACCCCGGATGCAGGCGTTTGTGCGGTAGTGGTAACGATGGACATCACCATAGATCCTCAGATCACCCCCGAATTCGCACAAATCGGACCTCTGTGTCAGTTTGATGCGGCTCCCGTGCTGCCGTTAACATCCAACAACGGCATTTCCGGCACCTGGAATCCCCCGGCGATAGACCCGGATATCTTCGGCACCGTAACGTATACCTTCACTCCGGATGAAGAATTCTGTGCCGCTATAGTTACCATGGACATAGAAGTGGAGGAAAAACTCACCCCGGAATTCGAACCCATCGGACCTTTGTGTGTGAACAGTACGCCTCCCGCATTGCCCGGTGTATCGGTTAACGGAATAAGCGGAACCTGGAATCCAGCCGTCATAAACACCACCACCAGCGGCATTACCACCTACACCTTTACCCCGGATGCCGGACAGTGCGCTTTTGAAGTTACTATGGATATAGAAGTCACGGACGAAATCGTCCCGACCTTCGGGCCCATCGGACCGCTTTGCCAGAACAGCACCCCTCCCGATTTACCTCTTACCTCCCTCGAAGGTTTTACCGGAACATGGAATCCGGCAAGCATCAGCACCCTGGTAAACGGCACTTACACCTTCGAGTTTACCCCCGATCCCGGGCAGTGTGCCAGCGTAACCACCATCGAAATCACGATAACGGAAGAGCTTACGCCTCTGTTTGCACAGATCGGACCTCTGTGTCAGTACACCCTGGCTCCCGATCTGCCGTCGATGTCTCAAAACGACATTCACGGCACCTGGAATCCGCTGGTAATCGACACCGACACTCCGGGAACCTTTACCTATACATTTACCCCGGACGCAGGCGTTTGTGCGGTAGTGGTAACGATGGACATCACCATAGATCCTCAGATCACCCCCGAATTCGCACAAATCGGACCTCTGTGTCAGTTTGATGCGGCTCCCGTGCTGCCGTTAACCTCCGACAACGGCATTACCGGAACCTGGGATCCGGCAGCAATAAACACGGATATCTTCGGCACCGTAACGTATACCTTCACTCCGGATGAAGAATTCTGTGCCGCTATAGTTACCATGGACATAGAAGTGGAGGAAAAACTCACTCCGGAATTCGAACCCATCGGACCTTTGTGTGTGAACAGTACGCCTCCCGCATTGCCCGGTGTATCGGTTAACGGAATAAGCGGAACCTGGGATCCTGCAAGCATAAGTACGGGAACGATTGGCTTTACCACCTATCGCTTCTTCCCGGATGCCGGACAGTGTGCCTTTGAAGGAAGTCTGGAAATAGAGGTTACCGATGAGATCCTTCCCGAATTCCACGAAATCGGACCGCTCTGCATCAACAGCACCCCGCCCGAACTGCCGCTGGGATCTACCAACGGCATCAGCGGAAGCTGGAACCCCTCGGTAATCAACACCTCGGTACTGGGCGCCGGCACCTATACCTTTACACCCGACCCGGATCAGTGTGCTGTTCCGGTCGACATTCAGATCGAAATCGTGGATGAGATCGTTCCCTTGTTCACCCAGATCGGTCCTCTGTGCCAGTATGAGCCTGCACCCGATCTGCCCTCGCTGTCCGAAAACAACGTACACGGAACCTGGGATCCCGGCGTAATCGATACGGACATCCCGGGAACGGTAACCTATACCTTTACCCCCGATGAAGGTTCCTGCGCCACGGTTGTAACCATGGACATCACTGTAGATCCTCAGCTTACACCGGAGTTTGATCCGATCGGTCCGCTCTGTCAGTTTGAGACGGCTCCCGAGCTGACGGTCACATCCAATAACGGCATTACCGGAACCTGGGATCCGGCAGCAATAAACACGGATATCTTCGGCACCTTCACCTATACCTTCACTCCGGATGAAGAATTCTGTGCCACCATAGTTACGATGGACATTGAGGTGGAGGAAAAACTCACCCCGGAATTCGACCCCATCGGACCTCTGTGTGTGAACAGTACGGCTCCCGTGCTGCAGACGGTCTCCCTGAACGGCATTCCGGGAAGCTGGAATCCTGCTGTAATTAACACAACCATAATCGGCAGTACCACTTACACCTTTACGCCGGATGCAGGCATCTGCGCCTTTGTGGTTACCATGGAGGTGGAAGTTACCGACGAGATCATCCCGAACTTTGCTCAGATTGGTCCGCTCTGCGTCAACAGCACCCCTCCCGAATTGCTGACGGTTTCGATCAACGGCATCACGGGTATATGGAATCCTGCGGTCATCAACACCTCGGTACTGGGCACCAGTCCGTACGTATTCACTCCCGATCCGGGACAGTGCGCCATGGAGATCACCATGTTCGTGGAAATCACCCACGAGATCGTACCCGTATTTGAGCCCATCGGGCCTCTGTGTCAGAACTCCGTTGCCCCGACCCTTCCGGCCATTTCGCTCAACAACCTTACCGGAATCTGGACGCCTTCGGTCATCAACACGACGAATACGGGCACCTTTAATTTCGTATTTACCCCCGATGCGGGACAATGTGCCGGACCGGTAACCATTCAGATCGTTATCACCGACGAGATAACCCCGACCTTCGCACCCATCGGACCTCTGTGTCAGAACAGTACGCCTCCGCCCTTGCCGCCTGCATCCCTCGAGGGCATCACCGGAACCTGGAATCCGCCGGCGATCAATACCACTGCCGTGGGAATTTATACCTATACCTTTACCCCGGACGATCCGTTGCAGTGCGGCACCGTTACCAGCATCACCGTTGAAATTACCGATGAGATCGTCCCGACTTTCGAACCCATCGGACCGCTCTGCCAGAACAGCACGCCGCCCGATTTGCCGGCGGTATCCCTTGAAGGCATTACCGGCGACTGGAATCCGGCAACGATCAGTACCCTGACCGTCGGCACCTTCACCTTTACCTTTACCCCGGACAATCCGGATCAGTGCGGTGTGGTTTCCACCATGGACATCGTAATCACCGACGAAATCGTTCCGACCTTTGCACAGATCGGTCCGCTCTGTCTCAACAGCACTCCGCCCCTTCTGCCTTCCGTATCCCTTGAAGGCATCACCGGTACGTGGAGTCCCGATGTAATCGACACCTCGGTTATTGGAATATTCACCTACACCTTTACTCCGGACGATCCGGATCAGTGCGGTGTGGTTACCACCATGGAGATTGAAATCACCGACGGCATCGCTCCGACCTTTGCACAAATTGGTCCGCTCTGCCTCAACAGCACCCCGCCCCTGCTGCCTTCCGTATCTCTTGAAGGCATAACCGGCACCTGGGATCCGGCAGTCATCAACACCACTTCCGTGGGAATCTTCACCTACACCTTCACCCCGGACGATCCGGATCAGTGCGGGCTGGTTACCACCATGGACATAGAGATTACGGACGAAATCGTTCCGACCTTTGCACAGATCGGTCCGCTTTGCCTCAACAGCACTCCGGATGCACTGCCTGCCGTTTCGATGGAAGGCATAACCGGAACCTGGAATCCGCCGGTCATCAACACCACTGCCGTGGGAATATTCCCGTACACCTTTACCCCGGACGACCCGGCGCAGTGCGGAGTGCCCGTAACCATTAACGTAGAGATTACCGACGAAATCGTTCCCGAATTCGATCCCATCGATCCGCTCTGCTTCAACTCCGAACCTCCGGCACTGCCGGGCACCTCAAACAACGGCATCACGGGAACCTGGACACCGGCGGTTATCGTAACCTCCGTTGCCGGAACAACAACGTACACCTTTACCCCGGATCCCGGTCAGTGCGCCGGATTGTTCAGCATCGACGTAACGGTGAATCCGGAAATGGTGGTTCTTGTTACCCCCACCCCGGCAAGCTGTCCGGGCGAAGACGACGGAAGCATTGTATTCTCGGATGCCGCCGGTGGATCGGGCAGTTACGACTACAGCATCGACGACGGCAGCAGCTGGCAAACCGGTACAACCTTTGCCGGACTTTCATCCGGTGACTACCGTACCTGGATACGCGACCACGACGACCAGGGCTGTGAGATCTTCTCCGGTATTGTTACCGTTGCAGAACCCGATGCCGTTGTTGCAAATGCTGAGGTGGAAGATGCCACCTGCGGCGAAGAGAACGGATCCATTGCCATCACGGCAACGGGAGGCACCGGCGATCTTACATATATGCTTGAGGGCATCACCGGATGGCAGACCGCCGGTCTGTTCGAAAATCTGGCAGGCGGCGTCTACAGCGTGGTAATCCGCGATGCCATGGGCTGCGAAAGCCCCCTCGACGGCATCGTGGTAAATGCAACCGACGGTCCCGAGATCGTAGAGATTGAAATCACCAACGCCCAGAACGGCCTGCCCAACGGCAGCGCCAATGTGGTAGCTAACGGGACCGCTCCCCTGCAGTACTCCCTCGACGGCATCAACTGGCAGGATGAAAGCCTGTTTGAAAACCTGTCGGTAGGAACCTACACCGTATGGGTGAGGGATGCCAACGGCTGTTTGACAAGCAGGGAGTTCGAAATCCTCAACGTGGTTCAGGGCGAACTGGTCATTTCGGCCGAGGAAGTCACCTACTGTTACAACGTACCGGTGATCATTCCGGTGGATGCCAGGGATTTCTACCAGGTATCCTCCTTTATCATCGAACTTGAATTCGACACCTCCATACTTTCGTTCAACGGACTGGTTCAGATAAATCCGGCGCTGACGGGAGGAACCTTTAGTACCAGCATCAACGGCAACGTGCTGCAGATCCGGTACTCCATCTGGCAGGGTTCTGCTACCGTACAGAACGGACAGCAGCTGTTTGCCCTCAGTTTCGACGGAATAGCAGTCGGCAACAGCGAACTCGACTGGAACTGGATGGAGTGTGTGATATACTCCCCGGGCAACGACTCCATACCGGCCATCTATGTTAACGGTCAGGCTGAAATACTGCCGAGTCCCAATATTATTGCCCGCGGCTCGGGCGTATACTGCGAAGGCGATTCCCTTATCCTGCGGGCTTCCGATGGCATAGGCGAGCTTCTCGACTACCGCTGGACGGGGCCTACGGGTCATCACCACGTTGGCAACGAATGGCAGCTTGGATCGCTGCAGGTACTTGACGGCGGAATGTACGAAGTAATAGCCACCAACTCGTATCTGTGTACCGACAAAGACACCGTGAACGTAACGGTGAACCCGGCGCCCGACATATACATTGGTTATGCCGACACCATCTGCTTCGGCCAGCCTCTGATGCTGGATCCCGGCGGCGGATTTGCAAACTACCTGTGGCACGACGGCAGCAGCATGCAAACCTTTATGGCTTACGAACCGGGGGTTTACTGGGTGAACGTGGAAGATTACAACGGATGCCGCGGTGCAGATACCGTTGCTATGGTCCCCTGCAACATCGAGCTGCTGATACCCAATGCCTTTACGCCCAACGGCGACGGGCTGAACGACGTCTTCCGCCCGATCTTCAAGGGATGGGAACCGACAAAGTACTCCATGCACGTATATACCAAGTGGGGTCAGCTGGTGTACGAAGGATACGATCCGGGTGAAGGATGGGACGGTACCGTCGACGGCATTGCCCTGCCTACCGGTACCTTTGCCTTCGTAATTGCCTTCGAGGCTCCTTCGTATGTGTACAGAATAACCGCCAGTCCGGTAACGGGAAGCGTAACCCTGCTGCGATAGGCGGGTTTGAAATGAAATAACAACGGGTTTAAAATCCCGATAAAGATAATCCCCCTTATTACCGGGGTTTGACGCGTGCCGCAAGGCACCACTAATAACCGGTCCGAAGAATAGACAGCCGGATTCTCCCATCCTGCTGCTATAAGACACGGACATTGGATTCCGCAGCAGCCGTTCCCGGGTAAGGTCAGTGCCCCCCTGATCTCCCGCCGGACGGCTGTTTTTATTGTTTCCGGTCTTAATACATCCCGGCAGTGCGCACATAAAAACCGGAAAATTACACCGGGGCATGCAACCATAGCCAAAACCCCTCGTCTGTGTGATACTATCCCAAAAAGTGTGTAAAGTGAGATTTTTCTAAATTTAAGGTTGCGAAACTTAAAAATTTAGAAGATGAAAAACCTACACTTTACACAAGAGCAAGTTACAAAGATTTTGGAAGAAATT